>ERZ791631.471-NODE-471-length-35733-cov-5.805370_pt1 | contig 35733 bp, 27 predicted proteins | sample MGYA00509961_ERZ791631 | MGnify/ENA primary metagenome ERZ791631 (study PRJEB30046, sample SAMN00715248) | human gut metagenome | study: EMG produced TPA metagenomics assembly of the A metagenome-wide association study of gut microbiota in type 2... | reverse complement strand
AGGGGCCGGGCATGCCCGGCCCGCAGCCTTGCGTCAGCTCCCGGTTTCGCTTTGTGCCCCCTTGTATGTTACATCGTAGGGAGGGGTCTTGACCCCTCCGCTACCTGCCGTTAAACTGCCGTCAACGGTTCATCCGTAGGGGAGGGATTCATCCCTCCCGGGTACTTCCCGCCGCCGCAAACCTCCACGGCGGCCAGAGGACTGGCCGCCCTACAACCCCACTTAAAAATCAATGTCGTAGGGCGGGGTGCCCCCACCCCGCCGAAAAACCTACCGCCAAATCCCTTTCCTCTATATACACCATCCGTACATTTCCCCAAATTTATTCATTTTTTTGTAAAAAAATCTACCAAAAAAAATCACTTTGTGCTATAATATCATCAAATAGCCTTTTTCCGGCCGTTTACCAATTAAAGGAGGATCATCCATGCCCAACCTAGCTCTGCTTGCCCTTGAAGCCAGCGACGGCACCGTTGTTCTGACCAGCATTACACTGGTTTTTGCGATGCTGGTGGCCCTGTGCCTTATCATCACGCTGGAAGGCAAGATCTTCGACAACCTCAACAATAAGAAGAACGGCAAGCCTGCCGCGCCGAAGGCCCCTGCGGCCCCCGCTGCCAAGGCTGCCCCTGCCGCTAAGCCCGCTGCCCCTGCAGCCAAGGCTGACAACGGCTCCATCCCCGGCGAGATCATCGCCGCCATCTCCGCTGCCGTGGCCTCTGTGTGCGGCGGCAATGCCGTGATCCGCGGCATCAAGCGCGTTTCCAAGCCCGCTGCCGGCTCCCGCCGCGGCGCATGGGGTGACGCAGGCGTGCGCGAGCATACCACGCCCTTTATGTAAGGAGGTACGGAAATGGGTGCGATTTTTACCAATATTGCGGAGATCTTCGCAAAGTCCGGCTGGGCACAGATCCTCTTCACCGAGGGCGGCTGGAAGTACGCCGTCATGCTGGCAGTGGCCTGCGTGCTGCTGTATCTGGCCATCGTCAAGCAGTTTGAGCCGTTGCTGCTGCTGCCCATCGGCTTCGGCATGCTGATGACCAACCTGCCCCTCGACGGCATCTTCCACATGGACATCTTCATCAACGAGACGAATCATATCAACTGGGAGCTGCTCGGTTCCTCCGGCGGTATGGTTGACTACATCTATCTGGGTGTCAAGCTCGGCATCTATCCGCCGTTGATCTTCCTCGGCATCGGCACGATGACCGACTTCGAGCCGCTGATCGCCCGCCCGTCCAGCCTGCTGCTGGGCGCTGCCGCACAGCTGGGTATCTTCTTCACCTTTGTCGGCGCTAAGATTCTGGGCTTCACCAATCAGGAGGCCGGCGCGATCGGCATCATCGGCGGCGCGGACGGCCCCACCGCCATCTATGTCACCACCAAGCTGGCCCCGCATCTGCTGGGTTCCATCGCGGTCGCTGCGTACTGCTACATGGCGCTGGTGCCGGTTATCCAGCCGCCCATCATGAAGGCACTGACCACTGAAAAAGAGCGTCAGATCGTCATGACGGCACCTCGCCGCGTCTCCAAGACCGAGAAGATCCTCTTCCCCATCATTGTCACCATCATCGTTGCCCTGACCCTGCCTGACGCCGCCATTCTGGTCGGCTGCCTGATGATGGGCAACCTGATGAAGGAGTCCGGCGTTGTCGAGCGTATCACCAAGACCGCCGGCAACGAGCTGATGAACATCATCACGATCTTCCTCGGCTTCTCGGTCGGCTGCACCACTAACGCCGCCACCTTCCTGAACATCCAGACCGTTGAAATCATCGTTCTGGGCATCGTGGCCTTCGGTGTCGGCACCGCCGGCGGTGTCATCCTCGGCAAGGTCATGTGCGTGGTCACCCACGGTAAGATCAACCCGCTCATCGGCTCTGCCGGTGTTTCCGCCGTTCCCATGGCCGCCCGTGTTTCCCAGAAGGTCGGCCAGGAGTACAACCCCCGCAACTACCTGCTCATGCACGCCATGGGTCCCAACGTTGCTGGTGTTATCGGCTCCGCCGTTGCCGCTGGTATCCTGATCAACATGTTCGGCTGATACTGACATAAAAAGTAAGCACCCGCATGGTTCGCGCCATGCGGGTGCTTTTTTCTATTTGGCTTCCCCCCGGGGCTGCGCCCGCAGGCGGCTGATGAGGGCAAAGTTCACCACGGCATCCCGTCAACGGGGTGTCACCGTGAACCTGCAAAAGCCCCTCAGGCCTCGCAGGCTCGGCCAGCTCCCCACTTCGTGAGGAGCCTTTCCGCGGGCTTCGCCCGCGCAACATGCCGCCCCTTACAGGGGAGGTGGCCGAGCGTCAGCGATGGCCGGAGGGGCTTTTGCCGCGTTTACTTCACCGCAAAGCGTTCGCCGTCAATCTCGACATATGCAATGGCGGCGGGGTCAATCAGGTCATAGGTGTCCACGCGCAGGGTCATAAGACCAGCGGAATTGTCAATGCGGCCGTAGTCCCCTGCATAGAAGCTGCCATCCCAGCCGTAGGTCATCTCGGAGCCGTCCGCCCGCAGCAGCTTGACGCGGGACTGCACATCATACCGCGAGGTTTCCCCCGCAGGGCTGCCGTGGCTCTTGCCGATGACGCTGACCGCCAGCGGTTCAATGCGTATCTCGTCAATGTCAAAGCTGCTGTCGGGGTAGGCTGCGGCTTCCTCGTCCGTCAGGTCAGAGTGGAACCATGGCCCGCCCTTCAGCGTGATGGTCTTTTGGATGGGCAGCGTCAATGCGGCAGGGGCATCGGGCAGAGAAATTTTAACACTTGCATGGGCGCTGTAATCGCTCAGACTGCAGATATACAAGGTGCGCTGCGTGAGCTTGGTGTTGGCAAGCGGAATATCCACAAAGCAGGAAAGTGTATCCGTTTCGCTGGCCTTGTTGCGCTCCGCCCATGAACCAACGGCGTAGCCGTAGCATGGGCCGACGTTTGCATTGTACACACTGAACAGGGAATTCGGCGGGTCGCTGTCCTTCGGCGCTTCAATCTGAAAGACCGAGGTATCCCACACCAAATCGTTTGGCTCCATCCCCTGTGCATGATCCACATCGTACAGCACCCGCAGCGTATCCTGCCCCCGCAGCAGCGCTTTGACGCTGACGGTATTGCCGTTGATCTCGGCGGTCAGCGGCTCGTCCAGCACCACGCCGTACTTCTGCACCAGTGCGCTCGTCTCGTTGGCGGCGGCCATCGGGTGGAAAAGCCCCAGCACCACGGCCCCTGCGGCCACAAGGCAGAGCGCTGCTGCGGCAGCCATCACCCGCCAGCCGCGCAAGGCAGGAACCCTTGGGCGGCGCGCCAGCACTTTTTGGCGCAGTGCTGCGGTTTCCGCCGCCGTCAGGGCGTCGGCCAGCGGCGGGTGGTCATTCATCCAGCGTTCCAGTTCGGTCATAGGTCAGTCCTCCTTCAATAGCTTTTGCAGCGCCAGCCGTGCGCGGTGCAGCCGGGTGCGCACCGTGGCGGCGGGCATGGCAAACCGCGCGCCCAGCTGGGCCGCCGTCTCGCCGTATAAGTACCGCCGCAGAAACAGCTCGCCGTCCGGCGGCGGCAATGCCATGATCTGCGCCATCAGCTCGCGGCTTTCAAGATGGCTTTCCAGCGCCACAGCCAGCTCGGCGTCATCGCGGTCGTCCAGCGGCAGCGTCTCGCCCCGGCGCAGCAGCGCACGGTAGCGGTCAATGGCGCACTGCCGCGCCGTCAAAACGACCAGCCGCCGCCGGTGCGCCTCGTCCGCAGGCAGCCGCGCGCCGCGCCAGAGCTTGTAAAATGTGTCGGCCTCGGCCTCCTCGGCGTCCTGCGGGCGGCCCGGCAAAATGGCCCGGCAGACGGCCCGCACCGCGCCGCCGTAGTCCCGCAGCAGGGTGTCCAACTCGTGCTCTGTCATGGGCGTCGCCCCCTTTCATAAAGATTATACGACAAAAACGGGCGGAGTGTTTCAAAAACTTTGGCTTCCCCCGGGGGGCTGCGCCCGCAGGCGCGTGTCGGAGCGCAACCGCCGCTTTTTGCGGCGGCTCTTAGCGCGTAGACTGAAGCTGTCGCCCGCAGGCGACTGATGAGGGGCGGCGTTCCCGCAGCAACCCGTTCACGGGCAATAGAGAAAGCGCTGCCCCTCATCCGCCCTCGGTCGGGGCCTCGGGCACCTTCCCCCAAAAGGGGAAGGCATACGCCTGTTGTACTCCTCCCTGATCTGTGCTATAATACGATTAATAATGGGGTACTGTTGGAAAGAGGTGAGCCGATGCTGAAGGTAACGCTTTTGGGTACGGGCGGCACGCAGCCGCTGCCCGACCGTGCGCTGGCTGCCGCCGCCGTGACGGTGGCCGGGCGCAGCGTTCTGCTCGACTGCGGCGAGGGCACGCAGGTCGGGCTGCGGCGGTACGGCGTCAGCGCGTACCGGCTTTCGGCCGTGCTGCTGACCCACTACCACGGGGACCACATTCTGGGCCTGCCCGGACTTTTGCAGACGCTGGGCAGCCTGAACCGCACCGAGCCGCTGACCGTCTACGGCCCTGCAGGGCTGGATGCAGTCGCGCGGCCCGTCATGGCGCTGGCAGGTGCGCAGCCCTATCCCGTCCTCTGGCGGGAGGTGGACGCGCCGTTTGCCGTAGATGCGCTGAAAATCACGCCGTTCCCGCTGGCCCACCGCGTGCCCTGCTGCGGCTACGCGCTTGAACTGCCCCGCGCAGGCCGGTTTGACCCCGCGCGGGCGCGGGCGGCGGGCATCCCGGTGGCGTATTGGAAAACGCTGCAGAGGGGTGCGGCGGCCGGCGGCTTCACACCGGAGCAGGTGCTTGGCCCGCCGCGCCGGGGCCTCAAGGTCGTCTATGCGACTGACACCCGCCCCTGCGCCGCGCTGGAAGCCGCCGCCCGGGGCGCCGACCTGCTCTGCATGGATGCGACCTACGCAGATGACGCCGACCTGCCCAAGGCCCGGCTCTACGGCCACACGACCTGCCGCGAGGCGGGCGCGCTGGCCGCCGCCGCGGTGCGCCGCCTCTGGCTGACCCACTACAGCGCCGCCGTGACCGACACCGCCCCCGGGCTGGCTGCGGCCCGCACGGCTTACCCTTTAGCGCTGACCGGGTATGACGGCATGGCGCAGGAACTGGAATTTGACAAAGAATGACGAACAAACGCAAAAATATCATCTTTATTGCGGCGGTTCTGGCCGTGGCGGCGGTGCTTTGGCTGGTATGCCGCACCGGCGGCAGCGGGCATACGGCGGTGCTGCGCTACGGCACACCGCAGACGGAGCAGCGCATCGACCTGCGCAGGGATGCAGACTATGACATCGACACCGGCCGGTACACGATCCACCTACATGTGGAAAACGGCGGCATTGCCTTTGTGGACAGCCCCTGCCCCGACCACCTCTGCGAGGGGTTTGGCGTGCTGAAAAACGAGGGCGACTGGGCCGCCTGTATGCCGGCGAAGGCAAGCCTGACGATTGAATAAGACCGAGAACGTAGGGGCGCATTCTATATGCGCCCGCAAGCGGCCGCCTGTTGACGGGCGGATATGGAATCCGCCCCTACGATGCTTTACAAACAAAGGAGTACCCATGAATCCCACTTTCAAACAAGTTACCAAGACCCGCTATGTGCAGCTGGTTTCGGAGTTAGCACAGGAAATTTTTGTGCAGCACTACACCAAGCTGACGCCCAAGGTCGCCGCCGCGCTGGCCGATAAGTACCAGAGCGACATCCTGACCGATGACGAGATCCACAGCGGCGTTATCAACTATTTCCTCGTCTATCTCGGCACCGAGGCGGTGGGTTATTTTGCACTCGACCTCGGCCCGGCGGGCGCTATGTGCCTGAGCCGCCTGTTTTTGAAGGAGAAGGCCCGCGGCAAGGGCATCGGCCGCAGCGTTGTGGCCTACGCCCAGAAGCTGGCCGAGGGGGATGGCCGCAGCCGCCTTTACCTGAAGGTGTGGGCGCGCGACCTCAAGGCCGAGGGCTTTGTCAAAAAATGCCGCTTCCGCAAGGCCGAGACCGCCCCGATGGAGGTCCTGCCCGGCGTGACGCTGGATATTACCACATGGGAGAAGCTGTGGCGGTAACGCAGTGAATTTGTAGGGGCCGATGCTTGCATCGGCCCGCGGGGCGTCGAGGACGCCGCCCCCTGCAAACGGCAGGCTGCCGGGTAGGGGCCGGGCACGCCCGGCCCTGTACATTCCGGCAAGCACCCCATCCCCGCAAGGCTGCGGGCCGGACATGTCCGGCCCCTGCAGCGCGGTAAACGCAAAATCTGGAGATACACTATGAAACTTCTGCACCTAGCGGACCTGCACCTTGGCAAACGGGTCAACGGGTTTGATATGCTGGAGGATCAGCGCTTTATTCTGGAGCAGCTCCTGACCCTCTGCGATAAGCACGGCGTCGAGGCCGTGGTGCTGGCGGGCGACATCTACGACACCCCCGTCCCCCCGGCTGCGGCCTGCACGCTGCTCGACTGGTTTTTGACACAGCTCTCGCTGCGGCATGTACCGGTGCTGGCCGTGTCCGGCAACCACGACAGCGCCGAGCGCCTTGATTTTGCCAGCGGCCTGCTGGCAGAGCAGGGCGTCTACATCGCCGGGCGGTTCCACGGCATGCCCAAGCAGGTCGTGCTGCATGACCGCTACGGCCCCCTTGAATTTACCCTGCTGCCCTTTGTGCGGGCGGCCACCGTGCGCCACTACCTGCCCGAGGCCGAGATCTCCGACTATGACTCCGCTGTGGGCGCGGCGCTCGCCGTTTGTGAGCCTGCCGCCCCCCGCCGCGTGCTGGTGGCCCACCAGATGGTGGTCTCCGGCGTATGCCCGCCCCAGCTTGCCGGCAGCGAGACGGCCCCCCTGACGGTCGGCACGGTGGATTCCATTGATGCAGCGCGGTTTGCGGGCTTCTGCTATGCGGCGCTCGGGCATATCCACCGCGCGCAGCGGGTCGGCATTGACGCCGTGCGGTACGCCGGCTCGCCGTTGTGCTACCATCTGGACGAGTGCGGTATGCAGAAATCCGCCACCTTTGTGCGGATCGGCAAGCGCGGTGTTGAAAAGATCGAGCAGCTGCCGCTGACGCCCCGCCGCGCCATGCGCCACCTGACCGGCCCGCTGGCCAAGCTGGTCGCGCACCCCACCGACACCGAGGATTATATCTGGGCGACCCTGACCGACCCGACCCCGCTGCCCGATGCGATGGCCCAGCTGCGCGCGGCCTACCCCAACGCCATGCGGCTCGACTACCAGCCCAAGGGCACGGCGGCGCTGCCGGCCGATATGACCCAGGCCGTCAGGGGCAAGCCCTTTGCCGAGCTGTTTCAGGACTTTTTCACCAAGATGAACGGCCGTGCCCTGACGACCGAGGAAGTGCTGGCCGTGAAAAAACTGCGCGAGGAGGCGTCAAAAAGCGAATGAAACCCCGGAAGTTGATCTTGAACGCCTTCGGCCCTTACGCCGGCCGCACAGAGCTGGATTTTGCGGCGTTCGGCGGCAACGGCCTGTTTTTGATCGGCGGCGATACCGGCGCGGGCAAGACCGCCCTGTTTGACGCCATCACCTTTGCGCTCTACGGCGAGACCTCGGGCGAAAATCGAAAAACAACGATGCTGCGCAGCGATTTTGCCGCGCCGGAGGCCGAGACCTCGGTGGAGCTGACCTTTACCCACCGGGGCCGCAGCTACACGGTGCGCCGCTGGCCCGACCAGCAGCGCGCGGCCAAGCGGGGCAGCGGCATGGTCAAGGTGCCCGCCAAGGCCGAACTTATCCGTGAGCCGGACGAGCCGGTCAGCGGTGCCTCCGCTGTGACGGACGCCGTTGTCAAGCTGCTGGGCATTGACGCCAAGCAGTTTGCGCAGGTGTCGATGCTGGCGCAGAACGATTTCACCCGGCTGCTGAACGCCCCCTCCGCCGAGCGGGCCGCCATCCTGCGCCGCGTTTTTGACACGGCCGACCACCAGCGCCTTGGACAGGCCGCCGTGGACTACGCCCGCCGCGCCGAGGAGGAATGTAAGCGGCTGGATGATGTACTTTTGATGCATGTGGGTGCCCTGCTGGGAGAGGGCGCCGATGAGCAGACCGCCGCCGAGCTGGCCGAAATGCAGGACGACCGCGACCCCTTTGCCGCAGGCGCTGCCGCCGAGCTTGGCAAGCTGCTGCTTGAGGCCGATGAGGCGAACGAGAAGCGCCAGACCGCCGTCATGAAGGAGCTGGACGAGAAGATCGCCCGCGGTGACGCCGGCCTTAAAATTGCCGAGGAGCGCGCCGCCCGCCGCCGCCAGCTGGCCGGCCTCATCGCCGAGGAGCAGCGCGCCGCCGATGTCGAGCACCAGACCGACATCATTATGGCCGACCTTGAGAAGCGGACGGCGGGCCTCAAGGAGAGCATTGCCAAAAACGAGGCCGACCGCGCCGCGCTGAGCCAGGCCGAGGCCGACCTGCTGAAAACCGACCACCGCATTGAGCTGGCGGAGGGGCTTTCTGCCGACTGCAGGCAGATTTTAAGCCAGCTGCAGGACGCCGACAAGGCCCGGCAGGACGCCGCAGACCGCCAAACCGCCTATGTGGCGGCGCAGGCCGCGCTGGACAAGGCCGAGGAGGAGTACAGCACGCTGCAGCGCCAGCTTAACGCAAACCGCGCCGGCCTGCTGGCCCGCGATCTGGAAAAGGGCAAGCCCTGCCCGGTCTGCGGCTCGACCCGCCACCCCAAGATCGCGGCCCTGCCCAAGGACCACATCACCGAAAAGCAGCTGGAGGAGCGCGAGAAGGAGCTGACGGCCCAACGCCGCACAACGGCCGCCGCCAGCCGCACCGCCGGTGACGCCGCTGCCCACGCGCATGAGCTACGCGCGGCATTGCAGCGCGACGCGGATGGATTTTTCGCCCGCCGCGGGGACCGCTATACGGGCAAGCCCGCCGCCGAGCTGACACCGGACGAGCTGAAAACCGCCCTGACCGCCCAGCAGGAGAGCTTGGCCGAGGGGCTGCGCGGCCTGCAGGCCGACCACCTGAAGCTGAAGCAAAAGACCGACCGTGCCAAGAGCCTTGCCAAGCAGGCGGACATCCTGACGAGCCAGCTGGCCGAGCTGGACAAGCAGCAGTTTGCCGCCACCCGCCGCGCTGCCAACGCCAAAGCAGGCCACGCCGCCGCCACGGCCCGCGTGCAGCAGATGCAGGAGACGATGCCCAAGCGGGATAACCCCGATGCGCTGGAGCGCCTGCAGGAGGCGCTGGCCCGGCTGCGCAGCGACCGCGCCGCCGCCATGGAGGCCCGGGACGCCGCCGTACACCGCCTGCACACGAACCGCGCCGCCATCGACGCGCTGCAAAAGGCGATGAAGCAGAGCGCCGCCGCCCGGGAAAAGCGGGCCATGTGGGACAACCTCTCCAAGACAATCAACGGCAACCTGACCGGCAAGATCAAGCTGCCGTTTGAGCAGTATGTACAGGCGTTCTATTTTGACGGCGTGGTCGAGGCTGCCAACCTGCGCTTCACCCGCATGACGGACGGGCAGTACCGCCTGCTGCGCCGCCGGAGCGAGGCCGTCAGCGGCAAGACCGCGCTGGATCTCGATGTTTTTGACGCCTACACCGGCAAGACCCGCCCGGTGGGCAGTCTGTCGGGCGGCGAGAGCTTTATGGCTGCCCTGAGCCTTGCGCTGGGCATCAGCGATACGATCCAGCAGAACGCGGGCGGCGTGGTCATCGAAACGCTGTTTATTGACGAGGGCTTCGGCTCACTTGATGCCGACAGCCTTGAAAAGGCCGTTGATACGCTGGCCGGGCTGGCCGGGGGCGATAAGCTTATCGGCGTCATCTCCCATGTCGAGGCCCTGCAGGACCGCCTGACAAGGCAGATCCGCGTCAGCAAGACACGCGCGGGCAGTAAGGCAGAAATTGAGATTTCGTAACCCCAAAGGCTTCTCCCCTTGGGGGAGAAGCTGCCGCCCGCAGGTGGCTGATGAGGGGAGAGCCTACCGCAGCCAGCCGTAAAAGGGAGGGCGCGGCAGACCCGTCCCTCATCCGCCCTCGGGCGGGGCCTCGGGCACCTTCCCCACCAAGGGGAAGGCTTTTCTGTTGGAAGGTAACCTATGACTGTAAAATCAACGCTGCAACAACAATTAGAAACCCTCTCCGCCGCCCGCTACCCGCTGCACATGCCCGGCCACAAGCGCCGCGCTTTGCCCGCACCGGGGCTTGGCTGCGCTGCGTGGGATATGACCGAAATTGACGGTGCGGACGACCTGCACGATGCGGACGGCATTTTGGCCGCTGCCATGCAGCGCACCGCCGCCCTGTACGGCAGCCGTCGCTGCTGGTATCTGGTGGGGGGCAGCACGGTCGGCCTGTTGGCGGGCATCCGCGCGCTGGCACCCTTCGGCAGTGAGGTCATCGTGGCGCGCAACTGCCACAAGGCCGTCTACCACGCCCTTGAGCTGGGGCAGCTGACAGCCCATTACCTGACGCCGCCGGTCGATGCGGCGTTCGGCATCTACGGCAGCGTGCCGCCCGCCGCGGTGGCTGCCGCGCTCGATGCGCACCCGCAGGCGCGCTGCGTCATCCTGACCAGCCCGACCTATGAGGGTGTTTTAAGCGATATAGCGTCTATTGCAAGGCTCTGCCACGCGCGCGGCGTGCCGCTGCTTGTCGATGAAGCGCACGGTGCGCACTATCTGCCGTTTGCCGCGCAGTACGGCTGGCAGGGCGGCGCGGTCACAGCGGGGGCCGACCTTGTCGTGCAAAGCGCCCACAAAACGCTGCCCAGCCTGACCCAGACCGCGTTTTTGCAGCTGAACGGCAGCCTTGCGGACCCCGCCGAGGTCGAGCGCCAGCTTGATGTATTTGAGACAAGCTCACCCAGCTACCCGCTGCTCGTCAGTCTGGACGGCTGCACCGGCTGGCTGGCGCAGCAGGGGTGCGCGGCCTTTGCCGCATGGCGCGCCCGGCTGGACCGATTTGACGCTGCAGCGAAAAAGCTGCAGAACACGCGCATCCTGTGCTGCGGCGCGGACGCGCCCCACCCGGACTTTTTTGCGCACGATGCCGGCAAGCTGCTGCTGCAGATCGGCGCGGCGGGCGCGGCTTATTTGCGGGAAAACGGCTTTGAGCCGGAGATGGTCTGCGGCCCCAATGTGCTGGCAATGACAAGCCCCTGCGATGCAGAGGACGCGCTGGACCGGCTGGCCGAGGTGCTGGCCGCGTGGGATAAGAACGCAGCGCCGCCCGCCGCAGCGCCGCATATCCTGCCCGCGCCCGGCGCGGTGCGCTGCACGATCGGCGCGGCGCTGCTGCGCCCGTCCCGCATTGTGCCGATGCAGAGTGCCGTGGGGCAGACCGCCGCCGAGTACCTTTGGGCCTACCCGCCCGGCGTGCCGCTGATCGCCCCCGGCGAGGAGGTGACGGCGGCGCTGGCCGCCGCGTGTGAGGAGCTGGAAAAGGCGGGGACAAGGATCAAGCATATCGGGGGAAGCGGGCCGGATAAGATTTCGGTGATTTGAAGGCCGCAGAGCCCCTCAGGCCTCGCAGGCTCGGCCAGCTCCCCACAGTGTGGGGAGCCTTTTGCGCGGGCGGAGCCCGCGAGAAAAGCCTCCCCTTATAGGGTAGGTGGCCGAGCAAAGCAAGGCCGGAGGGGCTTTGCCTTGATTGCCCCCTTGACACCCCCGCCAAAACCGTGTATAATAGTAATAATTCTAAAATGTATAAAGGGGTGACTGTTTTATGAAGCACATCCAGACTCTCGAGACCCGCGATATGGCGAAGAGCCTGCTGAACGGCGGCTGCGGCGAGTGCCAGACTTCCTGCCAGAGCGCCTGCAAGACCAGCTGCGGCATTGCCAACCAGCCTTGCGAGAAGACCGACAAGTAATTTTTGCTGGCTTTTATGCCGGGGTGCCGCAGGGCAGCCCGGCATTTTCTATGATACAAAGGGTGCGGCGGGCGCATATAGAATGTGCCCCCGCAAGGGGTTGCCGTAGGGGCGGATTCCATATCCGCCCGTGGCCGTCCGCCGCATTGCACCATAACAAAAACGGAGAAAACCATGATCCATCAATACAAATTAAGCGGTTACAACATTGTGCTGGATGTCTACAGCGGCAGCGTGCATGCGGTGGATGACGTCGCCTATGACGCCATCGCCCTGATCGACCAAGGCAGCAGCCGGGAGCAGGCTGCTGCAGCCCTCGCCAAAAAATATGCGGACCGCGCCGATGTGACCGCCGCCGACATCAACGATGTGCTGGACGACATTGACGAACTGACCGCTGCCGGCCAGCTGTTTGCGCCCGATGCCTACGCCGACCACGCCTTTGACTTTAAAAACCGTTCCAATGTGGTCAAGGCGCTCTGCCTGCATGTGGCCCACACCTGCAACCTGAACTGCAGCTACTGCTTTGCCGCGCAGGGCAAGTTCCACGGCGAGGCCGGCTTGATGAGCTTTGAGACCGGCAAGCGCGCGCTGGACTTTTTGATCGAAAACTCCGGCACCCGCCGCAATCTGGAGGTCGATTTCTTCGGCGGTGAGCCGCTGATGAACTTCGAGGTCTGCAAGCAGCTGGTTGCTTATGCGCGCAGCATCGAGGGAAAGTATAACAAGAACTTCCGCTTTACGATGACGACCAACGGCATCGGCATCACGGACGAGGTCATCGACTGGTGCAACAAGGAATGTCATAATGTTGTGCTTTCGCTCGACGGCCGCAAGGAAGTCAACGACCGTTTCCGCGTGGATCTGGCCGGCAACGGCAGCTATGACCGCATCGTGCCCAAGTTCCAGAAGCTGGTCAAGGCACGCGGAGGCAAGGGCTACTATATGCGCGGCACCTTTACGCATCACAATGTTGATTTTACCAAGGACCTGTTCCACATGGCCGACGACCTCGGCTTCAGTGAGCTGTCGATGGAGCCTGTTGTGGCGCCGCCCGACTCCCCCGAGGCGCTGACCGAGGAGGATCTGCCCAAGCTGTTTGACCAGTATGAGCTGCTGGCCAACGACATGCTGCGCCGCCAGAAGGCCGGTAAACCGATCACCTTCTACCATTACATTCTGGATCTGAAGCACGGCCCCTGCATCTACAAGCGCATCTCGGGCTGCGGCTCCGGCACCGAGTATATGGCCGTGACCCCTTGGGGCGATCTCTACCCCTGCCACCAGTTTGTGGGCGACCCCAATTACAAACTGGGCAATGTCTGGGACGGCGTGACCAACACCGCCCTGCGCGATGAGTTCAAGCTCTGCAATGTCTACGCCCGCCCCGACTGCAAGGATTGCTGGGCGCGGCTCTACTGCGCGGGCGGCTGCGCGGCCAACGCGCTTCACGCCACCGGCGACATCCACGGCACCTATGAGTACGGCTGCAAGGTGTTCCGCAAGCGGATGGAGTGCGCCCTGATGATGCAGGTCGCACAGCGCCTTGACCCCGAGCTGGCCAAGAACGCCGTGCAGTTCGAGAGTGACTGTGACGGCTGCGGCGAGACCGACTCCGGCTGCGATAACTAAACGATAACTAAACAAAAAAACGGCAGATGCCCGGCGGGGCATCTGCCGTTATCGTTTCCCGGGGAAAGCAGCGCGGTGCCGCCCGGGAAATACTTATCTTGCGAGGGGGGCACACTTGGCCTGCAACCATGCCTTCTCGTCCTCATTCAGGCGGGGGCTGAGCATCTCATAGACATGGGCGTGGTAGTCGTTCAGCCAGTTGAGCTGGTCGCGGCTCAGCTCGTCCACAAGGACCGGCTCGGTCGAGATGGGCACCAGCGTCAGCGGGGCAAAGCCCAGCCAGTGGCCGTACTGGTTCTCGCCCATATCCACGCACTCCAGCTCGTTCTCGATGCGGATGCCGACCTCGTCAGTCTCATAGATGCCCGGCTCATCGGTGATGGTCATGCCGGGCTTGAAGATGACGGGGTTGTTCGGGCGCAGGCTCTGGGGACCCTCATGCACGCCGGAGATGAAGCCGACGCCGTGGCCGGTGCCGCAGCGGTAGTTGATTTTGTGCGCCCACACCGGGCCGCGGGCAAAGGTGTCCAGCGCAAAGCCGGTGCAGTAGTCCAGAAAGACGGCGCGGGCCATGTCGATGTGGCTCTGCAGCACCCATGTGTAATAGCGGCGCTCGTTGTCGGTCAGCGGGCCGACCGGGTAGGTGCGGGTGATGTCGGTCGTGCCGCAGTCATACTGGCCGCCGTTGTCCACCAGCAGGAAGCCGTGCGGCTCAATGACGCTGTTGACCTCGCCCTCGGCGTGGTAGTGCATCATGGCGGCGTTCGTGCCGTAGGCGGCAATGGTCGAGAAGCTGTCCTCAAAGTAGCCGGGCTGCTCGGCGCGGCGCTTCTGCAGCATCGTGTCGATGTCGATCTCGGTCAGGGTCTTGCCCTCGGCCAGTGCCTTTTCCAAATCCATCTGGAAGCGCACCACGGCCACGCCGTCACGGATGTGGCACTCGCGGATATTCTTCAGCTCGGTCTCGTTTTTGATGCCCTTCAGGGCGAAGATCGGGTCTGCACCGGTCACCGTCTTGTGGGCAGTCAAGGCCTCGTACAGGGCAAAATTGGTCGCCTTTTCGTCAACAAGGAACACTTCCTCAGCGGGCAGGGCGTGGACGGCGTCGATCAGTTCATTGTAGCCGCGCAGCGTCACGCCGCTCTCGGCCAGCGTGGCGGCATCGGCGTCAGACAGGCGGCCCGGCGCAATAAACAGCGTGCAGGCGTCCATCGTGACCAGCGCGTAGGCAACGGCCAGCGGGGTGCAGGGCAGGTCGCGGGCGCGCAGGTTCAGAAGCCAGCCCACGCAGTCCAGACCGGTCACGGCCAGCGCGGTGGCACCGGCCTTCTGCAGTGCGGCGCGCACCAGAGCAATGCGGTCGGCGGCGGTCGCACCGGTCTGGGCGGGGGTCAGCAGGTTGCAGGGGGTGTCGGGCAGGGCAGGGCGCTCACCCGTGGCGTCCCAGATGGGGGAGGCAACATCAAGGCTCTTGAGCGCGGCACCCTTTTTGGCCAGCGCGTCACGGTATTCCTCGGCAATCGTGGCGGGCACGCAGCTGCCGTCCAGCAGCAGTGTCTCGCCCTGTGCAAAGTGGCTTTCCAGATACTCGGCCACGGTCGGCACGCCCGCAGAGCCTGCGTGCATGCACTCGATCTCGCTGCCGGCCAGCTGGCGGTCGGCCTGCACATAGAAGCGGCCGTCACACCACAGGGCGCTGCGGTCTTGGGTCACAACGAGGGTCGAGTTCTCCCCGATAAAGCCAGAAAACCACGGCAGAGCGTTGTAATGGCCGGGCAGATACTCACTGCAGTGGGGGTCGCTGGTCATAATCAGCACGCCATCGGCCCCGGCTGCCTTCGCGGCAGCGCGCAGCGCGGCGATTTTTTCATTGGTAGTCAAAATGGATCGCTCCTTTTTGTATATAAATGTGGGTTAGGTATATCATACCACGAATGCTGCAAATAATAAATAGATAATAGATAATAAATAGGTGGAGTTTGCGCCCGGGGGCACATACAAAAATGCGGCGCGCCGTAGGGGGCGGCGTCCCCGACGCCCCGCCATGCAGAAGATGGTTTGCGGGCAATGCGTAGGGGAGGAATTTATCCCTCCCGGGGTGTTTGCGGCGGCGCAGGGTTCCCGGGCGGCATGTATGCCGCCCCTACGGGCCAACCCGCTAACGTCTGCCTACCCGGCGGAGCGGTCAAGACCGCTCCCTACAAAGCACCCGTGAACGATAGCCCGTAGGGAGGGGTCTTGACCCCTCCGAGGCAGTGTCCCATTAGCGCCAGCCCGCGGGACACCCCCGGACCGGGCGCTTGGCGGCGCACAACGAGCGCCGCCAGCCAGCAAAGCTGGCCCGCTCGTGCGGTTGTTTGCCCCGCGGGGGCAAACATTGTTCGCTCCCCGGCCCCTACGGGGAGGCGGTAATCCAATAAATTTTGCAAAAAATTCAAAATTTCCCGCGCAAAAAGGCGCAAAACCCCTTGACGCGTTTGTTATAATAGTATTAGCAGTTAGTCTTTTAGATTGCCAAAATCATAAACATCTGAATAGAGGTACCCAATTATGGCTGAAAACAAAACCAAGATCGACATTTTCTCCGGCTTTCTCGGTGCCGGCAAGACCACCCTTATCAAAAAGCTCATCAAGGAAGCCTTTGCGGGCGAAAAGATCGTCCTGATCGAGAACGAATTCGGCGAGATCGGCATTGACGGCGGCTTTATGCGCGAGGCCGGTATTCAGGTCAACGAGCTGAACTCCGGCTGCATCTGCTGCAGTCTGGTCGGCGATTTCCGCGAGGCGCTGAAAAAGGTTGTTGAGACCTACCACCCCGACCGCATCCTCATCGAGCCGTCCGGCGTCGGCAAGCTGAGCGATGTCACCCGCGCGGTCGAGGGCGTGGCCGAGACCCTGCCGGTGCTGCTGAACAGCTTTGTCACCGTGGCCGATGTCAACAAGGTCAAGATGTATATGAAGAACTTCGGCGAGTTCTATGACGATCAGGTCAGCCATGCGTCCTGCATCATCCTGAGCCGCACCGGCAACGCCGGTGAGGATAAGGTCGCTGCCGCCGTTGCCCTGCTGGCCGAGAAGAACCCCACCGCCACCATCGTCACCACCGACTGGACCGCCCTGACCGGCGCCCAGATCGTCTCTGTCATGGACGGCAAGCGCGACCTTGTGGCTGAGCTGCTGAACGAGGCCCGTGCCGCCAATGAGGCACACGCCGGTGAGGAGGAGCATCACCACCACCACCATCACCATGATGAGGATGACCACGACCACGAGCATTGCTGCCACCACGACCATGACGAGGATGACCACGATCACGAGCATTGCTGCCATCATGACCATGATGAGCATGAGCACGACCATGAGCATTGCTGCCATCACGACCATGACGAGGATGACCACGATCATGAGCATTGCTGCCATCATGACCATGACGAGCATGACCACCATCATGAGCATCACTACGATGAGCATGGCGTCTGCAGCTGCGGCCACCACCACGACCACGATGCCGATGAGGTGTTCACCAGCTGGGGCAAGGAGACGGCCCACAAGTACAGCCGCGAGGATCTCGACAAGGCGCTGCACGCGCTGGACGAGGGCGCTTACGGCATGATCCTGCGCGCCAAGGGCATCGTGGACGGCGGCGACACATGGTATGAGTTCGATATGGTCCCCGGCGAGCATGAGATCCGCACCTGCGGCCCCGATGTCACCGGCAAGCTCTGTGTGATCGGCTCCCAGCTCAAGGAGCATGAGATCGCCGAGCTGTTCCACGTTTGATGTGAAAAATGCCTTCCCCTGAGGGGGAAGGTGGCCCGAAGGGCCGGATGAGGGGCGAGTCTGCCGCAACAGCCCACTAATGACAGGCCGCGATTAGCTCTCCCCTCATCAGTCCGCTTCGCGGACAGCTTCCCCCAAAGGGGAAGCCTTTAACTACGAACCGAAAGGACACCCCTATGCCTAAACAAATCCCCGTATATCTTTTTGTCGGCCAGCTGGAGAGCGGCAAGACAAAATTCATTCAGGAAACGATGGAGGACCCCAACTTCGACTCCGGCGACAAGACGCTGCTGCTGGTCTGCGAGGAGGGCGAGATCGAGTACGATCCCAAAAAGTTTGCCTTCGGCGGCGTGCATGTTGCCCAGATCGAGGACAAGAGCGAGCTGACGCAGGAGAACCTGACCGCGCTGGAGAAAAAGTCCGGCTGCGGCCGCGTCATCATCGAATACAACGGCATGTGGCTCATTCAGGACTTGTACGATGCCCTGCCGGACAACTGGCTGGTCTACCAGTGTCTGGCCACGGCGGACGGCACGACCATCAAGACCTATGCGGGCGATAACGCCATGCGCGGTCTGCTGCTGGACAAGCTGCGCGGCAGCGAGCTGCTGGTCGTCAACCGTGCCGAGGCTGTCAACGATGAGGAGAGCCGCCAGCTGATCCACAAGCTGGTCCGTCAGGCCAGCCGCCGCTGCGACATTGCCTATGAGTTCAAGGATGGCAGCGTTGCCTACGATGACATTCCCGACCCGCTGCCCTTTGATGTGGACGCCCCCGTTATTGAGATCCCGGAGGAGTTCTTCGGCGTCTGGTACATGGACTGCATGGACGACCCGAAGAAATATGACGGCAAGACGGTGAAATATCTGGCGCAGGTCTGCCAGACCCAGCAGGCCGGAAAAGGCTCGTTCGTGCCCGGCCGCTTTGCCATGACCTGTTGCGTGCAGGATATCCAGTTTGTCGGCATGCCCTGCCGCTATGACGATTACAAGAGTCTGGAGCAGCGCAGCTGGATCAACATTACCGCCAAGGTCAATGTAAAATACCACCCCATCTACAAGGGCCAGACTCCGGACTCCACCGGCCCGGTCCTGACCGCGATTTCTGTGGAGCCCGGCGAGAAGCCCGCACAGGATGTCGTGATGTTCAGCTAAAACAACATAAAAAGCACCTGCCTTCGTCAGAAAGCAGGTGCTTTTTTATTTGCAGAGTTAAAGGCTTCCCCCTCGGGGGAAGCTGTCCGCGAAGCGGACTGATGAGGGGCGGCTTTGCGGTGGCAGCTCTTTTATGGGATGCTTCGGCAAACGCGCCCCTCATCCGGCCTTGCTTCGCGCGGCCACCTTCCCCCGCAGGGGGAAGGCTTTATCCTCTTGTTCCCTCAATCTTTGAATCCGTGCTCCACCCCTGCAGATCGGTCGGGGTCAGGCTCTTCATCCAGCCTTCGCGCTCGTCCTCCCACTGGTCCCAAGCGGCCTGACTGCGGATGGCCGTGCCGCTCTCGTAGGAATCGTCCCACGGGTTGGCGGGGTCCGGGTCGGTGGGGTCCCAGCCGCGCTTCTCTGTGTCGGCGGGGTCGGTGTAGATCGTGCCGGGCTTGCCCATCGGGCCGGGGTTCTCCTTGTCGTTGTAGATCACGACCGGCGTGCCCAGCGGGCAGTTGTCGTAGATCCACTTTACATCCACGACGGCCAGCCGGATGCAGCCAAGGCTGGCGATTGTGCCCAGCTTGTTGAACTCGTCATACTCCACATCGTCCTTGTGCTGGCTGTAGTAGGGTACGCTGTGGAACAGGTAGCTGCTGTAGATGCGGGTCGCATACTGGCCGTAGCTCGGGCCCATCAGCAGCCGCCAGCTGTAGTCCACAGGGGTGGAAAAATAGCCGGTCGGGGTGTCCGCGCCGCCGCTGCAGACCATGGCCATAAAGGGCACGGCGTAGCGGCCGGTGGCCGCGTCCACGGTGTAGACGGTGACGGTCCCGCCCGCGTTGTTGACGGCCAGCAGGTAGGGGTAGCCCTCCTTGGCGGTCATGGTCATGCCGTAGGAGGCAAACTGCTTTTCCAGCGCAGTCAGCACCTTTTCGGCGTTGTCGTCCCAGACGGCGGGGTCTTCGATCACCGGTGCGGTGCGGGTCGCGTTGTCATGGGCGGTTGCCATGGCGGGCACCATGGTCGGCTCCGGCGTGGCGGTCGGGGCGGGGGCGGCGCTGCTCTCCAGCGTGGCGGTGGGCAGGGGGCTTTGCAGCGGGGTCTCGTCCTTGGGGGCGTTGGGCATCTGCACACAGGCGCACAGCAGGCTCAGGCAGAGCAGCAGCGGCAGGATACGGCGTAGGTTCGACATAAAAGCTCCTTATTGCTTGGTGACGCCGTACTCCGCAGCCACAAACCGCTCCAGCGCAGCAAAGCTGCGGCGGACCTTTTCGGTCCCGATGCAGTAGGCCATGCGGAAGTAGCCCGGGCAGCCGAAGCTGTCGCCGGGGACAAGCGCCAGATCGTATTTCTGCGCCTTGCGGCAGAACGCCTTGGCGTCCTCCTCAAGCGCTTTGGGGAAGATGTAGAAGGTGCCGTCCGGCTTGACAACGGTAAAGCCGAGCGCGCACAGCTCGTCATAGAGCAGGTTCATGTTCGTCTCGTAGACAGACAGGTCGCTTGTCACCGCAAGGCAGCGCTCCACCGCCATCTGGATCAGGGAGGACGGGCAGTTGTGGCCGGTCCCGCGGGAGATCTGCCCGCACATCGGCACGATAGCGGCGGCGTCCTCGCACCGGGGGTTGGCGGCCAGATAGCCGATGCGCTCACCCGGGACGCTCAGGCTCTTGGAGAAGGAATAGCAGGTGAGCGTATCGTCGTAGAATTTGGCAGGGTAAGGGATCGCGGTGCCGCCGAACGCGATCTCGCGGTACGGCTCGTCAGAAATCAGGAAGATGTGGTGGCCGAATCGGGCGGACGCCTCAACAAGGAAATCCGCAAGCTGCTGCAGCGTTTCGGCGCTGTAGGCGGTGCCGCTGGGGTTGTTGGGGCTGTTGATGAGGACGGCGGCGGTGTTCTCGTCCACCAGCGGCGCAAAGGCGGCAAAGTCGATCTGGAAATCCGCGCAGCGGGGCGGTGTGACGCGCAGCGTCAGGCCCGCGCCCTCGACATAGGGCTTGTATTCGGGGAAGAACGGCGCAAAGGTCACGATGTTCTGCCCGGGCACGGCTACGCAGCGCAGGGCATGGGCCAGCGCACCGGCCGCGCCGCTCGTCATAAAGATGTGGTCGGCGGTGTAGTCCATGCCGAAGCGTTGGTTCAGGCTCTCGGCCACGGCCTTGCGGGCAGAGGGCAGCGTCAGGGTCGGCGTGTAGCCGTGCAGCGTGACGGGGTCGGTGCTTTGGAGCAAATCCTCGCACGCGGCGGTGAACTGCGGCGGGCAGGGCACCGAGGGATTGCCCAGCGAGTAGTCAAATACATTTTCGTAGCCGATCTGTGCGCCGCGCGCAGTGCTCCACTCCGAAATCTGCCGAATGACAGACTTGGCACCCAGCATATCTTTATAGTGCTGTGCAATCATAATAACAGCTCCTTTGCAAAATGTTTGTCGAGATGCGGGAGGGGGGGAACGGCAGTCCCTACTGGGCACTTTCCCGCCGCCGCAAACGGCCACGGCGGCCAGAGGACTGGCCGCCCTACATGTGACACGGGAAAGGCTGCTCCCCTGCGGGGCGTCGGGGACGCCGCCCCCTACAATCCTTGGCGTAAACCTTCCGGCCACCCTGTAGGGGCCGGGCATGCCCGGCCCGCAGCCTTGCGTCAGCTCCCGGTTTCGCTTTGTTCCCCCCTGTATGTTACATCGTAGGGAGGGGGCTTGACCCCTCCGCTACCTTCCGTTAAACTGCCGTCAACGGTCAATCCGTAGGGGAGGGATTCATCCCTCCCGGCCACCCTCACCCCAAAATCACCTTTTCCAGTGCGGCGGCGTCCTCGGCAAGGTATTCAGCCCCGGCGGCGGTCAGTTCCTCCCGGGTGCGGAAGCCCCACAGCACGCCGCAGCAGGGCAGGCCGGCGTTGTGCGCAGTGTCGGCATCGACATTGCTGTCACCGACATACAGTACGCTGCCGTCCGGCGTTACGCCAAGGCTTGCCATCAGCGCGCGGGTGCCCTCGGGTGCGGGCTTGGTCGGTACATCGGGCAGCGCGCCGCGCACGATCTCAAACAGCTCGGCGTCAAAGTAGCGGGCCACCACGGCGCGGGCAAACTCGTCCGCCTTGTTGGAAAATACCGCCATCTTCACCCCGGCGGCCTTCAGGTGCGCCAGCAGCTCCGGTATGCCGGGGTAGGGGGCTGTCTTGTCGTGCATGTGCGCGCCGTATACCTGGTCAAACTCGGCCAGTGTGGCGGCCAGCTGCGCGGGGCTGCGGCAGTCCGCAGGGCTGAAACGCTCCACCAGCTTGGGGATGCCGTTGCCCACAAAATAGCGGTACTGCGCGGTATCGTGCTGGGGCCAGCCGTGGGCGGCGCAGACGCGGTTGGCGGAGTCCGCCAGATCGTCGATCGTGTTCAGCAGGGTTCCGTCAAGATCAAATAGTACGGTTTTATACATTCCTCAAAACCTCTTTGCACAAGAAATCACTCTTATTATAGTGTCATTTGACGAAAACGGCAAGACGCCCGCGCCGTTTGCCGTGAAAAAAATGTAAATTCTTAAAAAACTGTTCCCATTTTTCCGAAATATGGTATGATATAAGGTAGCATTGTAAGGAGGGTCTGTTGAATGGAATTGTTTTTTGACATGCTGCGCTCGATCGTCTACGGCGTGATCGAGGGCGTTACCGAATGGCTGCCCATCTCCAGCACCGGCCACATGATCCTGGCCGAGCAGGTGCTGAAATTCAGCCTGAGCGCCGAGTTTATGAAGATGTTCCGCGTTGTCATCCAGCTGGGTGCGATCCTTGCGGTCGTGGTGCTTTACTTCAAAAAGCTGTGGCCCTTCTGCGGCGATAACGGCCGCGACTCCGGTCTGGCCAAGCACATCCGCTGGCCGGTCATGCGGCTGTGGGGCAAGATCCTTGTGGCCTGCCTGCCCGCCGCCGTGCTGGGCCTGCTGCTGGATGACTGGATGGACGCACACCTCTACAACAGCGTGGTCGTTGCGATCATGCTGATCGTCTACGGCATTGCGTTCATTCTGATCGAGCGCCGCCCCCGCGTGCCTACCACCACCAAGCTGAGCCGCATTACCTACAAGCAGGCGATCATCGTGGGCGTATGGCAGGTGCTGGCGCTGATCCCCGGTACCTCCCGCAGCGGCGCGACCATCATTGGCGGCCTGCTCTGCGGCATGAGCCGCGCCTGTGCGTCCCAGTTCACCTTCTTTTTGGCCATCCCGGTCATGGCGGGCGCTTCCGGCCTCAAGCTGGTCAAGTTCCTTGCCAAGGGCGGCGTCTTTACGCTCGGTGAGGTCGGCACGCTGCTGGTGGGCTGCATCGTGGCGTTTGTCGTCTCGATCCTCGCAATCCGCTTCCTGATGGATTATGTCAAAAAGCACACCTTCACGGTGTTCGGCTGGTACCGCATCGCGCTCGGCATCCTTGTGCTGGGCATCTGGGCACTGCAGAGCTTCGTGCTGGCGTAACGTTGTAAATAAAAAGCTGCTGTCTCCCGGCATGGGGGACAGCAGCTCTTTTGTTTGGTGCGTGATTTGTAGGGACCGGACATGTCCGGCCCCTACAACTTTATGGATTTTTCGGGAAGGTCACCCGTATGGTCGTCCCGGTGCCGACCTGACTCTGCAGGTCGATGCGCGCATCGTGCAAAAGTGCGATGTGCTTGACGATCGCAAGGCCCAGACCGGTGCCGCCTGTCGCCTTGGAGCGGCTCTTGTCCACGCGGTAGAATCGCTCAAACACGCGGGTCTGGCTGTCCTGCGGGATGCCGATGCCGTTGTCCTCGACCTCAAAGTAGGGGCAGCCGTCACTGCCCACGCCGCAGCGCAGCTCTACATGGCCGCCCGGGCGGTTGTAGCGTATGGCGTTGTCGCACAGGTTTTGGGTCAGCTCGCTCAGCTGGTCGCGGCAGCCCTGCACGGTGGCGGGCCGGGCGTCATACTGCAGCGTCACATAGGCGCGGCGGGCGTTGACCGTCATGTTCTGGGCGGTCTCCTTGACAAGGGCGGCCAGATCCACCGGCACGGCCTCGGCCGCCGCCTCGCGGCTGTGGCTGGCCTGATTGCTGTCCAGCTCGCTCAGCTGCAGAATATCGCTGACAAGCGCGATCATCCGCTGTGCCTCCTTGTGGATGCGGGCTGCAAAGGTCGGGATGTCCTCAGGCTTGGCCATGCCGGTCTCAATCAGCTCCGCATAGCCGGAGATGCTCGTCAGCGGGGTCTTTAGCTCGTGGCTGACATTGGCGGTGAACTCGCGGCGCATCGTCTCGTTGTCCTCGCGCAGCTTGCGGTCGGTCTGGATCGTCCGTGCCAGCGGGATCAGCTCCTCATAGGGGACATCGGCCTCGATCGTGTCGAGATGCTCGGCCAGATGGTTGATGGGCTGCACCATGCGGCGGGTCAGCCACCAGCTGAACAGCGTAGCCGCCAGCAGGATCAGCACGACCGCCGCGCAGAGCAGCGGCAGCGTGTCAGCGCTCAGGCCCCAGATGTTTGCAATGTCCTCGCCCACGCGCAGCACCTGCGTCCCCTCCGGTGTGTCGATGCGCCGCGCGTAGTAGTGGGTCTCGGTCTGCATCGTCTCGCTCTCGCGGGTCACGCTGGCGCTGCCCTTCTCCATCGCCTGGCGGAACTCCGGCCGGTCGGCGTGGTTGGGCAGGTTGGAGTCCATGACGGCACAGAGCGTATGGGTGCCATCGTAGACAAGCGCCGAGGCTTTGCTGTCAAAAAGCACGGTGCCGTCCGCATCAATCAGCGTAAAGCGCAGGGTGCGGGCGCTCTCCTCCGGCAGCATGGTCACAAAGGACGCGGCATCGTGGGTGCCCTGCGCCTTGTAGGCGGCGGCGTATCCGTCGCAGATCTGGGCAATGTAGCTGTCCACCCGCTCCACATAGCTGCGCTGGAACAGCACCGTGGCGGCGGCCAGCATCGCCAGCACGCAGAGCACGCCGGTCAGGATCAGGCCGCGGCGGTAGCGGCGGGTCATGCTCAGCGGCTGCTTTTGGGTGTTTTCGTCAGTCATCGCTGCCCTCCGTGCTGAGCTTGTAGCCCACCTTGCGCACGGTGCGGATCGCCTCACCCGCCGCGCCCAGCTTCTGGCGCAGGGTGCGCACATGCATGTCAATCGTGCGGGACTCCAGCAGATCATCGGTGTCCCAGACCTCCTTCATGATCCGCTCGCGGGCCAGCACCTCCTCGGGATGCTCCAAAAACAGATGCAGCAGCGAGTATTCCTTGTAGGTCAGCTCAACGGGCGTGCCGCCCACACGGACCGTGCGGGCCACATCGTCCAGCACGATCTCACCGAAATGCAGGGTGGACGCAGCCGGCGCGGGGGCGGCTGCCGCAGCGCGGCGCAGCACGGCACGCACGCGGGAGATGAACTCCATGATGCCGAACGGCTTGCAGAGGTAGTCGTCCGCGCCGTGGTCCAGCCCCTTGACGACATCAATTTCGCTGGTTTTGGCGGTGACCATAATGACCGGCAGGTGTGCGCAGGCGGGGTCGGCGCGCAGCTTGTTCAGGATCTGGTAGCCGTCCTCATCGGGCAGCATCACATCCAGAATAACCAGCTCGGGCCGGGCCTCGCGCACGGCTGCCCAGAAGCTGGCGGCGTCCTCGCAGCCGCGGGCGTCATAGCCGTTGGATTGTAAAGCGTATTGTTCCAGCTCACGGATGCTGGAATCGTCTTCGACGATGAAGATCATAGTAATACCTCATGTGTAGTTATAAAAAAGGCTTCCCCCTAGGGGGAAGCTGTCCGCGAAGCGGACTGATGAGGGGCGGGGTTCCCAATACAGCCCGGTAACGGGATGGCGGGGCAAGGCTGCCCCTCATCCGGCCTCGGTCGGAGCCTCGGCCACCTTCCCCCATAGGGGAAGGCACGTAATTTTTAGTTTTCAGCCGGATTTTCAGCGGGTTCGGAATACGCCTCCGGCGGGAAGGTGTAGCGGCCACGGTATTTCTCGTACCGGCGCTCAAATTTACCATCGTCACCGTGCTTGACGGCGTTGAGGTATTCGTGGGTGTCGAACTTATCGGCGGCGACCTCGATCATTGCAACGGCAATGTTCGAGCAATGGTCGGCGATGCGCTCATAGTTGGTCAGCAGATCGTCCAGCACAAAGCCGTATTCGATCGTGCAGGCGCCGGCCTGCAGGCGGGCGATGTGGCGGCTCTTGACCTCGCGCACAAGGCCGTCCACGACCTGCTCCAGCGGCTCGATCTTTTTGGCGGCGTAGGTGTCGCCCTTCTGGAAGGCATCGACCGTGCGGTTCACGATGTCCTGCACGGCGGCCTCAAGCACGCTCAGGTCACCGAGGGCCTCGTCACTGAATTTGATCGACTTGTCGCGGATCTCCTCGGCCGTCTTGATCAGGTTGACGGCATGGTCGGAAACGCGCTCAAAATCGCCGATCGTGTGCAGCAGCGTGTTGACGGTGCGGTTATCGTCCACGGAGAGATGCTTGGCGCTCAGCTTGACAAGGTAGGTGCCCAGCACGTCCTCATAGTGGTCCACGGCGTCCTCCTTGCGGATGACCTCATCGGCGATGGGGTCATTCCAGACACGGGTCGTGGACATGGCCTGCAAAAGGGCAGTGCGGCAGATCTCGGCCATATCGCTGCCGGTCAGCATGGCGCGGCCCACGGCCACGGAGGGGGTGGTGAGCAGACGGTCGTCCAGCAGAGTGTTCTCCTGCTTGGTGTCGGCGGGGGAATCGGGCACGGTCAAAATGGCCAGCTTCTCAAGCAGACGGTTGAACGGCAGCAGGATCGCGGTCGTCACGACATTAAAGACCGTGTGGACGATGGCAATGCCGAAGGTGTTGGCCGTGTCGGCAAAGAAGCTGAACCCGATCAGCGCGTTCAGGCCGTAGAACCCGCACAGGAAGATGACAGTGCCGATCAGGTTGAAATACAGATGGACAAAGGCGGTGCGCTTGGCGTTCTTGTTGGCACCGGCGGAGGAGATCAGCGCCGTGACGGTGGTGCCGATGTTCTGGCCCATGATGATAGGCACGGCAGCGGAGTAGGTGACCGCGCCGGTGCTGGTCAGCGCCTGCAGGATACCGACGGACGCGGACGAGGACTGCAAAACAGCCGTCAGCACCGCACCCGCGATAACGCCGAGGATGGGATTTTTGAAGCTGAGGAACAGATCCATGAACCACGGCTCATCGGCCAGCGGGGACATGGCATGGGACATCGTGTTCATGCCGGCCATCAAAATGGCGAAGCCCAGCATAATTTTACCAACGCCGCGCTTGCGGTCCTTGCCGATCATATACATCCAGATGCCGATAAAGCCGAGGATCGGGCTCCAGGCATTGGGGTTCATCATCTGGGTGATGAAGCTGTCACCCTCGAGGCCGGACAGCGACAGCAGCCAGCCGGTGACGGTGGTGCCGACATTCGCGCCCATAATCACGCTGATGGCCTGATGCAGCTCCATCAGGCCCGAGTTGACGAAGCCGACCGCCATAACGGTGGTGGCACCGCTGGACTGAATGACGGCAGTGACGGCCATGCCGAGCAGCAGGCCGCGCAGGGGGCTGCTGGTCATGGTGGACAGGATTCCCTGCAGCTTGCTGCCGGCTGTCTGCTCCAGCGCTTTACCCATCAAGTCCATGCCATACAGGAACATGGCAATGCCGCCCATCAGGGTGAACACATTAAAAATGGTCATCCGGTGTTACACATCCATTCTCTGTTTTGTTTTCACTATACCGCTTTCTATTATAATGTATGCGCACAAAGCACACCACCACGGCAAAGTAAATGTTGTGTAAAATTTGTGTAAAGCCGCAGGAGAGAGGCAAGTGTGCACCGGGATTTTTTTGTTCGCCGCAGTTGTAGGGGCCGGGCATGCCCAGCCCGCAGCTTATCGCCAAATCCCTTTCACGGTCAATCCGTAGGGGAGGGATTCATCCCTCCCGGAAACTTCCCGCCGCCGCAAACGGCCACGGCGGCCAGAGGGCTGGCCGCCCTACGGCTCCAATTAAAAATCCGTGCGTAGGGCGGGGTGCCCTCACCCCGCCGGAACCTGCCGACATATCCTGTCCCCGCTTTTTTGCATATTCTTTACAAACTTTACCGTTCCCACACAAAACCGGGGATGTCTTTGCAAAAGCTTTACCGCGATTGTACCGCACCATGGTCGATACCCGCCCGGAAATGCGGTACAATGGCCTTGCTTCCGGTGAAGCACTGCGAAATGCACAAACTATACCACATAAATTTGGTAAAAAGGGAGAGTACACACATATGAAACGCAAATCTGCTATTGCTGCCGTTGCCGCCGCTGCCCTGGCCCTGAGCCTTGCCGCCTGCGGTTCCTCTGATTCCCCCGCCGGTGACTTTGACACCGATCAGGACATCACGGTCATCTCCCGTGAGGACGGCTCCGGCACCCGCGGCGCCTTCATTGAGCTGACCGGCGTTGAGGAGAAGAACGCTGACGGCAAGAAGGTCGATAACACCACCGAGGCCGCCGCCATCCAGTCCAGCACCAACGGCGTCATGACCGCTGTTGCCAACGATGAGACCGCTATAGGCTACATCAGCCTCGGCTCTCTGAACGACACCGTCAAGGCCGTCACGGTCGGCGGTGTGGCCGCCTCCGCCGAGACCGTCAAGGACGGCAGCTATGTGCTGGCCCGTCCGTTCAACATCGTTACCAACGGCGATGCCACCGACCCCGTGGCCGTGGACTTCATCGCCTATGTCTTGAGCAAGGACGGCCAGGCGCTTGCCACCGATAAGGGCTACATCGGCGCGGACGGCGCGGACTTCACCTCCGCCCAGCCTGCCGGCAAGATCACCGTCGGCGGCTCCTCCTCCGTCTCTCCGCTGATGGAGAAGCTGATCGAGGCCTACAAGACTGTCAACCCCAACGCTGAGCTTGAGCTGCTCACCACCGACTCCACCACCGGTGTTTCCGGCGCGCTGGACGGCACCTACACCATCGGCATGGCCAGCCGTGAGCTGAAGGACTCCGAGGTCGAGGGCGGTGCCAAGGCTGCCGTTCTGGCACTGGACGGCATCGCAGTCGTTGTCAACCCCGCCAACACCACCGAGGACCTGACCGTTGACCAGATCAAGGGCATCTACACCGGCGAGCTGACCACATGGGCTGACGTGCAGTAAACCGAATCCATATGCAAGAAAGGCCAACGGCCCGGAGCGGTCAAGACCGCTCCCTACAAAGCACCCATGAACGGCAAATTGTAGGGAGGGGTCTTGACCCCTCCGCGTATCCGAAGGCATTCATTAAGGAGTATAGGAAAAATGACCTCCAAGCTGAAAGAAGGCGTCATGCAGGTGGTGTTTACCCTCTGCGCCTGTGTATCCATTCTGGCGGTCGCGCTGATCTGCATCTTCCTGTTTGCAAACGGCGTGCCTACCCTGTTCAAGATCGGGCCGATGCAGTTCCTGCTCGGCACGACATGGAAGCCCGGCAACGACATTTTCGGCATCCTGCCGATGATTCTGGGCAGCATCTATGTCACGGCGGGGGCTATCCTCGTCGGCGTGCCCATCGGCCTGCTGACCGCCATTTATATGTCCCGCTTTGCCAGCCCGGCCATCAACCGGGTCATGCTGCCGGCAGTGCAGCTGCTGGCGGGTATCCCGTCGGTCGTCTACGGCTTCTTCGGTATGATCGTGCTGGTGCCGGCCGTGCAGGCCATGGTCAAGACCCCCTTCTTCAAGACGGTGCTGCATGTCAAAAGCGGCAAGGGTATGAGCCTTTTCACCGCCGCCGTGCTGCTGGGCATCATGATCCTGCCCACCATCATCACGGTCAGCAAGACGAGCCTTGACGCCGTTCCAAACAGCTACTATGAGGGCAGTCTGGCACTGGGCGCCACCCATGAGCGCAGCGTTTTCTGCGCGGTGCTGCCCGCCGCCAAGTCCGGCGTGCTGTCGGCGGTCATCCTCGGCATCGGCCGCGCCATCGGTGAGACGATGGCGGTCGTTATGGTCGCAGGCAACCAGACATGGATGCCCAAGGGCCTGTTCCAAGGCCTGCGCACGATGACCTCCAACATCGTCATCGAGATGGGCTACGCCGCCGACCTCCACCGCGAGGCGCTGATCGCCACCGGCGTTGTGCTGTTTGTCTTTATCCTGCTCATCAACCTCTGCTTCAGCCTTGTGAAAGGGGGCAGCGACCATGCCTGAGATCACCGCAACAAAGACTGCGGCCGATATGACCTGCGCAAGACCGCATACGCTTATGCCCGGCGGCGGGCAGAACCGCCGCGCCGCCCGCGCACAGGCTGCCGCGCTGCGGTGGCTGGTGCGGATCGCCGCCTTCCTGACGGCCGCCGTGCTGGTGTTTCTGATCGGCTACATCCTCGTCATGGGCATCCCCAACCTCAGGCCCGAGCTTTTCGCATGGGAGTATAACTCCGAGAATGTCTCGCTGACGCCCGCCCTCATCAATACCGTGCTGATGACCGCCTTTGCGCTGCTCATCGCCACGCCGCTCGGCATCTTTGCCGCCATCTGGCTGGTTGAGTACGCCCGCCGCGGCAGCAAGCTCGTCAAGGTCGTGCGCGTCACCACCGAGACCCTGCAGGGGATTCCCTCCATCGTCTACGGCCTGTTCGGCATGCTGTTCTTCGTCACCCAGCTGCGCTGGGGCTACAGCATGATTGCGGGCGCGTTCACGCTGGCGATTATGGTATTGCCGGTCATCATGCGCACGACCGAGGAGGCGCTCATCGCCGTGCCCGACTCCTACCGCGAGGGCAGCTTCGGCCTCGGCGCGGGCAAGCTGCGCACGGTGTTCACCATCGTGCTGCCCAGCGCCATGCCGGGCATTTTGTCCGGCGTCATCCTTGCCACGGGCCGCATCGTGGGCGAGACCGCCGCACTGATCTACACCGCCAGCTCGGTCGCAAAGATCCCCACCAGCGTATTCAGCTCGACCCGCACGCTGGCCGTACACATGTACCTGCTCTCCAACGAGGGGCTTTACATTGGCCAGACCTACGGCACCGCCGTTGTGCTGCTGGTGCTGGTGCTGGTTATCAACTGCCTGTCCGGCTTTGTGGCCGGCAAGCTGACGAAGCAGTAAAGCGCGGGCATGACAAATCGTAGGGGAGGGATTTATCCCTCTCGTGGGAGTATGCGGCAGCGCAAACCCCGCGGAGGGGTCAAGACCCCTCCCTACGATTCGTCGTTCACGGGTGCCATGTAGGGAGCGGTCTTGACCGCTCCGGGAACCTTCCGTCCGGCAGCCCCTTCCCCGGCCCCTGCCGATACAGGGAACAGAGCAGAAATAAGATAAGAGGTCATTTCATGAACAAATTTGAAGTCCGCAGCATGGATTTGTACTATGGCAGCTTCCATGCACTGAAAAATATCAACATCGACATCCCGGAAAAGGAGATCACTGCCTTTATCGGCCCGTCCGGCTGCGGCAAATCGACCTTTTTGAAGAGCCTGAACCGGATGAACGACCTTGTGGAGGGCTGCCGCATCTCGGGTGACATCAAGCTGGACGGCGTGGATATCTACAAGGACAAGATGGATGTCAACGTCCTGCGCAAGCGGGTCGGCATGGTGTTCCAGAAGCCGAACCCCTTCCCAATGTCGATCTACGACAACATTGCCTACGGCCCGCGCACCCACGGCATCCGCAACAAGGCGCAGTTGGATGAAATTGTGGAGAAATCCCTGCGCGGCGCGGCCATCTGGGACGAGGTCAAGGACCGCCTGAACAAGAGCGCCCTCGGCATGTCGGGCGGCCAGCAGCAGCGCCTTTGCATTGCGCGCGCGCTGGCTGTCGAGCCGGAGGTCCTGCTCATGGACGAGCCGACCAGCGCGCTGGACCCCATCTCGACCTCCAAGGTCGAGGAGCTGGCCACCGAGCTGAAGGAAAACTATACGATCGTCATGGTCACCCACAACATGCAGCAGGCCGCGCGTATCAGCGATAAGACGGCGTTCTTCCTGCTGGGCGAGCTGGTCGAGATGGGCCCCACCGAGCGCGTCTTTGCAACGCCTGTGGATAAGCGCACCGAGGATTATATCTCGGGCCGCTTCGGTTAAGGAGGATTGCAACATGGGTACAAGTGTACGGAAGCTGTACGATGCCGAGCTGCTGCAGCTGGACACGATGCTGGCCCGGATGGGCCATGCGGCGGGCGGTGCGATCGAGAGCGCCATGACCGCCCTGCGCACCGGCGATGTGGAGCTGGCGCGCAGCGTCATTGCGCGGGACAGCGAGATCGACTCGGCCGAGCATGAGATTGAGCACCGCTGCCTGACGCTGTTCCTGCGTCAGCAGCCGGTCGCGGGCGATCTGCGCAAGGTGTCTACCGCGCTCAAGATGGTCACCGACATTGAGCGCATCGCCGATCAGGCCAGCGATATTGCCGAGATCACGCTGCACCTCCACCCGGAGGGTGCGCGCACCGTCGGCGTGCTGGACGACCTTTACGCTATGGGCGATATTGCGCTGCACATGGTCAAGGACGCCATCGCGGCCTATGTGCAGGTCGATCTGTCCGCCGCCGCGCAGGTCATTGCCCGCGATGATGAGTGCGATGCCATGTTCGGCCGCATCAGCAAGGAGATCGCTGCCTACATTGCGGCGCACCCCGATGATGCCGAGACGGCGCTCGACCTGTTTATGATCGACAAGTATCTGGAGCGCCTCGGCGACCACGCCGTGAACATTGCCGAGTGGGTCGAGTTCTTAAAGACCGGCGTCCACAAATCCCGCAAGATCGTCTGACGCGGGCAGCCAAAAGCCATTCTCTATTTTCCTATACCAACCAAAACGGGGCCTGCCGCAAAGCAGACCCCGTTTTGGCGTGGAAGGAAAAGGCTTCCCCCACGGGGGAAGCTGTCACCGAAGGTGACTGATGAGGGCAAGCCCTGCCGAGACTGCGCGCAAACGGACTGCGGCCGTGAACTTCCCCCTCATCCGTCTGCGGTCGGGGCCGCAGACACCTTCCCCCAAAGGGGAAGGCGCAGACTGACAAAGACTTCCCTGCAAAAAAATCCCGGGCAGCTCACGGCGAGCCGCCCGGGATTGCGGTTTTATTTCGCCCCGCGTCCGGCGAATACTACATACACGGTCTTGAACAAAATCTTGATGTCATTCCAGAGCGACCAGTTGTCGATGTAGGTCACATCCAGCTTGACGACCTCCTCAAAGTCCTCGATGTTGCTGCGGCCGCTGACCTGCCACAGGCCGGTGATGCCCGGCTTCATCGACAGGCGGCGCTTGTGGTGGCTCTCGTACTGTTTGTACTCGTCCACTGTCGGCGGGCGGGTGCCCACAAGGCTCATATCGCCGCGCAGCACATCAAAAAACTGCGGCAGCTCGTCAATGCTCGTCTTGCGGATGAACTTGCCCACCTTGGTCACGCGGGGGTCGTCCTCCATCTTGAACATCAGGCCGTTCATCTCGTTCTGGGCCAACAGCTCCTTTTTGCGCTCCTCGGCGTCCATATACATGCTGCGCAGCTTGTGGATGTAAAAATACCGTCCGTTGCGGCCCACGCGCTTCTGCTTGAAGAAGAGCGGGCCGGGGCTTTCGATCTTGAGGGGGATCGCCACAATCGCAATGATCGGGATGCTGAGGATGCAGCCCACCAGACCGCCCGCAATATCCATGCACCGCTTGGAAATCTGGTCGCGCAGCTTCAGCTCCACGGTGCCCATCGTCACGATGTTGCCCCCCGCGCAGCGGCCCAGCGTGCGGCTCAGCCGCGCGGCGCTCGTCTCATCGCAGCAGGCCTCCTCGATCCGGTCAAGCAGCGGCAGGCGGAAATGCACGGTCAGGCCCATGCTCTCCATCTCCTCCAGATAGGGGATGAAGCTTTCGCCGCTGTCCATCGGCACATCGACATAGACCTCGTCCAGCGCCTCGCGCCGAATCCAGTCCATAAAATCGGTGAAGTTCGCCTTCACCGCAATGCCGTCGATCTCGGTGCCGACGATCTCACGCGTGGCCTCCAGCAGCGTCACGCCGACAATGCGGCGGGACCAGTCCTTGCCGATCTCGCTGATGAGGCGGTCGGCGCGGTCAGCGGTCGTCACGATGCCGACCAGACTCTCCATGCCCCAGCTGCGCTGGAAATGGAGCAGCAGCCGCTTGAGCGCACCATGCGCGAGCGGCAGCAGCAAGGCGTTGATAAGCGGCACCGTCACCGCAAAATAGCGGGAGTCGAGCATCGTTGCCTTGGTCAGCAGCATCAGGGCCGAGTAGATGACGCAGAGCATCAGGTTGAACTTGAGCGAGAGCTTTATCTCGGCGCCGGGGCGGCGGGTGACGATGTTCTCGGTCTGGTCAAAGCAGAAAAAGGTCACGATAAAGGCCAGCGCCAGCGTGCAGAGCGTCTGCATCCAGTCCCGTGCGGTGTAGGGCACCAGCACATTGAACACACCGTCCGTGATTAGCCAGGACAGCAGAACGCTGACTGCCAGCGCCAGCAGGTCCGTCAGGAAAACATAGGCGTACTGCATTTTTTCGCGTTTTGTAATGACGTGCAACTCCAAATTCCTCTCATTCTTTCTGTACAAAATCGTATAAGCAAGGGCAGCCGGTTTGCGGCTGTCCGTTCATGCGTATAAATCATGTACAATTTTACCACATCAAGCGCCGCCATTCAACCGAAAGCGGCACCCTGCGGCAGAAAACGGCGAATTTCGGCAAAATTCCCAATCCAAGCCCGCGCACAGGCTGCAAAATGGTAGCTTGACAACGGAATTCAGCAAAACCGGTTGCAAAGTAACAGGAAAATCGCCCGCGAGCGGACGGTATCACTCCTCGGGGGCGGCAAGCTCGGCTTTGAAGGTGTCCTGCAGGTCGGTCAGGCAGTCCAGCAGCAGGGGATTGAAGGCCCCGCATTCGCCGTGCAGGATCATCTGCACCGCCACATTGGGCGCGTAGGCGTCCTTGTAGACGCGCTTGCTCACAAGGGCGTCGTAGACATCGGCCATCGCCACCACCTGCGCCGAGATCGGGATCTGGTCGCCGCTCAGCCCATCGGGGTAGCCGCGGCCGTCCCACCGCTCATGGTGCCAGCGGCAGATCTCATAGGCGGTGCGCACCAGCGGCTCGTTGCGGTAGCTGCGCAGCTGGTCCAGCATCGCCGCACCGATCGTGGTGTGCCGCTTCATGATGTCGAACTCCTCGCGGGTCAGCCGCCCGGGCTTGTTCAGGATCGCATCGTCGATTGCGATCTTGCCGATGTCGTGCAGCGATGATGCCATGATGATCAGCTCCTGCTGTTCGGGCGTCAGGGCGTACTGGTCGGTCTTTTGGGTCAGCTGCCCCAGCAGGTGCCGGGTCAGCGTGCTGATGTGCAGCACATGGGCGCCGCTCTCGCCGTTGCGGAACTCGACCGCCTCACTCAGGATCGAGATCAGCATCTGGGTGTTCTTCTCTTTTTCACGGATCTGGCTCGTCACCAGCGAGGTGAGCCGCCGCTGCTTGGCGTAGAGCTTGATCGTGTTAAAGACGCGCCGGTAGACGACCCCCGCGTCAAAGGGGCGGCTCACATAGTCGGAGACGCCCAGCTCATAGGCGCGGCGCACAACGGTGTCGGCGTCCTCGCTTGAGATCATGATGACCGGGATGTCCTCGATCCGGTGGCTGCGGTTCATCGTGTTCAGGACCTCAAAGCCGTCCATCACCGGCATGACGATGTCCAGCAGGATCAGCGCAATCGCGGTGTCGTACTGGTCCAGCATCGTCAGACATTCCTGCCCGTTGGAGGCCTCCAGAATATTGTAATCACTGCCGAGGATCTCGGCCAGAATCGCGCGGTTCATCTCGGAATCGTCTACGATCAGGATATTCTGGCGGGCCTGCCGGTCCCGCCCGGCGGCCGAGGGGGCAGCGGTGCCGGTGGTGTCCTCGGTCACAACGGTGTTTTTGTGGTTCTTGGCCTGATACATCAGCCGGTCCGCGCGGGAGGCTGCCTGCTCGCAGCTCTCGCCCGGGCGGCTCATCACGCCGCCGATGCTGGCCGAGATCTGCAGCCGGGTGTAGCCGGGTACAACGGCGGTGTGCAGCTGCTGGCGGATGCGCTCCAGCTTGGCAACAAACGCCGCCTGTGCAATGCCGGGCAGCACAAGCAAAAACTCATCGCCGCCGTAGCGGATCAGATGGTCGCTTTTGCGGATGCAGCCGCGCACGACCTCCACGGCGGTACGCAGGGCTGCATCGCCTGCCTGATGGCCGTAGGTGTCGTTGTACAGCTTGAAATCGTCAAGGTCCAGCACCGCCACGCCGGCCGGCTCGCTCCGGCCTTTGATGATATCCTCATAATAGCGGCGGTTATAGATACCTGTCAGTATATCTACATACCGTTTGC
>ERZ791631.470-NODE-470-length-35876-cov-9.077329_pt1 | contig 35876 bp, 28 predicted proteins | sample MGYA00509961_ERZ791631 | MGnify/ENA primary metagenome ERZ791631 (study PRJEB30046, sample SAMN00715248) | human gut metagenome | study: EMG produced TPA metagenomics assembly of the A metagenome-wide association study of gut microbiota in type 2... | reverse complement strand
CCTTTATCCGCCACTGGCGGCGGTTGTTGCTGTTGCTCCTAATAGGGGAGCCTTTGGCAAAACTGAAAACCTGCCCGGACTGCCAAGGCCTCCCCTACTAGGGGAGGTGGCAAAACCGATAGGTTTTGACGGAGAGGTTTAACAGCAGGGGCCGCTGTGGGAGAAGCCTGCTTACAGCAATAATATCACAATTTGCGACAACTTACAGCCCCCAAACATGAAAGATTTTGCGTTTCCTTGCAAATCCGGCTCATACTACTATAATAGAAAACAACATTCGGCATTTCAGGTGCGGGCGCGTGCCGCGCAAAATCTGCTGTGTGAGATCAGAAAAGAGGGAAATATATCATGTTGGATATCAAGATCACTCGTACCACTTCTCCCAAGGAGAAGCCTCAGGACGAGACCAAGCTGGGCTTCGGCAAGAAATTTACCGACCACATGTTTGTGATGGATTATACCGAGGGCGAGGGCTGGCACGATGCCCGCATCGTCCCCTATGCACCCTTCCCGCTGGACCCGGCCACGGTGGTGTTCCACTATGCGCAGGAGATCTTTGAGGGCATGAAGGCTTACCGCACCGCGGATGACACCATTCAGCTGTTCCGCCCTGATTGCAACGCAAAGCGTTTCCAGGATTCCGCCGACCGTCTGTGCATCCCCAAGATCCCGGAAGAGGATTTTGTGCAGGCTGTTGAGGCTCTGGTGGATGTGGAGCGCGACTGGGTGCCCCATACCGATGGTGCCTCCCTGTACATCCGTCCCTTCATTTTTGCAAATGATGTGGGTCTGGGCGTGCACGCTTCCAAGCACTATATCTTCTGCATCATCTGTGCTCCCTCCGGCGCTTACTACGCCGAGGGCATCAACCCCGTCCGCATCTACGTTGAGGATGAATACATCCGTGCCGCTCCCGGCCTGACCGGCTTCACCAAGTGCGGCGGCAACTACGCTGCTTCCATCAAGGCCGGTGAGCTGGCCGAGGAGCAGGGCTACGCACAGGTGCTGTGGCTGGACGGCGTGGAGAAGAAGTACGTCGAGGAAGTTGGCAGCATGAACATCATGTTCAAGATCGACGGCAAGGTGTACACCGCTGCTACCGTCGGCACCGTTCTGCCCGGCGTTACCCGCCGCAGCTGCATCGAGCTGCTGAAGGATTGGGGCTATGATGTCGTCGAGGGAAAGCTGGCCATTGCGGACATCATGCAGGCCGCCCGCGAGGGCAAGCTGGAGGAGGTCTTCGGCACTGGTACCGCCGCAGTCGTCTCCCCTGTCAAGGAGCTGGTCTGGAAGGGCGAGCACGCCTACATTGGCGATGGCAAGATCGGCCCTGTGACCCAGAAGCTGTACGATACCATGACCGGGATGCAGTGGGGCAAGATCCCCGATACCAAGGGCTGGATCGTTCCGGTTGAGAAAAAGTACTGATCCTTCCCGCGCTTCTCTTTGTTCAGAATTTTTGCAAACGCCGCCGGGTGGGAATACCGCCGGGCGGCGTTTGCCGTATCATGGGTTTTGTCTCCCAATTGCTTTTCCGCCTGCACAGTGCTAGACTATGTGCAGAAAAACAGAAACGAGAGGGAACTGGAATATGGTCAAAAAATGGAGCGTCAGCTATCCTGCGGTGAACGGCGTGGAGCAGCGCCGGGTGTATGTCTACCTGCCCACCATGTACGAAGCCGACCCGGAGCGCCGGTATCCGGTGCTGTATATGTTCGACGGCCAGAATGTGTTCTTTGATGCGGATGCCACCTACGGCAAGAGCTGGGGCGTGGCGGATTATCTGGACTACACCGATACCCCGCTCATCGTGGCGGCAGTGGAGTGCAATGCAGGCCCCAACAACGAGCGCCTTGTGGAGTATTCGCCCTACCGCTTTGATGACCCGACCTATGGCCACTTTGACGGCAAGGGGCAGGCGACCATGAGCTGGTTCATTCACCGGTTCAAGCCCTTCATTGACCACAATTTCCGCACCCTGCCGGACCGGGATCACACGTTCATTGGCGGCAGCTCCATGGGCGGCCTGATGAGCCTGTACGCCCTGCTGCAGTATAACGATACCTTCAGCCGCGCGGCAGCTCTGTCGCCGTCGATCTGGGTGTCTCCTGAAAAGCTCAGCGGTCTGGTGGGCCGCGCAAAGCTGGAGCCCGGCACGGTGCTCTACATGGACTACGGTTCCCAGGAGATGGGCAGCCACGAGGGGATGCGAGGGGAATTTGCCGAGATGTGCAGCAAGATCATGGCCCGGGGCATCCACCTGACCAGCCGCCTGGTGCCCGGCGGCACCCACAGCGAAGCCAGCTGGGAAAAGCAGCTGCCGTTCGTATTCCATACTTTGATGTACGAGTTGGACTGAACCTTTCCGTCATCCCTTCGGGATGCCACCTCTCCTGGTAGGAGAGGCGCGGAGCGCCTGAGAGGTTTTTATAGAGGAGGGAACTACATGGAAACACAATACTTCAAGGATTACAGCCCCGCACTGGGCCGGGAGATGGAATGCAAGGTCTACGGCCACGCAGGCCGCCCCATGCTCTTTATTCCCTGTCAGGATGGCCGTTTCTTCGACTTTGAGGACTTCCACATGGCTGGTACGCTGGCTCCGTGGATCGAATCCGGGCAGATCATGGTCATCTCCATCGACACCATCGATCAGGAGACCTGGTCCGACACCAACGGCGACCCCTACTGGCGTGTCCGCCGCTATGAGCAGTGGATCCGCTACATCGTGGAGGAAGTCGTGCCCAAGATCCAGTATATCGCTAAGGAGCGCAACGGCTGGGACGGTCTCCCCGGCGTGATCGCCTTTGGCTGCAGCCTGGGCGCGACCCATGCCGTCAACCTCTACCTGCGGTTCCCCTATCTTTTCGATGGTTGTCTGGCCCTCAGCGGAATCTACACCGCAAAATACGGCTTTGGCGATTACATGGACGAGGTGGTCTACCAGAACTCCCCTGTGGATTACATGGCCAACTTCCCCACCGATCACCCCTATATGGACCTCTACCGCAGCAGGAAAGCGGTCATCTGCTGCGGTCAGGGTGCTTGGGAGCAGCCCGATACCACCCGGCAGCTCAAGCAGATCTTTGAGCAGAAGGGCATCCCTGTCTGGGTGGATCTGTGGGGCTATGATGTCAAGCACGACTGGGATTGGTGGTATCAGCAGGCCGTATATTATATGCCTTATATTCTTGGATAAAAGAGGAATCATCAAGCTATGCAGAACTTTATCTTTATCTCCCCCAATTTCCCCACCAACTACTGGCAGTTCTGCCGGGAGCTGAAAAACGACGGCATGAACGTGCTGGGCATCGGTGACCAGCCCTATGATGAGCTGAAGCCGGAGCTGAAGGACAGCCTGAACGAATACTACAAGGTCGGCAGTCTGGAGAATTATGACGAGGTCTACCGTGCGGTGGCGTTCTTCGCCTTCAAGTATGGCCGCATCGACTGGCTGGAATCCAACAATGAATACTGGCTGGAGCGGGATGCGGCCCTGCGCACGGACTTCAACATCAAGTCCGGCTTCCGGACTGAGGATATGCCCCGCATCAAGTACAAGAGCAAGATGAAGGAGTATTACCAGAAGGCCGGCATCGCCACCGCCCGTTACCACATGGTGGACGACCTGGAAAGCTGCAGGAAGTTCATCGACGAGGTGGGCTATCCGGTGGTGGTCAAGCCGGACAACGGTGTGGGTGCCTCCGATACCCATAAGCTGTCCAGCGATGAGGAGCTGAAGCGCTTCCTGCTCTACAAGAGCACCTATCACCCCGATCTCGCCTACATCATGGAGGAGTTCGTCCACGCCGAGGTCAACAGCTACGATGCCATCATCGACGGCAGCGGCAACCCCATCTTTGAGGCGGGCAACGTCAGCCCGGTGTCCATCATGGACATCGTCAACGACAACGATAACTCCATTTACTATATCATCAAGGACCTGCCCGAGGATACCCGCGCCGCCGGACGTGCCGCCGTCAAGAGCTTTGGCGTGAAGAGCCGATTCGTCCACTTTGAGTTCTTCCGCATGACCGAGGATCAGGCCAGCATGGGCAAAAAGGGCCAGCTCGTGGCACTGGAGGTCAATATGCGCCCCTGCGGCGGCTTTACCCCGGATATGATCAACTTTGCCCGCTCCACCAACGTGTACAAGATCTGGGCGGATATGATCGCTTTCGGCGGCACGGATATGCCGGTGGGCGAGCACTACTACTGCCCCTTTGCGGGCCGCCGCGATGGCAAGAACTTTGTGTACAGCCATGAGCAGATCATGCAGAAGTACCAGAAGAATATGCGGATGGTTGACCGCATCCCCGAGGCTCTGTCCGGTGCCATGGGCAACCAGATGTACGTTGCAACCTTCTCCACCCGCGAAGAGATGGAGCAGTTCTACTCCGATGTTCTGGCCGTGAATGACCCCATCAACGCCAAGGTGCAGAAGGAGCTGGCCGAGGTGCTGGCACTGGGCGAGCCCACCACCACCGCCCTCACCGAAAAGCCGAACCTCTCCCCCGCCGTGAAGCCCACCACGGCTGTGACCAAGACGCGCAGCCGGAAAAAGTAAGTGCATAGAATTTAGCTTGAACCAATGGCTGCCGGACATTTCTCTGCCCGGCGGCTTTTTCTGCACTTTTTTCACGGTGCACAAAAAACAATACGTTTTTTTGGGTATCGTGCGAATAGACACAGCAAAGAACCTTTGGTATTATAAATTCGTAAAAACAAGACGTTACTCCTCGGAGGCGCTACTTGCATCGAATTCCCTTTCCAAAACAAGGGGAGTAGTGTAAGTTGCTGCGTTCGGGGTTTTTCTTTTTGTCCGAAAATTCGATGCAGGGAGTAGAACGGTATGAAAATCATCCGACAGATCAACAACAATGCCGCCCTGGCATTGGACGGAAACGGCAAGGAGCTGGTGGTGCTGGGCCGGGGGGTTGGGTTCCCCCAAATGCCTTACGAGCTGACGGATCTTTCCCGCATCGAGCGAACGTTTTACGACGTGAACCCCAAATATTTTGGCATGGCGGCCGATCTGCCCCGCCCGCTGGTGCTGGCCTGCGCCGAGATCACGGAGCGGGCTGAGATCGAGCTGGACTGTGCGCTGAACCCAAACCTGCCCTTTACCCTGGCCGACCACCTGAACTTTGCGGCGGAGCGGCTGCGCAAGGGCATCGAGATCTCGACCCCGCTGGCTTACGATGTGCGCCACCTGTACCCCAAGGAGACAGAGCTGGCCAAACAGGCACGGGAGCTGCTGGCGCGGGAAGCCGGGCTGAAGCTGCCAGACAGCGAGGTGGTGAACATTGCCCTCCACCTCATCAACGCCGAGGCGGAAGCGGGCGATATGCACTCCATGATGATGACGCTCAAGGCCCTTTCGGACGTGGACGGCATCGTGGAGAAACAGCTTGCTATTACGCTCAACAAAGAGAGCTTTTCGTATTCCCGGTTTTCCATGCATCTGCGCTACCTCATCCGGCGGCTTGCCTCCTGCAGGCAGGTGGAGGAGCGGATCAGCGGGATGCTGGCCCAGATGCGGCGGGAGTACCCGCGGGTGTATCAGTGTGCCCGCGCTATCGCGGACTATTTCCAGGCCACTTGGAATTGGCAGTGCAACGATGAGGAGATCGTATACCTTATGTTGCACATCAGCCGTTTGCAGGAGAAGCATGAGGCCTGAACCAGCCCCGCTGCCTTGCCCACCTTTTTGCATGAATCCGCTCAATGGCGCGCGTTGGGCGGTTCAGAAGATATTGACCGAGAGGGAGGTCCTCTGCCATGGATCGTGAACAGTTCCTGGAGCAGCTGGCTGCTCCGGCCGGCGGAAAAGAAAACATAGGCTTGTGTGATTTCCGCAGCGGCTGTCTGTCTGTTACCGTAAAGGACCGCAGTGTGATCGACCTCAACACGATCCGCGGGCTGCCCGGTGTGGCTGACGCAGAGCTTCTGCGCAGCAGGCTCCGGATCACCCCGGATCAAACCATCATGGAGGAATTGCAAATGGCAAAAAAAGAAGATTACGGCGCATTGGCAAAACAGATCCTCAGCCTGGTGGGCGGTGCCGAGAATGTGAGCAACGCCACCCATTGTGCCACCCGTCTGCGCTTTAACCTGAAAGATGAATCAAAAGCCGATACCGATGCCATCAAGGGCCTGGCCGGTGTTGTGGGCGTTGCCCAGGCAAACGGCCAGTATCAGGTGATTATTGGTGCCGAGGTCACGCAGGTGTACGAGAAGCTCAGCGGGATGCTGGGCACCGCCCCTGCCGCCGCAGCCCCCGCCCCCAAGGGCAAGTGGTACGACCGTGTCATCGACACCCTGACCGGCATCTTTACCCCCATCCTGCCCCCGCTGACCGCAGCAGGCATGATCAAGGCTGTGCTGGCCATCCTGGTGGCGTTCAAGCTGGTCAGCAATACGTCCAGCACCTACCAGGTCATCAACTTCATGGGCGATGCCACGTTCTATTTCCTGCCCATCCTGCTGGCTAACTCGGCGGCGAAAAAGCTGGGCTGCAACCCCTACCTGGCCATGATGCTGGGTGGCATCTTGATCCACCCCAGCTTTGTGAACCTGGTGGCTGCCTCCAAGGAAAGCGGCGAGGGCATCACCATCTTCATGCTGCCCATCTATAACGCCTCCTATTCTTCGTCCGTGATCCCCATCATCCTGGGCGTGCTGCTGATGTCCAAGGTGGAGCCCTGGGCTACCCGCATCTCCCCCAAAGCCATCCGCTTCTTTACCGCTCCGCTGCTGACCATGTTCATCTGCGGCATTGCCACCCTGTGTGTGCTGGGCCCGGTGGGCTATGTGGTCTCCAACGCCCTGGCCGCTGTGATCAATGGCCTGAGCACCCTGGCACCCTGGCTGGTGCCCACCATCGTCGGCGTGTTCCTGCCGTTCCTGGTCATGACAGGTACCCACCACGCCCTGACCCCCATTGGCATCAACAACCGTATGACCATCGGCTTTGATACCATCATCTATCCGGGCCAGCTGGCCTCCAACGTGGCACAGGGCGCTGCTGCTCTGGCCGTTTCCATCAAGACCAAGGACCCCGAACTCAAGCAGCTGACCTCCGCCACCGGTATCACTGCCGTCTGCGGCATCACCGAGCCGGTCCTGTTCGGCGTTACCATGAAGATCCGCACCAACATGATCGCAGCCATGGCTGGCGGCGGCGTGGGCGGCTTCTTTATGGGCCTGATGAACACCAAGAACTACTCCGGCGGCTCTCCCGGTCTGCTGACCCTGCCCAGCTACATTGGACTGGATACCCCCATGTCCAACTTCTACTATGCCTGCGCCGGTGCAGCCATTGCCTTTGTGGTGGCCTTTATCGTCTCGTTCGTCCTGTTCCGTGACGAGAAAAAGAACTGATCCCCGGACGCTGCAACATTAGGGAGGAACCTGTATGTATTTCCCGAGAAATTTCCTCTGGGGCGGCGCAACGGCCGCAAATCAGTGCGAGGGTGCCTATCTGGAAGATGGCAAGGGCCTGTCCATCCAGGATGTGCTGCCCAAGGGCTTCAAGGTCATCACCGAGGAGCCGACCCCCGACAACCTCAAGCTGAAAGGCATTGATTACTACCACCGCTACAAAGAGGACATCAAGCTCTTTGCGGGCATGGGGTTCAAGGTCTACCGCTTTTCCATTGCGTGGAGCCGCATTTTCCCCACCGGTGAGGAAGCACAGCCCAACGAGGCGGGCCTGAAGTTCTACGATGATGTCATTGACGAGTGCCACAAGTACGGCATCGAGCCGCTCATCACCATTTCCCACTACGAAACGCCCCTGGCCCTGGCCCGCAAGTACAACGGCTGGAGCAACCGCATCATGATCGACCTGTACCTGAAATACTGCCAGGTCCTGTTTGAGCGGTACAAGGGCAAGGTGAAGTACTGGATCACGTTCAATGAGATCAACTCCATTTTGCACCAGCCCTTTGTCAGCGGTGCCATCCTGACCCCCAAGGCCCAGCTGAGCAACCAGCAGCTGTATCAGGCCATCCACTACGAGCTGGTGGCCAGCGCCAAGGCTGTGCAGCTGGCCCATAGCATCGACCCGGAGTACAAGGTGGGCAGCATGATCCTGGCCGTTACCATCTACCCGCTCACCCCGAACCCCGATGACATCATCGAGGTGATGGAGCTGGACAACGAGGTGTACTTGTTCTCGGACGTGCAGGCCCTGGGTGCCTATCCCTACTACGCCAAGCGCGTGTTTGAGGAAAAGGGCGTGCAACTGGAGATCAGCGATGAGGACCGCGAAGCCCTGACCCACACTGTGGACTTTGTTTCGTTCAGCTACTATTCCAGCAACTGCGCCGCCGCCGACCACTCGCTGGGCGAGCCCACCGGCAGTAACATGGTCCCCACCCTCAAGCGCAATCCGTATTCCAAGGTCAGCGAGTGGGGCTGGCAGATCGACCCCAAGGGCCTGCGCTACACCCTGAACCGGCTGTACAGCCGCTACCACAAGCCCCTGTTCATTGCCGAAAACGGCCTGGGTGCCAACGACACCCTGGTGCCGGACGGCCACGGCAGCTTTACGGTGGAGGATGATTACCGCATCCGCTACATGAACGACCACCTGGTGCAGGTCAGCGAAGCGCTACACGACGGCGTGGACGTGATGGGCTATACCAGCTGGGGCTGCATTGACCTGATCTCCTGCTCCACGGCGGAGATCAAAAAGCGCTACGGTATGATCTATGTGGACCTGAACAGCGACGGCTCCGGTACGCTGGAACGTTACAAGAAAAAGAGCTACGAGTGGTACCGCCGCGTGATCGAATCCAACGGTGAAAGCCTGGAGCTCGACCCGGAGAAACCCATCGTCCTGTAACACACGCTTCTCATAAGGTGCCCTGAAACGGCACTTCCTCCTTTCAGACCCGCTGTGTGGCGTATGCTGCCCGGCGGGTCTTTGTTGTGCACAAAAATTTGTCCCCTGCTTCAGAATGTGATATACTGTTCCCAAAGAAAGAGAACGAGGTATTGCTGTTATGAAAATTCCTGCAAATGGCTTCACCCACGCCGGCAAGTTCCATGCGGACGACGTGTTTGCAACGGCGCTGCTGCAGATCATCCGGCCGGACATCAGGATCACCCGCGGCTTTGTGGTACCGGACGATTTCGACGGCATCGTGTACGATATCGGCTTTGGCATGTTCGATCACCATCAGGAGCCCCGCGAGTACCGCGCCAACGGCATCCCCTATGCGGCCTTCGGCCTGCTGTGGCGGGTGCTGGGCCCGGGGCTGGTGGGGGAGCGTCAGGCTCGGCTCATCGATGAAAACTTTATCCAGCCCCTTGATCTGAACGATAACACCGGCGAGCAGAACAGCCTGTGCGATGCCATCGGCTTCTTCAACCCGGTGTGGGATTCCAAGGAGGATCAGGACACCTGCTTCTTCAAGGCGGTGGCTGTGGCAAAGCAGATCCTGGAAAACCAGATCGAGAGCGCGAACGCCGTGAACCGCGCCGACGAGAAAGTACAGCAGGCCTATAAGAATTCCCGGGACGGCATCGTGATCCTGCCCTGCTACCTGCCCTGGAAGAATGGCCTGTACAAGACCGATGCCCTCTTCGTCATCTATCCCAGCCAGCGCGGCGGTTGGAGCGCCCAGTGCGTGACCGACCACAAGACCAAAAAGCCGAAGCTGCCCTTCCCCCAGAGCTGGGCGGGCCAGCCGCAGGAGGTCATTGAGCAGAAGAGCGGCATCGAGGGCATCAGCTTCTGCCACGCCAGCCGGTTCCTCATCACCGCAAAGGACAAGGAAACGGCACTGACCGCCTGCCGTCAGGTGCTGAAAAATAACGGGAGACTGTGATATGAGCGGGGAAGCGGAGAAGACGGAGCGGGCCTATGTCTATATGGTGCGCTGCGCGGGCGGCCAGCTTTACACGGGCTGGACCAATGACCCGGCCAGCCGCCTGCACGCCCACAAGAGCGGGAAGGGAGCCAAGTGTACCCGTGCGCTGGGGGCACAGCGGTTAGCGTATCTGGAACGGTGCACGGACAAATCTGCCGCCCTGCGCCGGGAAGCAGCCCTGAAAAAGCTGACCAAGGCGCAGAAGGAAGCCCTGTGCGCCGAATGGGCTGAGAAGAACCTGCCCCGGCTCTCGCTGGCCACCCGGGCCGATGCGGCGGAGATCCTGGACATCTACAACTGGTATGTCCTGCACCACACGGCAACCTTTCAGGTAACGCCCTCTTCCCTGCCGGAGTATGAGGACTGGGTGGAAAGCACCCGTGCGCTGATCCCTCTGCTGCTGGCCCGGGATGGGGACGGTAAGCTGCTGGGCTACGCCTGCGCCCACCGCTATCACCCCCGGGAAGCCTACGACTGGGCTGTGGAGAGCACCATCTACTGTGCCCCCGATGCCCGGGGCTTTGGTGTGGGGGATACCCTCTACCGCGCCCTGCTGGACATCCTGGACGGGATGGGTTACTGGAATGTCTACGCCCTTGTGGCAGACCCCAACCCCGCCAGTGAGCGTATCCATGCCCGCCTGGGCTTCACCTGCGTGGGCCGTGAGCCCCACACCGCCTATAAGTTCGGCTGGCTGGGCCTGTCCACCTGGTGGCTGCCCCTGCGCAGGGGCAATGAAAAGCCGGAGCCCACCCACCCGCTGACACAGGAACAGGTGGAGGAGATCCTGGGGAAATACCAAGCATAAAGAAAGCGTCCTTCGGGGCGCTTTTTTGCATTTCATATATACATTTCAACTGCATAAAATTTGAATATAAACGTAAAGTATTGCATAAACATACAAAGTGTAACAAATCCTGCCGCAAATGCGCGGCATGTTTGGCAGTTTTCGGCATTGACGGAAAAGCCGCGCTGTGTATAATAAAAGCATCAACCGAAAATCAAAGACAGAGGATGCGAAGGGAAAGTGCGCATCAGGATACAAAAGTGTATTTTTATTAAAAGGAGCGCGTTTATTATGAAAAAGGAAAACATCAAAAAAGTCGTTCTGGCCTACTCCGGTGGTCTGGATACCTCCATCATCATTCCCTGGCTGAAGGAAAACTACAACAACTGCGAAGTCGTCGCCGTTTCCGGAGACGTGGGCCAGGGCACCGAGCTGGACGGCCTGGAGGAAAAGGCCAAGGCTACCGGCGCTTCCAAGCTGTACGTTCTGGATCTGAAGAAGGACTTTGTGGAGAACTACATCTTCCCCACCCTGAAGTTCGGTGCAAAGTACGAGGACTACCTGCTGGGCACCAGCTTTGCACGCCCCTGCATTGCAAAGGCTCTGGCCGATATCGCCATTAAGGAAGGCGCAGATGCCATCTGCCACGGCTGCACCGGCAAGGGCAACGATCAGGTGCGTTTTGAGCTGACCCTCAAGGCCCTGTGCCCGGATATGGCCATCATTGCTCCGTGGCGTGAGTGGGACATCAAGAGCCGTGACGAGGAGATCGACTACGCCGAGGCTCACCACATCCCCCTGAAGATCAACCGCGAGACCAACTACTCCAAGGACAAGAACCTGTGGCATCTGAGCCACGAGGGTCTGGATCTGGAGAGCCCCGCCAACGAGCCCCAGTACAACCACCCCGGTTTCCTGGAGCTGGGTGTCAGCCCTGAGCAGGCTCCCGACACCCCGACCTATGTGACCATCCACTTTGAAAAGGGCGTTCCCACTGCCGTGGACGGCAAGGAGATGGGCGCTGTGGAGCTGGTGGAGTACCTGAACAAGCTGGGCGGCGAGAACGGCATCGGCCTGCTGGATATCGTGGAGAACCGTCTGGTGGGCATGAAGAGCCGCGGCGTGTACGAGACCCCCGGCGGTGCCATCCTGTACAAGGCCATCAATGTTCTGGAGACCATCACCCTGGACAAGGAGAGCGCACACCTCAAGGAGCAGCTGGCTCAGAAGTATGCCGACATCGTCTACAATGGCCAGTGGTTCACCCCGCTGCGTGAGGCTCTGGATGCTTTTGCCAACAGCCTGGCAAAGACCGTGACCGGCGATGTGAAGCTGAAGCTGTACAAGGGCAACATGATCAACGCCGGTGTCACCTCTCCGTTTACCCTGTACGATGAGCAGACTGCTTCCTTTGGTGAGGACGAGGATTACAATCAGGCAGATGCAGCAGGCTTCATCAACCTGTTCGGCCTGTCCATCAAGGAGCGCGCAAAGCTGTCCAAGAACTGGCCGGAGGTCAAGTAAGCAGCTATAACATCTTCCCTTTCGTGTGTTTTCACACTTTCACACGGAAGTTCCATCCAACCGGCATCGTTGCCGGCGGCACCGCCGCAGGAGCGTTTTCCCCTGCGGCGGCTTTGCCGTTTTTAGCTGTTTTTATTTACAAGATAAACATCCTCGCCCTCTCAGTCACCTACGGTGACAGCTCTCCCAAAGGGAGAGCCCTTGGCATAGCGGCAAAGTTTCCGGTCAAGCCGTGAAGTTCTCGGTTACGCCAGAGCCTCTCCCTTTGGGAGAGGTGGCATTGCGCAAGCAATGACGGAGAGGGCGAGCCGCCTATCAGAAAAGGAAGAATATTATGGCAGAACAATTATGGAAGGGCCGTTTCTCCAAGGCGGTCGATTCGCGCGTCAATGACTTCAACTCCTCCATCCGCTTTGACCAGCGGATGATCGCGCAGGATATGCGCGGCAGCGGGGTCCACGCCGCCATGCTGGCCAAGCAGGGCATCATCTCCGAAAAGGACTGCGAGGATATCCTCAGCGGGCTGGCCTCCATTGCCGACGATCTGGCAAGCGGTGCGCTGGAGATCGACCCCAATGCCGAGGACGTACATACCTTTGTGGAGCAGACCCTGACCGCCCGCATCGGCGATGCAGGCAAGCGCCTGCACACCGGCCGCAGCCGCAACGATCAGGTGGCGCTGGATATCCGCCTGACCCTGCGGGACTACAGCCACACCCTGCAGGCTTACATCGTGGAGCTCATCAAGGTCATCTGCAGGAAGGCGGCGGAGAATACCACCGCTGTCATGCCCGGCTACACCCACCTGCAGCGCGCCCAGCCCATCACCTTTGGTCATGCGCTGATGGCCTACGCCTCCATGCTCCTGCGCGACCTGCAGCGCTTTGAGGATGCCACCGCCCGCATGGATGCCCAGTGCCCGCTGGGTTCCGGCGCTCTGGCCGGTACCACCTACCCGCTGGATCGTCAGTTCACCGCCGAAAAGCTGGGCTTTGCCGCACCCTGTGCCAACAGCCTGGACGGCGTATCCGACCGGGATTTCTGCATCGAGCTGGCCAATGCCATCTCCATCTGCATGATGCATCTGTCCCGCCTTTCGGAGGAGATCATCCTCTGGTGCAGCTGGGAATTCAAGTTCATCGAGCTGGACGATGCCTTTACCACCGGCTCCTCCATTATGCCCCAGAAGAAGAACCCCGATGTCACCGAGCTGATCCGCGGCAAGACCGGCCGCGTCTACGGCGACCTGAACACCCTGCTGGTGATGATGAAGGGCATTCCTCTGGCCTACAACAAGGATATGCAGGAGGACAAGGAAGCCATCTTCGATGCAGTGGATACGCTGGAGCTGTGCCTCAAGACTGTCACCCCCATGCTGGACACCATGAAGACCCTGCCTGCCAACATGCGCCGCGCTGCCGCCAAGGGCTTTATCAACGCCACCGACTGCGCCGACTACCTGACCAAGAAGGGGATGCCCTTCCGGGATGCCTACAAGCTGACCGGCTGCATGGTCTCCGACTGCATCGCAAAGGATAAGACCCTGGAGGAACTGACCCTTGGCGAGTTCAAAGGCTACAGCGCCCTGTTCGAGAACGATATCTATGATGCCATCGACCTCATCAAGTGCTGTGAGGGCCGCACCAGCTACGGCGGCCCCAGCGAGGCCAGCGTCAACAACCAGATCCGGCTGGCCATGGACCAGCTGGCCGCATGGGAGGCGAACAACGCATGAGCGTAAAGGTCTTTATCGACGGCTCCGCAGGCACCACGGGTCTGCGCATTGCCGACCGTCTGGCTGCCCGGCCCGAAATTGAACTGCTCTCCATCTCCGAGGAGGGCCGCAAGGACGTGAACGAGCGGGCAAAGGTCATCAATTCGGCTGACCTCGCCTTCCTCTGCCTGCCGGATGCCGCCTCCAGAGAGGTCATGCCCCTGCTCCGTCCGGATGTCAAGGTGCTGGATACTTCTACGGCTTTCCGCACGGATCCCAACTGGGTCTACGGCTTCCCGGAACTCAGGGGCCAGAAGGAAAAAATCAAAAACGCCTGCCGCGTGGCGGTGCCCGGCTGTTATGCCAGCGGGTTTATCAGCATTGCCCGCCCGCTGGTGGAGCTGGGCCTTGCCGGAGCGGGTGATTTTTACAGCTGCACCGGCATTTCCGGCTATTCCGGCGGCGGCAAAAAGATGATCGCCGATTACGAAAGCCCCGACCGTCCGGCCCACAGCAAGCTGGATGCGCCCAAGAGCTATGGTCTGAGCCTTGCCCATAAGCATCTGCCCGAGATGCAAAAGATCAGTGGGCTGGCAAACCCGCCCGCCTTTGTGCCTGTGGTCTGCGATTATTACAGCGGGATGCAGGTGCTGGTGCCCTTCCAGCCGGTCTGGGGCGGTGCCGAAAAGGTGGCCGCAGGGCTGGCGGAGTATTACAGGGATGCCGCCACCATCAAGGTGCACGCCCTGAACGAGCCGCTGCCCGAGAATGGCCTGTATTCCAACGCTATGGCCGGTACCGACCGCATGGAGCTGTACAGCACCGTGAACGCCGCCGGGGATCAGATGATGCTGGTCTCGCTGTTTGATAATCTGGGCAAGGGCTCGTCCGGCGCGGCAGTCCAGTGTATGAATCTGATGCTCGGTTTTGAAGAGACCAAAGGGTTGGAGTGAAAACTCCCTTCGTCTGCTCACGGTGTTCGCATCCACCTCCCTCGAAGAGGGAGGCTTTTGCAGCTGACGGTTACGCAAAGGCTCCCTCCATGAGGGAGCTGGCACGGCGAATGCCGTGACTGAGGGAGTATTTCTTTGTGGGAAAGGAGAATCTTTATGCAGTATCAAGAAGTTGCGGGCGGCATTTGTGCCCCCAAGGGCTTTGCAGCGGCTGGCGTGCATTGCGGCATCCGCGCAAACCATAATGAAAAATACGATCTGGCACTCATCAAGGCGGAGGTGCGCTGTGCCGCCGCCGGTGTCTACACCACCAATAAGGTCTGCGGCGCACCCATCAAGGTGGACCGTGCCCACCTGAAGGACGGCTATGCACAGGCCATCCTTGTGAACAGCGGCAACGCCAACACCTGCGCCGCCAACGGCGTGGCTCTGGCCGAGGAGTGCTGTGCGCTGGTGGGCGAGGCACTGCACATCCCCGCAGAGGATGTGCTGCCCGCCTCCACCGGTGTCATTGGCCAGCCCATGGTCATTGACCCCTTTGCCCGGGGAATCCCCGCCGCCGCAGCAAAGCTGGCGGCCACTGCGCAGGGCAGCACCGATGCGGCCACGGCCATTATGACCACCGATACCCACAAAAAGGAGTACGCCATCCAGTTTGAGTTGGGCGGCAAGACCTGCACCGTGGGTGCCATTGGCAAGGGCAGCGGCATGATCGCCCCCAACATGGCCACCATGCTGGCCTTCTACACCACCGATGCGGCGGTCTCGCCCATCCTGCTGGAAAAGGCCCTCAAGACCGTGGTGCCCGGCACCTACAACCAGATGAGCGTGGATCTGGATACCTCCACCAACGATACCCTGATCATCATGGCATCCGGTCTGGCCGGAAACCCCGAGATCTGCGAAGAGAACGCCGACTACGATGCCTTTGTGGCGGCCCTGACCGCTATTGCTGAGCACATGTGCGCTGAGCATGCCGGTGACGGCGAGGGTGCCACCCACCTCATCACCTGCGAGGTGACCCACGCCCCCGATCTGAAAACGGCCCGTGCCGTCAGCCGCAGCGTGGTCTGCTCCAACCTGTTCAAGGCTGCTGTCTTTGGCCGCGATGCCAACTGGGGCCGCATCCTCTGCGCCATCGGCTACACCCCCGGCGATTTCTCCATCGACAAGGTCTGCGTCTGGCTGAGCAGTGCCGCCGGTGAGGTCTATGTCTGCGAGAACGCCGCCTACCACCCCTACAGCGAGGACGAGGCCGCCAAAGTTCTGGCGGAGCATGATATCCTTGTCAAGGTGGATATGGGTACCGGCGATGCCAGCGCCAAGGCATGGGGCTGTGATCTGACTTATGATTATGTGAAGATCAACGGGGATTATAGAACTTAATGGAACTCCTCCAGTCGCCTGCGGCGACAGCCCCCTCACGGAGGGAGCCTGAAAGCCTCCCTCTTTGAGGGAGGTGGCATCGCGTAGCGATGACGGAAGGAGTCCGTCTTGGTGAAAAACGAATGCCGGAGCAAGCGTGCTGGCGGCAAGGAGAGTATATGAAAAACGAAGAAATGGCCCTCCTGTTTTCGGAGGCGACCCCTTACATCCAGAAATACCATGGCAAGACCATGGTTATCAAATACGGCGGCAACGCCATGATCAACGAGACGCTGAAAAACGCCGTGATGAACGACCTTGTCACCCTGACCCTGCTGGGGGTGCGGGTGGTGCTGGTGCACGGCGGCGGCCCGGCCATCAACGAGATGCTGAAAAAAGTCGGCGTGGAGAGCCATTTCAACAACGGTCTGCGTGTGACCGATGACGCTACTATGGAGATCGTTCAGCAGGTGCTGGCCGGTAAGGTGAACAAGGACCTTGTGGCAAAGCTGCGCGGCCGCGGCGTGGGCCTGTGCGGCATGGATGGCCAGATGCTCCGCTGCACCGAACTGGACCCCGCGCTGGGCCATGTGGGCGAGATCATCCATGTGGACCCCACCCTGATCTCCACCCTGCTGGACGGCGGCTATATCCCCGTGATCGCAACGGTGGGCATGGACGATCTGGGCCAGGCCTATAACGTCAACGCCGACACCGCTGCCGCACAGATCGCCATTGCCCTCAAGGCCGAGAAGCTGGTTTCCATGACCGATATCGCCGGCCTGCTGCGGGATAAGGATGATGAGACCACCCTCATCCCCGAGGTGGAGGTCAGCGAGATCGAGGGCTACAAGGCTGCCGGCATCATTGCGGGCGGCATGATCCCCAAGATCGGCGGCATGGCCGATGCCATCTATCAGGGCGTGCACGAGGCGGTCATCATCGATGGCCGCGTGCCCCACTCCATCCTGCTGGAGCTGTTCTCCAACCGGGGCTCCGGCACCCGGTTCTACCGCCGCAGCCATCAGGAATAAGGCTTGCTGAAAATTATATCGGGCGATATAATAAAGATGAATAGGCTCCCCCTTTGGGGGAGCTGGCGAGCGAATGAGAGACTGAGAGGGCGAGGACGCTAACCAAGGAGGGTATATCTATGGATTCCGAAAAAGTCATCAAGCGGGACAACGAATATGTCCTGCACACCTATAACCGCAACCCCATTGCACTGGAAAAGGGCCACGGCCTGTATGCCGAGGGCCCCGAGGGCCAGAAGTATCTGGATTTCACCAGCGGCATCGGCGTGAACAGCCTGGGATACTGCGACCTGACCTGGGCCGAGGCTGTCTCCGAGCAGGCCCATAAGCTGCAGCACACCTCCAACCTCTATTACACTGCCCCCTGCGGCAAGCTGGCCAAAAAGCTGTGCAAGCGCACCGGCATGAGCCGAGTGTTCTTTGGGAACTCCGGTGCCGAGGCCAACGAGGGTGCCATCAAGGCTGCCCGCAAGTACAGCTTTGACCACTACGGCAAGGGCCGCGATGTTGTGATCACGCTGGTCAACAGCTTCCATGGCCGCACCATTGCCACCCTGACCGCCACCGGTCAGGAGGTGTTCCACAACTACTTTGGCCCCTTCAACGAGGGCTTTGTCTATACCACCGCCGGTGACATCGAGGGCCTCCGGGAACTGGTGGACCGCCATACCTGCGCCATTATGCTGGAGCTGATCCAGGGCGAGGGCGGTGTGATGGCGCTGGACCCCGAGTATGTGCAGGCTGTGCGCGCCCTCTGTGCTGAAAAGGACCTTGTCCTCATTGTGGACGAGGTGCAGACCGGCGTGGGCCGCACCGGCACCTTCCTGTGCTGTGAGCACTACAACCTCAAGCCCGATATCGTCACACTGGCCAAGGGCCTGGGCGGCGGCCTGCCCATCGGTGCCGTTCTGCTGAACGAAAAGACCGCCGAGGGCATGGGCCCCGGCAGCCATGGTTCCACCTTTGGCGGCAACCCGGTGGTCTGTGCCGGTGCCAACGTGGTGGTGGATCGGATGGATCAGAGCTTCCTGGCCAATGTCAGCGAGCGGGCCGTCCAGCTGCGTGCTGGTCTGGCCAAGCTGCCCATGGTCAAGAACCTTTCCGGCATTGGCCTGATGGTGGGCATCGAGTTCTTTGGCGGCATCCGGGCTGCGGACGTGCTGGCCGCCTGCCGCGAAAAGGGCCTGCTGGTGCTCACGGCCAAGAGCCGCCTGCGCCTGCTGCCCCCGCTGACCCTGACCGCCCACGATGTGGAAAAGGCTCTGGGCATCCTGAACGAGGTGCTGACCGAGATGGAGCAGAAGGCTCCGAAGGAGCAGGCATGAAACATCTGCTGAAAATGAGCGACCTCTCCCCCGCTGAGCTCCACCACATCCTTGATGTGGCGGAGGAGCTCAAGGCAGAGCAGAAGGCCGGGACGACCCCGGCGCTGCTCAAGGGCAGGAGCGTGGCGCTGATGTTCTCCAAAAATTCCACCCGCACCCGCACCAGCTTTGAGGTGGGTGTCTACCAGCTGGGCGGTCTGGGCAATTACATGAACGCCGCCACCGAGCTGCAGTCCGGCCGGGGCGAGCCCCTCAAGGATACCGCCCGGGTGCTGGGCCGCTACTACGACTGCGTGGTCTGGCGAACCTACCGTCAGAGCGATCTGGAAGAGTTTGCCGAGCTGGCCGGTGTGCCCGTGATCAACGGCCTGACCGACTACGCCCATCCCTGCCAGGTGCTGGCCGACCTGATGACCATCCGGGAACGCCGGGGCACGCTGGAGGGCCAGAAGCTCTGCTTTATTGGCGATGGCTGCAGCATGGCAAACAGCCTCATCGCAGGCGGCCTGCTGGCAGGGATGCGTGTGACCTGCGTCTGCCCCGAGGGCTACCGCCCTGCCGCCGACGTGCTGATGTTCGCCCACAAGTATGGCGAAAAGTTTCACCTGCTCACCGATCCCGCCGAGGGTGTGAAGGATGCCGATGTGGTGGTGACCGCCGCATGGAATACGGCCCCCGGTACCCCCGAAAGTGAGCGCCGTCTGCGGGATTTCGCGGGCTTTCAGGTAACCAGCAGGCTGATGGAGGGGGCAAAGCCCGATGCCATGCTCCTCCACTGCCTGCCTGCGCACCGGGGCGAGGAGATCTCCACCGCTGTCTTTGAAGAACACGCCGACGAGATCTTTGACGAGGCCGAGAACCGCCTCCATGTGCAGAAAGCCGTGCTGGCCATCCTGCTGGCCGGTCTGTAAAAACGAGAAAGAACCCCGGAGCTGCAGGAAACTGCAGCTCCGGGGTTCTTATGGTTTCTCTCAGGGTCTGCGGCTCAGGCCGGGGCCCTCATCAGACCCTGCCAGCGCCCTTGTCCAGGATCTTATTGAACTGGAGGAAGAAGGTGGTGGCGGTCACGGCAGCGGCGATGATGTCACTGACGGGTTCGGCGAGGAACACGCCGAACACGGGGTTCGCGACCACATGGGGCAGGATGAAGATGAGAGGGATGAGCAGGATGAGCTTGCGCAGGCAGGCCAGCAGCAGGCTGACCTTGGCCTGACCCAGCGCCATAAAGCTCTGCTGGCAGGCGATCTGGACACCGGTGGAGAAGATGCCCGCCATGTAGATGCGCATGGCCCAGGTGGTGTAATCGATCAGGGAGGCATCCGAGGTGAAGATGCCAGCCACTGCACCGGGAACCAGCATCATCAGCAGCCAGAAGATGGTGGTGTAGCTCAGGCAGAGGGTCAGCTGGAAGCGGAATGCCTGCTTGACGCGGTCCTTCTTGCCTGCACCGAAGTTGAAGCTCATCACCGGCTGGCCGCCCTGGCAGATGCCCGAGATGGGCATGGTGCACAGCTGGGAGGCGCTGGTGATCACGGTCATGGCACCCACGGCCACGTCACCGCCGTAGCGGGCCAGGCTGGAGCTGAAACTGATGGACAGCAGGCTCTCGGTGGAGAGCATGACGAAGGTGGAAATGCCCAGTGCCAGCACGGGCGTGATGATCTTCCCTTCCAGCTTCATGTCCTCTTTGCGGATCTTGAGGATGGTCTTGGGGCCGGTGAGGAAGCGGATGACCCAGATGGCACCCACTGCCTGGCTCAGCACGGTGGCAATGGCAGCACCCTTTACGCCCATGCCCAGCCCGAAGATGAGGATGGGGTCCAGCACGATGTTGATGACCGCACCGATAATGGTGGTCAGCATACTGATCTTGGCAAAGCCCTGCGCGGTGATGAAGGTGTTCATGCCAAGCACGATCAGCACGCAGATGGTGCCCAGAATGTAGATGCGGCTGTATGCCAGAGCGTAGGGCAGAGTGGTGTCACTGGCACCAAACAGCCGCAGCAGGGTGGGTGCGGCGGCGTAAAAGACGATGGTCAGGACGACCGAGAAGATCAGCAGCATGGTAAAGCTGTTGCTGACGATCTTTTCGGCCTGCTTCTTGTCACCCTGGCCCATGGCGATGGCGGTGCGGGGGGCACCGCCGGAGCCGATGAGCATGGCAAAGGCGTTCAGAAGCATCAGGATGGGGGTAAACAGGCCCACGCCGGTCAGAGCCGCCGCGCCGATCCCCGGGATGTGGCCGATGTAGATGCGGTCCACGATGTTGTACAGCAGGTTGACCACCTGCGCCACAACGGCAGGGATCATCAGCTGAAGCAGGAGCTTTTTCACGTCACCCGTGCCCATATCCTGCTGTTTTTTCTGCGTTTGTGCCATGGAAAGTGTCTCCTTTGGTTTGGGCGAGACGGAGAGGGCTTCCCTCAGAACGTCAGGCCGAAGTTCATCTCGTAGTAGTTGCCTGCGGCATCACGGTAGGCGTAAGCCTTGCCGTTCTCGTCCTTCATGCTGTCGGGCATGTAGGCATCCTTTGCAAAGCCGGGCACGTCGTTGGGGCTGATGCAGACACCGTCCGCGTTCACAGCCAGCACCTCGTCGCCCTTGGGCAGGGTCAGGGGCAGTTTGCCAACGGGAGCAAAGCGGCCGAACATCACATCCAGCGTTGCGGAGGGGTAGGTGTCAAAGCCGACGGTCAGAGCGTCGGAGATCTTCTCCACATTGCCGACCTCCCAGGCCAGCGGGCAGTTGATGTTGGAAACGACCTTGCCGCCGTGGGCGTGGACCGCAGCAGCGATACCGGCCAGACGGTTTGCGCCCACCAGAGTGGTCTCCTTGTGGGTCTCGGTGGTGGGCTTGCCGCTCTCGTCCACGTTGCAGACCGTCTTGTCCTCACAGATGTCCAGCTCCAGGTAGCCCGGGGTGGCGTTGAAGTATGCACCGGACTGGGGGCTGACCATCAGCAGGGCCACCTGGGCCTCATCGGGGGTGTCCACCAGAGTGACATTGCCCAGCATCTCGCGCAGGGCCTTGGTGGCGGCCTCACCGGCCTCGGCGCTCTTGCCAAAGGCCTCAGCGTAGACCTTGGTGCCGTCCTTCAGGGGCAGGGTGCCGTCGTTCTTCAGCAGGACAACGGACTCGCGGTGCACGCGGGAAGCTTCCTCCCAGTCGGCCTTGGTGGCAACGACCTCGGCGGCCTTCCTGGGATCGGCGTAGGTGTCCTCGAACATGCCCTGACGGAACAGCTCGGTCAGGGTGCGGCTGACAGCGCGGTTCAGGCTGGCATCGGTCAGCACCAGATCTTCCTTCTTGAAGCCGGCGGGCACCGCGTGAGTGTCGTAGTAGTCGTTGGTGCCGCGGGCGTAGCTCTCCTCGCCCAGCTCGTTGTCCAGCAGGCCGGAGATCAGGTCCACGCCGCTCTGGGTGACAGCATAGCCGATGCGCTCGGGCTCGTCCAGCATGTCAACGCCCCAGCACATATTGTGAACAATGCCGGTGTCGGAGTTGATGTAGCCCTTGAAGCCCATCTGGCCGCGCAGCAGGCCGTCGATGAACACCTTGTTGTAGGCAAAGCCGTAGGGCTGGAGCTCAATGGGGTTGCCGTTGAAGTCCTCCTGCGGAGCGCTCTTCTCGGCGCTGGGCTTGGAGTAGTAGGGCATGATGGATTCGGCATTGTGGCGGATGGCCGCGCGGAATGCCGGGATGTGGTACTTCTGCAGGGAGCCGGGGGTGGCGTAGATGTTCCACTGGCCTGCTGCATAGTGGGGGTCAAAGCCGTTCTCACGGGCACCGCCGCCGGGGAAGTGCTTCACGGTCATGGAAACACCCTCGGGGGTAACACCGTTGCTGCCGCCCTGGATGCCGGGGATCAGGTGGTCGAAGATCTCCTCAATGAGCTCGGGGTCCTCGCCAAAGGTGCCGAAGGTGCGCTGCCAACGGGGGTCGGTGACGCAGTCGGCCATGTACATGTAGCCCTTCTTCAGGCCGCAGGCGTTCCACTCGCGGCGGATGGTGTCGGCAAACTTGTCGATGATGTCGATGCGTGCGGTGCCCTTGACGGCAGCAGCAATGCCCAGGGTGCCGGGATAGGTGGCAAACACGCCGGTGGCATCGTTCATGCCGAACACGACCTCACCGTTCTCGTTGCGGCTGTTGGACATGACCTGCATGGGAACAAAGTGATCACAGGTCTCGGTCAGATACTGCAGCTGGTTCAGGTAATCTGCCAGATCCTCGGGCGTGGGGCTCTCGCGCAGGATGACGTGGCGGTTGAAGCTCTTCTTGACCATGTCAGAGGTGCTGGGCAGGGACTGGGAGCCGAAGATGCTGTCGGAGACGTTCACGGGTGCCTCGTCCAGCAGGCCGCTTTCGTCCGCCACGGGCTTGTGGCCGTTGGCGGCCAGACGGGGGGAAGGATACTTGGGGCCCATGCGCCAGTCGGAGGTGAAGATCTGGCCGATCTTCTCGCTGGTGGTCAGAATCTTGACATAGGCCTCGGCGCGCTCAGCCGGGGTCAAGCGCCAGTCGTTGACTGCGCTGACGGTGCCGGTGCCGTCGATGTCCTTGAAATACAGGCCGTCCTGCTCGATGACCTTGCGCTCCACAGTGCTGATGGTGGGGCCGTTGGGGTTCTGGTAGCGCTTTACACGCTCGGATGCTTTCACTGCCATAGTGTTTTCTCCTTTTCTTTTGAACGCAGCGGCCCATGCCACAGAGCCGCAGATGCTATACCTATTATAAGAGGCCGCCGCGCGGAACAACTAGAAAAATTTTTGGATATTTCCGCACTTTCCTTGTATTCTTTTTTTGCGCGCGGTTGGAATACAAGTCTGTTTTGTGGAATGTGCTGTACTAGTATCTTGCAATCATGTGCAAAATGACGAACGCTGTTTTTTAAAACTGTTGATTTCGCCCAAGGAGAGTAAAATTGTCCTGTTTTCCCACAAAATTTTACTAACAGAAATTTGAGGGATAGTTCATAATGTATACATAAAAATCCCCCGGTTCGCGATGTGGCAGCCGCAGCCCACGGGGGACCGAATGAAAGGCCGGAGTGAGTGGCAGCACACCGGCCGCAGAATTGAAAGGAGAGCTTCTCTATGGCAAAGGTCAAACAGCCGCTTGAAGAAAACGGCATCCACAGAGCGAAAATGTGGGAGATCATGATGTACGCTCTGAACAACACCTCCACCAACACCTACATGGTCGTGGTCGGTTACATCAGCTACTTCCTGATCGGTATCGTCGGTCTGGCATCCGTGCTGGCCGGTTCTATTGTTACCATCATGCGTGTCTGGGACGGTGTCACCGACCCGTTCGTTGGTATGATGGTCGATAAGACCAACGGCAAGTTCGGCAAAAACCGTCCGTTCATTGCCATCGGTCAGATCATCATGTTCGCCACCACCTTCGTGATGTTCAACTTCATCCCCAAGATGGGCACTGGTGTCCGCTTTATTGCGTTCATCATCATCTACATGATCTACATCATTGGCTACACCTGCCAGTGCGTTGTCACCAAGTCTGCTCAGACCTGCCTGACCAACGATCCCAAGCAGCGCCCCATCTTCGCAATGTGCGATACTGTGTATAACATTGTTCTGATGAACATCATGTTCCCCATCATTGTCACCGATGTCCTGGTGCCCAAGTTCACCCTGACTGCCGAGGCCAACGCTGCCGAGATCGCTTCTCTGGTGGCACAGAACCCTGCTCTGGCAGGCATCGTGGAGAAGTCCGGCGGCAGCCTGTCCGCTTTCTACAACCCCGGCCTGTTCACCACCATGCAGCTGATGTTCGGCGGCCTGTCCGCTGTCTTTGCAGTCTGCGCCATCATCGCCCTGTGGCGTAAGGACAATCCGAAGTACTTCGGTCTGGGCACCACCCAGAAGGTCGGCATCAAGGATTACGTTGACACCCTGGCTCACAACCGTGCCATCCAGATGCTGGTGGTCTCCGCATCTACCGATAAGCTGTTCATGTCCACCAAGAGCAACGCTACCGTTATGATCTGCCTGTTCGGCATCATCTTCGGCAACTATGCCGCATTCTCTAGCTACTCTCAGATCACCTCTATCCCCATCTGCCTGATTTCTCTGCTGCTGATGAACAAGATCGCTCGTCAGATGGGCCAGAAGGCATCCATGCTGGTGGGTACCTGGGGCGGCATCATCGGCTCCATCGCCATCACCCTGTTCCTGTTCTTCTTCAACCCCAAGGGCGATGCTTCCAAGTTCTCTCTGCCCGCATTCCGCCTGATCCGTCCTGACACCTGGGGCACCCTGTTCACCGGCTGGACCACCACCGCTTTGATCTTCGTGCTGCTGGTCATCGCATGGTCCGGCGTGCAGGCACTGTCCTCCTCCATCGTTATCACCATGACCGCTGACTGCGCTGACTACGAGGTCTATCGTACCGGTAAGTACGTTCCCGGCCTGATGGGCACCCTGTTCAGCTTCGTGGATAAGCTGGTCTCCTCTTTGGCTGCTACCGTTGTGGCTCTGTTCTACTCCATGGTCGGCTTCAAGGACGCTCTGCCCGACACCATGACTCCGTACTCTGACGGCATCTTCTGGGCAACCATCGGCTGCTTCGTCCTGCTGCCCATCGTTGGCTGGCTGTGCAACGTTGTGGCTATGCACTTCTATCCCCTGACCAAGGAGAAGATGGCAGAGATCCAGGCTGAGATCGGCCGCATCAAGGCTGAGGCTGCTGCAAAGCAGGCTTAAGGCCAACCATCTCCCTGCGGAAATTTTGAATCCGGGACAGCGCCGCTGTCCTGCATCGTAACCGGAAATGTCCTGCGGCGGGCCATCCTCTGCCGCAGGACTTTCTGATACCCTGAGACCCGGAAGGAATACCACTATGGCAGAAGAAAACAAGCTGAACCAGACCCCTGAGATCACCCCGGCCCCCTCCGCTGAGGCCCCGGAAAAGGCCCCCACCACCGGCGAGCTGCTGGGCGATGTGGAGCACTACGACGAGGAAAAGGACGATTGGAGCACCGGCTATTACGGCACCGGCAGCCGCCAGCAGGTAACGGACGATGTGTTCCACAAGCTGGAGACCGGCGAGGAGCTGACCCGGGATGACTTTATCAAGGCGGAGCTGGCGCTGCAGGATGCCAAGCTGGAAGCCGGCATCGATCTCGAAAAGGAGAAGAGCCCGGGCCTCATTGGTAAGTATCACGATTGGAAAAAGAACCGCGTAAGGCACAAGGTGAACAAAAAGAAGTACCTTCTGCTCTGCCTGTTTCTGGGCTGGTGCGGCGGCCACCGCTACTATGAAAAGCGGTATGCGCTGGCGGCCTTCTACACCCTGTTCTTCTGGAGCGTGGTGCCCTTCTTCCTCTGCGTGACCGACCTTCTCATTGCACTGCCCATGCAGGCCGATGAGAACGGCGACATCCTGATCTGACATCTTCCTCTATTCATTCATTTACCTCCTAGCGCCGGAAAGGGCCTGCGGCATTTGCCGTGGGCCCTTTCTGGCGTTTGCAGGCCCGTTCTCCGGCGCAGAACATAGTGGCAGCTAACTGGCGTTGTGCTATACTAGTATATCAATTGATTGTGCAATAAGCACAATAGAATTTTTCACATTCGTGAAACTTTTCCCATAATCGTAAAAATGACCTGTTTTACCTTAAAATATTACTAACGGATATGTAAAAAAAACGTTCATAATATAGACATAAAGCTTCGGACGGGCTGGTACGCAGTGGCAGCTGTAAGCCCCATGGAGAAAACGGAGAATGTTCCTGTGTGAACAAAGGAGAGAATGAAATGGCAAAAACCAGAAGTCTGCCGGATAAGTTCTATGATAAGGACTATGAGCACAACGGCATCCACCGCGTTCCCCTGTGGCGTATCGCAGGCTACGCGCTGAACAACACCGCAACCAACGTTTATCTGATGATGATGAACTACGCTACCTACTACCTGATGGGCTGGGTCGGCGTTGGCATGATGGTCGCTTCCTCCCTGACCATGATGATGCGTATGTGGGACGGTGTTACCGACCCGTTCATCGGCTTCATGGTCGATAAGACCAACGGCAAGTTCGGCAAGAACCGTCCGTTCATCGTGATCGGTCAGATCATCCTGTGCGTCACCAGCTGGGTCGCATTCCATGTGACCCACAAGCTGCCTCAGGCCGCCCGCTTCCCCTTCTATGTGGTCGTTCTGATGGTCTACTACCTGGGCTACACCTGCCAGTGTGTCGTTACCAAGTCCGCTCAGTCTTGTGTGACCAACGATCCCAAACAGCGCCCCATGTTCGCTTCTTTCGACGGTGTGTATAACACCTTGGTGTTTGCTATCCTGGGCATCATCATTCCCCGTATCGCCAACAGCTACAACGATGTGGGCGGTTACGCATCTCTGGAGTTCTTTGACACCCTGTGGAAGATGACCGCTGTCATGTCTGCGATCTTCACCACCATCGCTGTGATCTCCATCGCTCCCAAGGATCGTTCCGAGTTCTTCGGCACCGGCAAACCTGTCAAGGTCGGCCTGAAGGATTACTGGGATACCCTGAAGAACAACCGCGCCATCCAGATGCTGGTTCTGTCCGCATCTACCGATAAGCTGGGTTCTTCTGCAAAGTCCAGCGCCGTCATGGTCGCCATGTTCGCCTGCATCGCCGGTTCCAACCTGCTGCAGAGTAATGTTACCGGTCTGGTGACCATCCCCAGCACCATCATGTGCTTCCTGTTCATCAGCTTCTTTGCTACCCGTCTGGGTCAGCGCAAGGCTATGTTGATCGGTTCTGTGGGCGGTCTGATCACCAATGGTATCCTGGCAGCTCTGTGGCTGTTCGGTGATCCCACCACCATGACCTCCAACCCCGAGACTGGTGCTCTGAACTGGGGCTACTTCCTGATCATCTATCTGGTCTTTACCATCATCACTGCTGGTTTCCAGGGTATCTCCGGCAACATCGTTATCCCCATGACCGCTGACTGCGCCGACTACGAAGTCTACCGTACCGGCAAGTACGTCCCCGGCCTGATGGGCACCCTGTTCAGCTTCGTGGATAAGATGGTCTCCTCTTTCGCTCCCATGGTCGCCGGTATCATGTTCAGCATGTGCGGCTTCACCGATCACAACCCCGTTATGGGTGACCCTGTTACCCCGGGCCTGCGTATGGGCGTTGTCTTCTGCGCTTACGGCATGATCATGCTGGGTCTGGTCTGCAACCTGATCGCTATGAAGTTCTACCCCCTGACCAAGGAGAAGATGGCTGAGATCCAGGACGAGGTCGCTCAGATCAAGATGAAGACCATGGCTGAGAACGCCTAATTGGTACTTGCAATTTTCTGCGGAAACCTGTAAAATCAAATAGGAAAACCGCTCGCCCTTGCGGCGGGCGGTTTTCTGCTTTTGGAACAAAATTCAGACAAGAGGTACATCGTAAATGGAAGAAAAGACACAGTGGGTAAAGGACCCGGATCATGGGATCATCTGGAACACCATCGACCACCTGTTATACTGGAGAGAACACCGTGAAAAGCACTGTGTCAGCCGCAAGAAGTATATGCGCCTGTGCATTCTGGGGGCGTTTGGTGTGCACCAGTTCTATGCCAAGCGCCCGGTGCTGGGCCTGCTGTATCTGGCAACCTTCTGGAGTGGTTTCTCTGCCGCTATGACTATCGTGGACTTCATCATTGCCGTGCCCATGAAACCGGATGAGGACGGCAACATCTGGCTGTAAAAAGCCCTCTGGCGGCCTGCTGGGCCGGAAAGGAAAACACCCTATGGATAATGTCATGCAGTTTCTGTTCAACACCAACCACGAGCAGCCCAGCATCCTGGTCTGGATCCTGCTGATCGTGATCGCGGTCGTGATTCCCAATTACGTCAGATATCGGATGGAGCAGAAGCACTCCAATGGTTCTGTTCCCACCCAGAACCCTGCCCGTTCTGCCCCGCGCAAGAAGAAGCGCAGCAAGAAGCGCTGAACCACAGGCTGGGATAGTATATGGTATGGAGCTCCGGCTGTGTCACAATAAAATGAGCCGGTTCCCCTCCCCGATGTCCCTGCGGCTGCCACCGCTTTGATATTTCATGATCTCCCATAACCGAAAGGGCCCTGCAAATGCCGCAGGGCCCTTTTGGCTTGCAAGAGAGTGTGGGAGATGAGAAAACAGATTGACGACTGATAGCAAATGTGCTATCATAAGGCTGAGGGATAAGCCGCACATAGAAGAGGAACATGAATGTATACAGTCGAATTTTATGAGAACGACAGAGGCGTTTCCGAACTGTGGGACTTTTTGGAAGAGCTGCGGATAAAAAGCGCATCCAATAAGGATGCGCGAATACAGTATAAACAGATCGTGTTGTATATCCAGCTGCTGCAGGACAACGGAACACGGCTTTCCGAGAATGTGACGAAGCATCTGATGGATGGCATCTGGGAGCTGCGTCCGGGAAATAACCGGGTATTCTACTTCTGTTGGCGGGGTGATCGGTTTGTGCTGCTGCACCAATTTCGGAAGAGATCGCAAAAAACACCGCGGCGTGAAATTGAACGAGCAAAAGCGGAACGTGATGATTGGCTTGCAAGAAAGGGTGAGTGAATATGAGGACCTGGAACGATTATAAGGAGCATGTGGCAGCTGCTGACCCGGAAATTGCAAAGGATATCCGGGAAGCGGAAGCAATGTCTGCAATCGTGAAAGCAATGGTAGAGCAGCGCAATGCGATGGGATTGAGCCAGCGGGAGCTGGCAGCGAGGTGCGGCATTCCGCAATCCTCGGTGGCACGGATCGAATCCTTTAAGACGATGCCCAATCTGGATACCCTGCTGAAGATCTTCCAGCAGCTGGGCTTGAAATTGACCATCTCGGCGGCCTGATTCATCTTGCCATTTGCCGCATATAAAAACCGCCCCGGCGGCTGCTTTGTGCAGTGCCGGGGCGGTTCGTTCGTTTTTGGTGTTCAGATGCAGGAAGTACTTACTTCTTGATCTTGATCAGCTGTGCGTTCAGGCTCTCGATAAAGCCATCGGGCATGTTGATCATCTTAGCCATAGTCTCAGGGGTCATGCGCTTCATCATATCCCACATGCCAACGCCGGGCTTGATGTCAAAGTTGGTGGCCAGCTTGACAGCCTTGGTGGCGAGAGCCAGAGCCTCTTCGTTCTTGGAGAGATCTTCCATGCTGTCCTTGATGCTGTAATAGCCCTCGGGGAACTCCATCGGAGCCTTCAGATCCAGGCTGCCGACCTGCTTGAACCAGTTGGCAACGCCCTCCTGACGCTCGTTGAACTCAGGCAGGGTGTAGTAATCAGGCTCTTTCTCGACCTTTTCCAGCGTGATGGAATCCTTCACGTCACCGGCAACGGCCAGGATGGTGTTGAAGCCCTCTTCCAGAGCAACATTGAACTTGAACACGCGGTGTGCAGTCTGCTGGCCGACTTCCTTGCCGTTGACGTACAGCACAACGGTGTCCTGGTTGGAGTAGACCTTGATCTCGGTGGTCTCGCCTGCGCGCTGTGCATGGCGGCGGCCGGCGATGTGGACCATGGGCAGCTTGGACCAGTATGCCTGGTAGACAAAGTAGCTGTCCTTCTTGGTCTTGCGGTCAATGGTCATCAGGCCCTTGTTGTTGCGGCCTGCAACGCCGCCCTCGTGGCGGGCAGCACAGCCAAAGTCGAACATGTTCCAGCAGTGGGTAGCCCACACCCAGGGACGATCCTCGAACACCTGAGCCAGATGCTCGTGGTACAGTGCCTGATACTCCTCGGTGTAGTCCTTGCACTGGGGATCGTTGCTGTGCCAGTTGATGATGCCCTCGGTGCCGTACTCGGAGATGCCGATGCAGATGTCGGGGTGCTCGGCGTGGAACTTGTCCAGCCAGGGGCCGTTCTGCTCCATCTTGCCGCCGTACCAGCCGAAGTAGTGGTTGTAGCTCTCTACATCGGTAATGTGATGCATGGGGCCGTCAACAGGGGTGTTGGAGACGTGGGCAATGGTGGTGAGACGGGTGGGATCCAGCTCACGCACCAGCTTCTGCAGGTCGTGGTGGTTGTCCACCAGCTCCTGGCAGATGCCGCCGATCAGGATCTCGTTGGACAGGCCCCAGAACATGATGGAGGGGTGGTTGTAGTTCTGGATGATCAGTTCGGTCATCTGGTGACGGCAGTTCTGGTGAGCGGAGGGATCCTTCTTAAAGACGCTGATGAAGGGGATCTCAGCCCAGACGGCGAAGCCCAGCTCGTCACATGCGTCGTAGAAGTCCTGGCTGTGCTGATAGTGGGCCAGACGGATGGTGTTGGCACCCAGCTCCTTGATGAGCATGGCATCCTCGTAGTGATCCTCAGCGGTCAGGGCGTTGCCCTTGTACAGACGATCCTGATGGCGAGCCACGCCGCGCAGCGGGGTGGGCACGCCATTGATGGAGAAGCCGTCGTTCGGGGTCACAGTATAGCTGCGGACACCCACGTTGGCGTAGATCTCGTCAAAGGTCTCGTTGTTCTTCTGCAGGCGGGCGGTCACGGTGTACAGGTTGGGCTCGTCCATGCTCCACAGCTGGGCATCGGGAACGTACAGGGTGACCTTGGTGCTGTCGCAGGGGCGCACGCCGGAAGCAACTTCGTTGCCGTAGCAGTTCTCGATGCTGTACATCACGGTATAGGCCTCTTCGCCGTTGGTGACCCAGCTCTCGATCTCAAAGGTGGCACCGCCGTCCTCGGTGGGCTTGGGGGTGACCTTGATGCCGGGGCCGCCGAAGTAGTCCAGGTCAAAGTGGGTGCCAGGCACGCTGATCAGGTTCACGCCGCGGTACAGGCCGCCGTAGAAGGTGAAGTCGGCGGAAGCGGGGTACATGGAGGGGGTGTCCTCGTTGGAGACCTCGATGGTCAGCTCGTTGTCGCCCTCGTGGCACAGGTCGGTGACATCGGCACGGAAGATGGAGAAGCCGCCCTCGTGGGTGGTTGCCACCTGGCCGTTGACCTTCACGGTTGCGGCCAGAGCAGCTGCCAGCACCTCAACGTAGGTGCGGCCGCCAGCCAGAGGCTGCTTGGGCTGAGTAAAGGTACGGGTGTAGACACCGGTGGTGCGCAGATAGCTGCCGTTGCCGTCCATGCCGTCCACAGCGTTCCAGGTGTGGGGCAGGGTGACCTGCTCGGTGGGACGCTCGCCCTTGGGGAAGGACAGGGTCCAGTTTTCGTTCAAGGAAATGATCTCTCTCATCGATACTGCTCCTTCTGGTTTTCTTCTTTGTTTCGGCGGCCTGTGTGGCAGAAGAAATGCCGGAAACAGGCCGGTTGTTAATTTCAGTATAGCACATCAGAGGGGGGTAGGGTTTGTACAATCTTTTGGCAAAATAGTAATATTTTGTGAAAATCCAGACGATGATTCCACGATTTTACAATCTGGCCCTTGGAAATGACAGTACAGCATGAAAAGGCTCCCCGAAGCAGAGACGAAAAAGAGGGTGTCCGTCCCCGCAGAGGGAGGCAGCGGCTTCCGCTCATCCCTGACCAGAGGGCCTCTTTGGCGCTGTGGGTCCCTCCGGCAGAAAGTGTTGACGGAACGGCGGCTTTTTGCTATAATTATATAGCTATGAATATGGAGATGTATCGAAGTGGTCGTAACGAGAACGACTCGAAATCGTTTTGTCCTTAATCGGGCACGTGGGTTCGAATCCCACCATCTCCGCCAGAAGTCGCAGATTCAAACGAATCTGCGACTTTTTCTTTTGCATCAAGCAGAGAAAGACCGCTTTTTTCTTGTTGCAGTACGCTCTATATATGAACGATAAATCCATAATTATTTGGGGAGTTTGGATTCTCCCAAAAGGTTCGCAATGACCCCAGCAGACCCCTGTTTGCTTTTGTAATCGAGATGTGCGTAGATGTCAGCGGTGGTAGAAAAGGTGCTGTGCCCCAGCCATTCCTGAACCTGTTTCATGGAAACGCCATTCATCACCATCAGACTGGCACAACTGTGGCGCAGATCGTGGAAGCGGATGCGGGGCAAGCTATACTTCCGAAGCAGCCAGTCGAAGTGCTCCGTCACGAAGTTCGGGCGGATCAGCTTGCCTTCCTGATCGGTGCAGACGAAATCCAGATACTCGGTGCTGTAACTCTTCTTGAACAGCTTACGGTAAAGCTGCTGTTTTTCCTTCTGCTTCAGAAGTTCTTCTTCCACAGCCGGGATCAGCGGCAGAGTACGGCAGCTGGTCTTGTTCTTCATCACATCGCTAACCACAGGAACGTACTTGCCGTTCACCAACTGTTCCGTTACCTTGTGATTGATGGTGATGGACTTGCGCTCAAAGTCGATAGACGACCACTTCAACCCCAGTACCTCGCTGCGGCGCAGACCGTAGTAGGCCGTAATGAGGATGCACAGGTGCAGGGGGTCATCCTGCGATACTTCCAGCAGCTGCTGGACTTCATCCTTGGAGTAGAAGTTGGGCCGGAAGCTGTTCTTCTTCGGGCGGTCAACTTTCAGCATCGGGTTGGTTTCCAGATAGTCCTTGCGGACGGCATCCTTGAACGCTTTACCGAAGATGGCGTGGTAGTGAATGACCGTGTTAGTGGTGTAGCCCTCCAGCAAGATCTTCTCCTGAAACTCATCCAGCACCTGCGGCGTGACCTCGCACAGCTTCAAGCCCAGCGGCTCAAAATACTGTGTGATGCGCCCGGTGATCATCCGATTGTAGCTGATAAAGGTTGCAGGCTGGATGGATGCCTTGTGGACTTGCACCCACTCGTTGAGATAGTCCAGAAACAGCATCTCCGACTTGCTGACGGGTTGGAGATGCTGCGGCAAGGGCTTGGCGGTTTTAGCATCTACTTTTTCGTAGGCTCCGCCCCGCCCTGTGGGCAGTTCCCCGGTCTCATCATAGTGGAGCAATACTTCCCGGAGCATGGATTCTGCCTTGCGCTTGTTGCCCCGGACGGTCAAACCTGTGGAGATCCACTTGATCCTCCGCTTGCCGTTGGCATCATAAAGATTGATCACGAAATAGAAACGTCCATTTTTCTCTTGGACAGACCCTGTAGTTTTCATCATAAACCTCCTTTGGGTCAACAGGCGTGCTGTCCGTTGCTGCACCCACAGCATACCACATCCAGCGGCGGATTTCCAGCCGGGAAGGTGCTCTGCCCGGTGAGCAGGAACTCGATCACACTCAGCTTCGGGATACGATAGGTGCGGCCGATTTTAAGCGCAAATAGGCGGCGGGAACGGATCAGTTCCCCAACTGTATGGCGGTTCAGACCGAGCATCTCCGCAGCCTGCTGAAGGCTGACGGCATCGGGGTAACCGGGAAACATCTGGGAATAGGCATTGTTAAACTTCATAGGCACTCCTTCAGCATAAGTAGTCTAAGGTCAAAAGTGTGTGCCACCTGCGGTTATATTCTTTGCAGCAAGGCTGCGGTCAGGCGGCAATGTAAAGAGAGCTGACGGTAGTTTCAACTCTCGCATCGCAGATAGACTTGCAGCCCATCTGCGTCAATATGATATAGGTCTCCCATATTCGCCCTCGGCACCCTAGGAGTGGGGAATCGTCCGGCAGCGGATTCACACCGCACCATTGGCGTTTCAGCCACCCCGTCTTCGTTATGACCGGGCTGCGAGTTACAGAAGTACCTTTTGTGAAGTACCGGACGATTGAACTATTCTGTTTTCAAAGAACGAAGTTATATAGAAAATCCTCGGAATTTAAGGTTTCCGAAAAATTGTCCATCTAATTGGTAGCCGACGAAAAAGGCCGAAATATAACCTGAAAAAGAAATTTGTTGAAAAGTTCTTGAAAAATATAGTTGATGCGGCTACTCGGTTAAAATAACGTCGGTCCATGGGGCGACCGATGGAGGGTAGAACTTTGCAACAATGGCAGCGCCTGAAGTTGAAGATGGTCTTGAAAAAAGATGCCTCTATATACGAGCCTTTGAAATAGGTCATTCCATAGCATCCAAGGCGATTCTGTAACCGAATTGTAATAGGCGGACAAAAGTGAACTCCTAAAAGAAGCCTTCATAATGTCAAAAAGTGTGTCACCTGCGGATAGGTGGCAATGTAAAGAGAACTGGCAGCAATTCCAGCTCTCGCATCGCAGATAGGGTTACAATCCCGTCTGCGTCAATATGATATAGGTCTCCCATATTCGCCCTCGGCACCCTAGGGGTGGGGAATCGTCCAGCAGCGGGCTTGCACCGCTTCATTGGCATTTCAGCCACCCCGTCTTCGTTATGACCGGGCTGCGAGTTACAGAAGTACCTTTTGTGAAGTACCGGACGATTGAACTATTCTGTTTTCAAAGAACGGAGTTATATAGAAAATCTTCAGAATTTAGGGCTTCCGAAAAATTATCCCTCTAATTGGTAGCCGACGAAAAAGGGCTTTTTGTTACCCGAAAAAGAAATTTGTTGAAAAGTTCTTGGAAAATATAGCCGAAGTAGCCTCTTGGTTAAAATAACGTCGGTCCATGGGGCGACCGATGGAGGGTGGAATTTTGCAATAATGGCAGTGCCTGAAGTTGAGGGTGGTCTTGAAAAAAGATGCCCTCAATAGGTAGCCGACGGGAAAGGCCATTCTGCACCCACAACTTATAACCTGTAACCAAGATGTAATCATTCAAATCGATATTCGCCAAAAAAGAAGGCTGGATTTCTCCAGCCTTCAAAAAGTATGTATCAATAATTTTTGCTCAGAATCTTCTCAAGCGTATCCGCAAACCTGACATCCTGCTCCTTCGTCCGCTTTGGGCTCCCCTTGGGATGCTTTCTGATATGAACCCCAAAAGTTAGACAAAAATCAAATTAAGCGACCCCAACGGTCTGAATCCTGTATTGCACAGGGCTCAGGCCGTTTAGTTTTAATTTGATTCGGCGATTGTTGTAATAGTCGATGTAATCGATAATGGCCTTTTCAAGCTGGTCAATGGAATCAAATTTTTCCAGATAGAACAGTTCCGTCTTGAGCAGTCCGAAGAAGTTCTCGGCAACAGCATTATCCAGACAAGTGGCTTTCCTGGACATACTTTGCGTAATGCCCTTTGCCTTCAGCAGATTTTGGTAGGATTTCATCTGATACTGCCAGCCCTGATCCGAATGCAGAATCAGATTGTCAACCTTGTCCGGCAGCTTTTGAAAAGCACCTTCCAGCATATCCGTGATCTGTTTGAAATTTGGATGGCGGCTCAGATTGTAGCTGACAACTTCGCCATTGAACAAATCAAGAATTGGAGACAGGTAGAGTTTCTGGTCGTTCACTTTGAACTCGGTAACATCTGTGACCCATTTTCGATTTGGCTGGTTTGTCTTGAAGTGCCGTTCCA
>ERZ791631.469-NODE-469-length-35892-cov-4.989899_pt1 | contig 35892 bp, 22 predicted proteins | sample MGYA00509961_ERZ791631 | MGnify/ENA primary metagenome ERZ791631 (study PRJEB30046, sample SAMN00715248) | human gut metagenome | study: EMG produced TPA metagenomics assembly of the A metagenome-wide association study of gut microbiota in type 2... | reverse complement strand
ACTACTCTGAATCTCAATTTTGACATAATACCTTAGAGTTGTAATTGTTGGTTTATAAAAACTTATTGTTAGAGTGAAAAAACTTTTTCTTTCGTTGTTCCCGGGCAGGCGGTCAAGCCTGCCCGGGAGGGGAAATTTATGCGTTGTAAGCTGATTCGCCGTGTTCGTAGATGTCGAGTCCTTCTTCTTCAACTCGTGCAGGAACACGCAGACCGTGAATCTTGTCGAGGACTTTGAAGATGATGAATCCCATGCCGGCGGCCCATAAGCCCACTACCAAAGCACCGAACAACTGTGCACCGAGGAATCCCCAACCTGCACCGTAGAACAGACCTTCGCTGGTGGAAAACAAGCCTGTCAGGACTGTTCCCGTGAAACCACATACGCCGTGTACGGAAGATGCGCCTACGGGGTCGTCAATCTTCAGCACTCTGTCAATGAACTCTACGGAGTATATCATCAGTACGCCGCAGATGGCGCCGATGATGACCGCACCCAGTGGAGACACCATGTCACATCCTGCCGTAATACCTACCAATCCTGCCAAGATACCGTTCAACGTGAGTGATAGGGACGGTTTGCCGTACTTCAGCCAGCTGACAGCCAGAGCAAAGAAACCGCCTGCGCAAGCTGCCAAGTTGGTGTTGAGGAATACGAGCGAGATAGCTACCTGGTCTTCGGTTGTGGCTGCCGCCAACTGAGAGCCGGGATTGAAACCGAACCACCCGAACCAAAGGATGAATACACCCAGTGCCGCAATGGTGAGGTTGTGTCCGGGGATGGCTTTTGACCGGCCGTCTTTGCTGTACTTGCCGATGCGCGGACCGAGGATAGCTGCACCTACCAGTGCAATCCAACCGCCTACGGAGTGTACAATGGTGGAACCGGCAAAGTCGTGGAAGGTAGTTCCGAATGTTTCCGTCATGAAGGAACCGGCTTCACCGTTCATCAGCCATCCTCCGCCCCAAGTCCAGTGACCGGAAACGGGATAAATCAGTACGCTGATGAAGATTGTGTAAACCAGATACATGGAGAACTTTGTACGTTCTGCCATGGCTCCCGAAACGATTGTGGCGGAAGTAGCGCAGAATACAGTCTGGAATACGAGGAAACCCTCGGTGGGTAGTGAAGCGGGGTCGGGCAGGCCGTTACTGTCGAACAACAGGCTCATGAAGTGGGGAGTTCCGAAGAAGCCACCTAAACCGAACATGATGCCGAAACCTACCAGCCAGTAAAGGAGTGAACCGAACATGAAGTCTACGAAGTTCTTCATCAGTATGTTGGCGGTGTTCTTGGTACGGGTAAAACCGGCTTCCACCAATGCGAAGCCCGGTTGCATAAAGAACACCAGCATAGCTGCCAGCAACATCCAAACGGTGTTGACACCGGAAATTAACTGGGCGACGGTATCGGTTGCCGATGTTTCTTCGGCAGGTATTTCTGTGGCAGCTATCACTTCGGTAGTGACGACTGCCGCACTGTCCGCAGTTACGGCGGTTTGCGCATACATATCTGTTGCGAGGCAGCAAGCTATGAGTATAGCAAGGGCCATACACAGTTTTGTGAAACTGCGTTTCATATATTTGTCCATAATCTCTTTGATTTTTAGTTGTACTTGTATTTTGCTTGTCATCGAGCACGCCGCTCAATGAAATTCCTGTGGTTTGAGTGCTGCCGGTTATCTTTCCTGCTCGGCATTATAGAGGGCAATGTCACCCCGTTCTCCTGTGCGGATGCGGATAGCGTCTTCAATGGGGATGACGAAGATACGGCCGTCACCGATTTCTCCGGTTTGTGCGGCTTTGATGATAGCTTGTACTGTCTTTTCTGCGTTTTTGTCGCGTACTACGATAGAGATGAGGATTCGCTCGATGGAACTGGTGTCGTACAATACACCACGATAAATGCGGGCTTGTCTGGACTTTCCGATGCCTCTTACATCATAGTAAGAGAACCATTCGATATCCGCTTCGAGGAGTGCGTCTTTCACTTCCTCGAATTTGGTTTTGCGGATGATAGCTTCAATCTTTTTCATACCTTAAATTATTTACTGTTCTTAAAAACTTAATCCTACTACGAAGTATGCTCCTTCCGAACGTGGGTTCCAAGTGGCTTTGGCAAAGAGTGGCAGGGAGAATGAATTGGTTATTTTGATGTCCTTTGCAACCCCGAGACTGATGTCGCATACGGCAAATCCGCTTGCTCCGTAGAAACTCGTTTCCCATGGGGTGGCGCCTACTTCAGCTGTCCAGTCAAGTCCGCCCAATTTGAAGGGGGCAGCTACGGAGATATAGGATGAATAGGCTCTGTCGCCATTCTCCTTGACACCGTCGTCTCCGGCAAAGTTGGTGTACCAGTTTACTGCCACCGGACCGAAGTCGTAACCCAACTGTGCCTCGTATACGTGGGCCGTGTTGTGAGCATCGTAATGAAAATAGCCTGCGCCGGTATTGAACCAGTAGTCTGTAACCGATACGCTGAAACCGCCAGTAGAGTAGCCCAGTGTGAGGTCAAACTCTTTGGCATCTGTACTCTCAATCCCTACTGAGCCCCATGCTCCAAGCGAGAAGCCTTTATAGGCGACGGATGCGCTGGGCTGAAGGCTTACACCTCCCAAGTCTTGTCCGCGCCAGATGTAGCCACTTACGATGTCTGCACCTACGGATGCTTCCACTTTGTCCTGCGCTTTTGCCGTGAAAGGCATTACAGCTGATAGTAACGCTATTGCTATTACTCCTAATTTTACGTTTCTTGTTTTCATACCTTCTTACCTTTTTAGTTAGAAAAATTGCGGATGATCAGTCCGGCTCTGTTTGTATAGTATTGCGCTTGAACTATATTAAATAGTAGTTTGCTTATATTATTTCAGCCAGTTGCGGATGCGTTTCATGGCTTCCACACAGTCTTCGTGTTTGCCGAAAGCGGTCAAACGGATGTATCCCTCACCACTTGGGCCGAAGCCTACGCCCGGAGTTCCCACTACATTGGCTTCGTACAACATCTGTTCGAAGAATCGCCAAGAGCCTATGCCGTTCGGGGTTTTCAGCCAGATGTATGGGGCATTCACACCGCCGTACACTTTCAGTCCGGCTGTTTCCAATCCCTTTTTCATAGTGCGGGCGTTGTTCATATAGTAGTCAATCGTTTCTTTTATCTGCCGTCTGCCTTCCGCAGTGTAGATGGCTTCGGCGGCACGCTGGGTGATGTAGCTTGTACCGTTGAACTTGGTGCATTGGCGGCGGTTCCACAGTTTGTTAAGGGAGATACGCTCGCCTTCCAGCGTGGCGGCGGTCAGTTCTTTCGGCACTACGGTGTAGCCGCAACGCACGCCTGTAAATCCGGCGGTCTTGGAGAAACTGCGGAACTCGATGGCGCATTTCTTCGCCCCTTTTATTTCGTATATGGAGTGGGGCACATCGTCTTCTTGGATGAAAGCCTCGTAGGCGGCATCAAACAAGATGAGCGTGTCGTTGTCGAGAGCATAGTCCACCCATTTCTTCAGTTCAGGTTTGGTAAGGGTAGTACCCGTGGGATTGTTGGGGTAACAGAGGTAGACGATGTCGATGCGCTTGTCCGGTATCTCGGGGATGAAATTGTTCTTGGCTGTACAGGGCATATAGGTTACATTGCTCCATTTGCCGTCTTCCTCCAGTATGCCGGCGCGTCCGCACATTACGTTGCTGTCAATGTAGACGGGGTAGATAGGGTCGGTTACTCCCACACTGTTGTCATGGCGGAGTATGTCGCCTATGTTTCCCGTATCGCTCTTGGCTCCGTCGTTGATGAAGATTTCCTGTGGACTGAAATGAATGCCGCGTGTCGCATAATCGTGCTTGATGACAGCATCAATCAGAAAGTCATAGCCCTGTTCGGGACCATATCCGCGGAATGTCCTGGCATCAGCCATCTCATCCACTGCCTTGTGCATCGCTTCGATGCAGACTTGCGGCAGCGGACGGGTAACGTCTCCGATACCCAGACGGATGACCTCTTTTTTAGGGTGCGTTATCCTGAAAGTATTAATCTTCTTAGCTATGTCCGAAAATAAGTAGCTTCCGGGTAATTTCAAAAAATGTTCATTAACTAATGCCATATCTCTGTTGGTTTAATTATTTAATAATGAGGAATGAAGAATTGCCATGCGGCATAAAAGCGTATACTCATTCATAATTCTTCATTCTTCATTCCTCTCCATTTCTCCCTCGAAGACCTTACTTGCCTCTCCCGTCATAAAGATGTGCTTGGTGGCTACATCCCATTCAATGGTGAGTGCCCCTCCATCCATGATGATGATTGATTTTCTTCCGGCGCGTCCTGTGAGGAAAGCGGCTACGGCGGTGGCACAGGCTCCTGTTCCGCAGGCTTGGGTGATGCCCGAACCCCGTTCCCATACGCGCATCCTTATCTTTCCCTCTCCCAGTACTTGGGCAAACTCCACATTGATGCGGTCGGGGAAAAGGGGATGATTCTCCAGTTTGGGACCGATGGAGGAGAGGTCTACCTCCGTTATGTCGTTTATGAAGATTACCAGATGCGGGTTCCCCATGGATACGGTAGTACCTGTATAGCGTATGCCGTCTATTTCGATGGGATGTTCTTTCATCGGCTTGCTCTCCTTGCCGTCATAGTTCACGGGTTCGTCAGACGGAATACCCATGTCAACGGTTACAGTGTCTACCTTGTCGTCTGTCACGTGCAGTTTTAGAATCTTGATGCCGGACAGGGTGTCGAGTGTGATTTCTGTTTTGGAAGTCAGCTTGTAGTCATAAAGGTATTTGCCGATGCACCGGCTGGCATTTCCGCACATCTTGGCTTCCGAACCGTCCGCATTGAAAATGCGCATGCTGAAATCGGCTTTGTCGGAACGCCCTATAAGTACCAGACCGTCGCTGCCGATTCCCGTATGCGGTGCGCTCCATTTCTTCGAAAGCTCCTCCGGATTCTCGATAGGATAGCGGGTAGTATCTACATATATGTAGTCGTTTCCTGCACCGTGCATCTTGGTAAACTTTATAATTCTTGTCATTTTGTACTTACTTAGTTGGTTGATTATATCCTTTTGTCTTATTTCACTGCAAATATACGACGTTTTGGATAATTTTCATCTATATTGGTATCTGTTTTCTATTTGTTTCTATTCTAACTTTCATTCAGTGCAAATATATATGATTTCCCTTTCAATTTAAAAGTATATGATGCTATATTCGTAAAGATTGTAATATAATGCTCTCGTATTCTTGCGGGGGAATAATAAAAATGATTGTTTTATTCGCTTATTACTACCTTTTTGAAATATAAAAGCCGCTTCATTGTTTTCAGAATGAAGCAGCTTGTCTATAATAACTTTCTAAATGTATTGTAAGCTGATGCTTTTACTGTAATATTTCTTGCAGTTCTACGGGGACGTTGGTAGTGATGAAATCCACACCGTGGTCAATCAACCACTTCATGTCTTTGGCATCGTTTACGGTCCAAGCATTTACTTTCATGCCCAAGTCGTGGGACTCTTTAATCCATTCGGGATGTCTTTTGAATACGCTGAAGTGATAGTCGGGTCCGGCGCATCCCCATTCTTTCAGTTCTTTGGGAGAGAGGTCGCCTTCCAGATAATATACCGGAGTTCCTTTGGGGGTAAGACGGATAAATTCTTTGGTGGCGTGTCGCGAGAAAGCGATGTATTCCATGCGGTTCTCCAATCCCATGTCTTTCACCATCTTCACGATACTTTCTACGGCACGTGTTTCCTGTTCGGGTGTCTTGTGGGATTTCAGTTCCAGAATAAGGCGCGTTTTCAGTTGTCCGGCTTTTTCCAAGTATTGCCGCAGGGTGGGGAGTTGCTCTCCGTTGTCCAGTATGACGGCGGTACACTGTTGTGCGGTGGATTTCTGCATATTCACTCCCTTGAAAGTGCTGTCGTGGTTTACTACAAGTTGGTTGTCGGCGGTGAGCCATACATCGAACTCGGAACCGTAACAATTTATGGAGTCGGCTTTCACCAGTGCGGCAATGGAATTCTGTGCCGAACCGTCTGTTTTCCAGAAGCCGCGGTGAGCAATGACTTGGGTGGACTGTGCCTGTGTATAGCCACAAGCGGCAAGTAGCAGGGCGGAAGTGATAATAAGGCTTTTCAGTTTCATGGGCTTTAGAATTAATTATTTTCATCGTTCTTTCGCAAAGGTAGCATAAGCTTACGAATATGAAACAGAAAGTATATTAAAAATCCGTTGCATTTGCCGTGTGGTTACTTTTTTTAAGGTTCAGTCCTTGTAGGCTTCTTCGTGCACACCGGCAACGGCGCGTCCGCTAGGGTCGTTTTTCCCTTGGAATGAGACGTCCCATGCCAATGCTTCGGCGGTGGAACAGGCTACACTCGGTACGCTGGGTACACTGCGGGCGGCACTCTCGCTGGGGAAGTGCTCCTCGAAAATAGTGCGGTAGTAGTATTCCTCTTTGTTCATCGGTGTGTTTACGGGGAAGCGTTCGGAGGCTTTCCGCATCTGTTCATCACTGACGGCAGCGGCAGTGACAGCTTTCAGCGTATCAATCCAGCTGTAACCCACACCATCGGAAAATTGTTCTTTCTGACGCCATGCGACGCTTTCGGGCAGCATATCCGCAAAGGCTTCGCGAACCACTTTCTTTTCAATTTCCTTTCCGGGACACATCTTCGTGGCAGGATTCAGTCGCATGGCTACATCCAGAAATTCTTTGTCGAGAAACGGGACACGTCCTTCCACGCCCCAAGCGGCAAGACTCTTGTTGGCGCGCAGGCAATCGTAAAGGTACAGTTTGGAGAGCTTACGTACTGTTTCTTCATGGAAGGCTTGTGGTGTGGGCGCTTTGTGGAAGTAGAGGTAGCCGCCGAATACTTCGTCCGCACCTTCACCACTAAGTACCATCTTGATGCCCATGCTCTTGATGACACGCGCCAGCAAGTACATGGGCGTGGATGCGCGGACAGTGGTTACGTCGTAGGTTTCGATGAAGTAGATGACATCGCGAATGGCGTCCAGCCCTTCTTGAATGGTGTAGTTTATTTCATGGTGGATAGTGCCGATGTATTGCGCCACTTCACGTGCTTTGATGAGGTCGGGAGCACCTTTCAAGCCTACTGCAAAAGAGTGAAGTTGAGGCCACCACGCATCTGCCTTGTTGTCCGTCTCAATACGTTTTCCGGCGTATTTCTTGGCGATGGCCGAGATTACGGAAGAGTCCAGCCCGCCGGATAACAACACGCCGTAAGGTACGTCCGACATCAGTTGGCGCTGTACGGCGGCTTCGAGGGCATCATGTACGGCGGAAACCTGAGTTTGGTAGGTTGTGGCATTGACGTCAGGGTAACCAGTATGATAGTTGTCTTTTACGTCAGGGTATTGCATCCAGTCGCGAGTGTACCAGCGGTGCATTTTACCCTCACGTCCCCGGTAATAGTGTCCGGGCAGGAAAGGCTCGTACTCGTCGCAGAAGCCTTCGAGAGCTTTCAGTTCGCTGCCGAAGTAGATGCGGCCTTCCTTGTCGCGGCCTATATATAAAGGTATCACTCCGATGGGGTCGCGGGCTATGAGGTAATCGTCTGTCTCTTCATCGTAGAGGGCAAAGGCGAAGATACCGTTCAGTTCTTCGAGGAAATTGATGCCCTTGTCTTTGTAGAGGGCGAGGATGACTTCGCAGTCCGAACCCGTCTGAAAGGTGTACTTTCCGGCGTAATGTGCACGGATATCGCGGTGGTTGTATATCTCACCGTTGACGGCAAGGATTTGCTTGCGGTCGGGCGAGTACAGAGGTTGCCCACCCGATTGAGGGTCGACGATAGAAAGCCGCTCGTGTGCAAGGATTGCGGAGCCGCCTACATAAATACCGCTCCAGTCCGGTCCGCGATGGCGGATTTTCTGTGCCATTTTTAAAGCTTTACTCCTGAGTTCCGGAGTCTGGGATTTTATGTTGAAAATACCTGCTATTCCACACATGGTTGTAGTTGTTTTAGAAGTTGATATCGGGATGATGTTAGTTGTATCGGGTGGGACCGGCAGTTTCGTCCGTTGGAACGGATTGTTTCAAGCGTTGAAACGAGTCGTCTCACACCGGGGGACAGAAAGTTTCATGCGTTGAAACTCTTGGTATCCCTCTTTGAAACTTTTTTCGTTGCCGCAAAACTACCGGTTGAAGTATTGGTCAATCCGCCGGGCTACTTTGCGACCGTCAGCCAGTGCACGTACTACGAGACTTGCACCATTGGCGGCATCTCCCGCCACGAATACATTCTCTGCAAATGTCGGCTGTTCCGGTTTGAGGAAGCCCATAGCCAACAGCACCATATCGGCTTCAATGACTTCTTTCTTACCCGTAGGTTTCATGGTGGGGCGGCCACCGTCTTTTGCCGGAAGCCATTCCACTTCTTCCACTTCCACGCCGCAAACCTTTCCGTTCTTACCGATGAATCTGTTGGATGCCAGTGACCAGCGGCGTGTGCATCCTTCTTCGTGACTGGAAGTGGTTTTCAGGACAACGGGCCATTGCGGCCAGGGCGTAGCGTCATTGTGGCCTACGGGTGGTTGTGGCATGATTTCTATTTGTGTCACGCTCGTAGCTCCTTGGCGGATGCTCGTGCCGATGCAGTCCGAGCCTGTGTCGCCACCGCCAATGACAAGCACCCGTTTACCACGGGCATTGACAAGCTGCTCTTTCGGGAATGTCTCTCCGTCGAGGATACGGTTCTGTTGAGCCAGCATATCGAGGGCAAAGTAGATACCTTTCAGTTCACGGCCGGGGATGGTAAGGTCACGGGCAGTGGGAGTGCCTGTGCAGACGGCGTAAGCATCGAAACCTGCGGGCAGCTTCTGCATATCGATGCAGACACCCATTTCAAACCGGATACCTTCGGCTTTCAGTACATCCATGCGACGGTCTATCACTTCTTTGGGTAGTTTGAAATTGGGAATACCGTAGCGAAGCAGTCCGCCCGGCATCGGTTTGGAATCGAATATCGTGACTTCGTAGCCACAGGCATTCAGCCGTGCGGCAACGCTCAGCCCGGCAGGCCCTGCACCGATGACAGCTATTTTCCAGCCATTGCGTTCGGGGCGGACAGGCACGATATATCCTTCACGAAAAGCGGCTTCGGCAATGGCTGCCTCATTCTCGCGGATGGTTACGGGAGCATCGCAGGAGAGTTTCAGCACACATGACTTCTCACAAAGTGCGGGGCAGATACGTCCCGTAAATTCGGGGAAATCATTCGTTTCGTTCAGTACTTGATAGGCTTCGCGCCATTTTCCTTTGCAGAGTGCGTCTTGAAACTCCGGTTGCTTGTTGCCCAACGGACATGCCCAATGGCAAAAAGGTACACCGCACTCCATACAGCGTGAGGCTTGGAGCTTGCGGTCGTGACTGTTCAGCGTCTGTTCCACCTGGCTGAAATCTGTGATACGTTCGTGTATCGGACGGTAGCCCGCTTCTTGGCGGGGGATATTTAAGAATGCTTTTGAATCGCCCATGATTGATAAATTGAGAATTAAAAATTGAAAATTAAGAAATAATACTCAGAGAATCGAAAATTAAAAAGAACGTGGAATTTGTAAGTACGCACTATTCTGTATTTTTTAATTCTCAATTCTCAATTTTTAATTTAATAGTCTCTTTGCATATCCGCAATCTTCTGTTGCAGCTTCTTCATCTGTTCTTCTTGCAGCACTTTCTTGTACTCGATAGGGACTACTTGGATAAACTCGTCTACGTAGTGCGTCCAGTCATCGAGTAGGATGCGCGCCAGTTTGGAACCGGTGTAGAGATAATGCTGGCGGATGAGTTCGTGCAACTCCTTGCGGTATGAGGTTTCTTCAATGAGGCTTAGTTCCACCATCTCCATGTTACAGAAGTAGTCGAAGTTTCCGTCTTTGTTCCAGACGTAGGCCACACCACCGGACATACCTGCGGCAAAGTTACGTCCCGTCTGTCCGAGCACCACTACACGTCCGCCGGTCATGTATTCGCAGCAATGGTCACCCACACCCTCTACAACGGCTATTGCACCGGAGTTGCGGACGGCAAAGCGTTCGCCTACGCGACCGTTGATATATACTTCGCCGCTGGTTGCACCATACAGAAGGGTGTTTCCGGCAATTGTGTTCTTCTCGGCCTCGAAGTTGCTGCGTACAGGGGGTAGTACGGCGATACGTCCGCCACTCAGCCCTTTGCCCAGATAGTCATTGGCCTCGCCTTCCAGCTTGAAGTTGATACCCGGTACGAGGAATGCTCCGAAACTCTGTCCGGCCGAGCCTTTGAACTTGACGTTCAGTGTATGTTCGGGCAGGCCTTTTGCGCCGTACTTGGCGGCGATAGCGCCGGAGAGCATCGCACCGCAGGCGCGGTCGGTGTTGGCGATGGTATATTCGAGAGAAACTTCTTTCTGTTCGTCTACGGCATTGGCGGCGGCATTCAGCATTTCCACGTCTTTTACGCGGTCGATGCCGTGTTGCTGGTTTATGATGTGGCGGATGGCGGCGCCGTTGTCCACACGCGCCAGTACTTTGTCGAAGTTGATGAGTTGATGTTTCTTGATGCCGTCATCCGGTCTGCGGATGATGAGGTCGGTACGCCCGATGATATCATCCAGTTTTTCCACTCCAATCTCTGCCAGATACTCGCGTACTTCGCGGGCAAGGAAGGTAAAGTAGTTCACAAGGTATTCGCTACGGCCGATGAAATGTTTGCGCAGTTCCGGGTTCTGGGTGGCTACACCTACGGGACATGTGTTTTGGTTACACTTGCGCATCATCACGCATCCCAATACGATGAGGGCAGCGGTGGCGAAACCGTATTCTTCCGCACCGAGCATGGCCATGAGTACTACGTCGCGTCCGGTTTTCAGTTGTCCGTCCACTTGCAGCAGCACTTGTCCGCGCAGTCCGTTCAGTACCAGTGTCTGTTGCGTCTCACTCAGTCCGAGTTCGGGCGAGATGCCGGCATATCGGATGGAGCTTGCGGGTGATGCGCCTGTACCGCCTTCGGCGCCGGAGATGACGATGAGGTCGGCTTTGGCTTTCGCCACACCTGCGGCGATAGTTCCCACACCGCTTTCGGCTACCAGCTTCACGCTGATTTTGGCTTTCGGATTGACATTCTTCAAGTCGAAGATAAGCTGTGCCAGGTCTTCGATGGAATAGATGTCGTGATGGGGCGGGGGAGAAATCAATGAAATACCTGGAATGGAGTGGCGCGTGCGGGCAATCACTTGGTCTACTTTGAATCCCGGCAACTGGCCGCCTTCACCCGGCTTGGCGCCTTGTGCCACTTTTATCTGTATTTCGTCGGCATTCACCAGATATTCCGTAGTGACCCCGAAACGTCCGGATGCTACCTGTTTGATGGCACTGCGCATTTCCGTTCCGAAGCGTGCGGCATCTTCACCGCCTTCACCCGTATTGCTTCGCCCGTGCAGTTTGTTCATGGCAACCGCCATTGCCTCATGCGCTTCCTGACTGATGGCTCCGAAAGACATGGCGCCCGTAACGAAACGTTTCAGAATGCTTTCCACCGGTTCCACCCTGTCTATGGAAATGGGGTTGTGACGGAAGTCGAGAAAGTCGCGCAGGAAGATAGGCTTTTCTTTCTCATCGACCAAGCGGGTAAACTCTTTGAATTTCTTGTAACTGCCCAGACGGGTGGCTATTTGCAGGGTACTGATAGTTTCCGGATTCCAAGCGTGCTTTTCTCCGTCCTTACGGTATGCGTACAGTCCTTTGTTCGGCAATAGGGGAGCTTCACCACCATCATTCTTCATGCGCGTTTCTTCCTTTTTCATCGCTTCTCCTTCGTCGTGAAAAGTGATGGCGTCACGTGCCACCTCATCCAAACGGATGCCGCCGATAGCCGATTTTAATCCGCCGAAGTAAGCGTTGCTCAATTCTTCGCTCAGCCCGACAGCCTCGAATATCTTTGCGCCCCGGTAGGAGCGGATGGTGCTGATACCCATTTTGCTCATAATCTTGAACAGGCCTTTGCAAATGGCTTTGATGTAATTCTTCTCTGCGGTGGCATAGTCCAACTGTACCTCTTTCTTGGCAACGAGTTCGTTCAGTACGGCAAATGCCATATAGGGGTTCAGTGCGCTTGCACCGAACCCAAGGAGCAGTGCGGCGTGCATCACTTCGCGTATCTCGCCGCTTTCCACTACCAATGCGGTCTGTACGCGCTTTCCTACCGAAATGAGGTGGTGGTGCACTGCCGATACGGCAAGCAATGAGGGGATGGCGGCATGGACGGTATCTACGTTGCGGTCGGTCAGTACAATGTAGTTCACGCCTTCGGTGACGGACTCTTCGGCTTCCTTGCACAGGCGGTCAAGCGCTTCCTGCAGTCCTGCACGTCCTTTGGAGACTTCAAACAGTATCGGCAACTTTACAGTCTTGAAGCCTTTATAGCGGATGTTGCAGAGAATATCCAATTGCGCATTCGTCAGGATGGGGTGGTTCAGCCGTACCATTTTGCAGTGGCTTTCGTTGGGAGTCAATATGTTCATGCCCACTGCGCCGATGTACTCGGTGAGAGACATTACCAACTCTTCGCGGATAGGGTCGATAGGCGGATTGGTGACTTGCGCAAACTGTTGGCGGAAGTAATTGTATAGTAGTTGCGGCTTGTCGGAAAGTATGGCAAGCGGGGTGTCGTTACCCATTGCGCTGACAGGCTCGGCGCCGTTGGATGCCATGGGTAGGATGATTTTCTCGACATCTTCTTTGGAGAAGCCGAACGTACGTAGCATACTGTTATAGTTGTCCACGTTGTGGGGCACTTTGCGCCCGCTTTTCAGTTCGTTCAGTTCGATGCGGTTGCTGGCGAGCCAAGTGCGGTAGGGCTTGGCTTCGGCAAGTTGCTTTTTCAGTTCGCCGTCGTAGTAAATCTCGCCTTTCTCGGTATCTATCAAAAGTATCTTGCCGGGTTGCAGACGACCTTTCTCTTTGATGTCGCCCGGTTCAAAATCCATTACGCCGACTTCACTTGCCACTACCATGATGTCGTTGTGCGTAATAAGGTAGCGTGCGGGACGCAGACCGTTGCGGTCCAACATACCACCCGCATAGCGTCCGTCGCTGAAGAGTAGTGCGGCAGGTCCGTCCCAAGGTTCCATGAGGATAGAGTGGTATTCGTAGAAGGCCTTGAGGTCTTCGCTGATGGGGTTCTTTTCGTTGAAGGATTCCGGTACGAGCATTGCCATGGCATGCGGTAGGCTGAGGCCGGACATGACAAGGAACTCCAGTACGTTGTCCAGCGAGGCGCTGTCGCTCATGTTCGGCTGGATGATGGGACGCAGTTCTTTGATGTCGCCAAGGGTGGGAGAGGACAGGACGCTTTCACGCGCTTCCATCCAGCCGCGGTTACCGCGTATGGTATTGATTTCACCGTTGTGCGCCAAGAGACGGAACGGCTGTGCCAGTCCCCATGTAGGGAAGGTGTTGGTGCTGAAACGGGAGTGCACCAGAGCCAGTCCGCTGGTGAAGTAGTTGTTTGTCAGGTCGGGGAAGTAGTTACGTAACTGTAGGGAAGAGAGCATACCTTTATAGATGATGTTTTTCGTAGACAGCGACACGATATAGAAATCCTCTCGTGCGGCTATATCCGACCTGCGTACTTTGTTTTCTATTCTTTTCCTTATTATATAGAGACGGCGGTCGGCGGTTTCACTGTCCGTAAATCCGGTGATGAAGATTTGTTTGATGTCGGGTTCGTTGGCAAGTGCGGCCTCACCCAGTATTTCGGGACAGGTAGGCACATTGCGCAGGTGCATCAGCGTCAATCCTTCTTTCTCTATTTCTTCAATGATGATACTCAGGATGGCTGCCCGGTCTTTCTCATCTTTCGGAAGAAAAAGCAGTCCTGTTCCGTATTTCCCTTTTTCGGGAACGGGGATGCCTTGCAGCAGGATGAATTCGTGCGGTATTTGCAACATGATGCCGGCGCCGTCTCCGGTCTTGTTGTCGGCACCTTCCGCTCCGCGATGACGCATATTCTCCAATACTTTCAATGCGGATTCAACCAATTCATGTGATTTGCTGCCGTGAATGTTCACTAACATTCCCACACCGCAAGCGTCGTGTTCATTGGTGACATCGTACAGGCCCAACTGCATGGGCTGTCGTTGTGCGGGTTGTTTCTTTGTTTTGTTGTTAAAAAGCTCTTTGTTTTCCATTTTTGGTTTACTCTAATTTATGTAATGCCTATTTGTTATATCAAAATGTTTGGCAAATATAAATATTTAGTTTCAAATTGATAACAATATTCCTCGATTTGTGCCTTGTTAAATACTTACACTGGGGGATGAAGTTATAATCTGATAGAAAATACCCTTTGTTTTCTTCTAATCTTAAATCAGATTTCGTCTGTTTGCTTTAAGATTATAAATTCGACCTTTTGCTTTTAAAATATTATTTTCCTTGTCTTTTTGATAATAAAATAACTTTTTTCTACTCTTTTGATAAATAAATAGTGAAAAGGTTAACTTTATGTTCTAAAGAATATATATCTTTGCAGCGCAAATCAAATACTGATATATTATGTGTGGAATAGTAGGCTATATAGGTCAAAGAAAAGCCTACCCCATTCTTATCAAAGGTTTGAAGCGGTTGGAGTACCGCGGATACGATAGTGCAGGGGTAGCATTAATCAGTGATGACCGACAACTGAACGTGTATAAGACGAAAGGAAAGGTCTCGGATTTAGAAACTTTCGTTACTCAAAAAGATATTTCCGGTAGTATAGGTATTGCACATACCCGCTGGGCTACACATGGAGAACCTTGTTCCGTTAACGCTCATCCTCATTATTCCTCTTCCGAAAGATTCGCTCTTATTCACAACGGTATCATTGAAAATTACGCCGCCCTTAAAGACAAACTCCAAGCCAAAGGCTATACTTTTAAAAGTAGTACCGACACCGAGGTACTGATACAACTCATAGAATACATTCAGGTTATAAACCGCATCGATTTACTGACTGCCGTGCAACTGGCTTTGCAGGAGGTTATCGGTGCATATGCCATTGCCGTGCTCGACAGGGAGAATCCTGATGAGATTATTGCTGCGCGCAAAAGCAGTCCGTTGGTGGTGGGTATCGGGCAGGATGAATTCTTCTTGGCATCCGATGCCACTCCGATTGTGGAATATACGGACAAGGTGGTCTATCTGGAAGATGAGGAGATAGCCGTTATTCGTTGCGGGGAGAAACTGAAAGTGGTGAATCTCAAGAATGTGGAGTGCCCGCACGAGGTAAAGACGGTGGCGCTCAATCTCGGTCAGTTGGAGAAGGGCGGTTATCCGCATTTCATGTTGAAGGAGATTTTTGAGCAACCCGATTGTATTCACGACTGTATGCGCGGACGCATTAATCTGGAGGGTACTAACGTGGTGCTTTCCGCCATTATAGATTATAAGGAACGTCTGCTTGCTGCCAAACGTTTTGTAATTGTGGCTTGTGGCACGTCGTGGCACGCTGCGCTTATAGGCAAACATCTGATAGAGAGTTTCTGCCGCATTCCGGTGGAAGTGGAGTATGCTTCGGAATTTCGTTACCGAGACCCGGTGATTGACAGTAGTGATGTGGTGATTGCCATTTCGCAAAGCGGGGAGACAGCCGATACGCTGGCTGCCATAGAACTTGCCAAAAGCCGTGGTGCATTTATATATGGCATCTGTAATGCTATCGGTTCGAGTATTCCGCGCGCTACGAATACGGGGTCTTACATTCATGTAGGGCCGGAAATAGGTGTGGCGTCCACCAAAGCCTTTACAGGTCAGGTAACTGTGCTCACCATGTTGGCATTGACTCTTGCACGGGAGAAGCGTACGATTGATGAAACGCAATACCTCGCCATAGTGAGGGAACTCGGACAGATTCCCGGAAAGATGAAAGAGGTGCTGAAGCTGAACGACCGTATAGCGGAGCTTTCCAAAATCTTCACTTACGTACACAATTTTATCTATCTGGGACGCGGTTACAGTTATCCCGTAGCGTTGGAAGGCGCTTTGAAGCTGAAAGAAATCTCGTACATCCATGCGGAAGGCTATCCGGCCGCCGAAATGAAGCATGGGCCTATTGCTTTGATAGATGCGGAAATGCCGGTGGTGGTCATTGCCACACAGAACGGATTGTACGAAAAAGTACTGAGCAATATACAGGAAATTAAAGCGCGCAAAGGCAGGGTGATAGCGATTGTTACCAAGGGAGATACGGTTATCGGTAAAATCGCTGACATTTGTATCGAACTTCCCGAAACAATGGAATGTCTTGACCCGTTAATAACTACGGTTCCCTTGCAACTGCTCGCTTATCACATAGCCGTATGTAAAGGCATGGATGTAGACCGACCGCGTAATCTTGCCAAGTCGGTAACGGTGGAATGACCGGAAGCGGATGATGTGTATGGGTAAAACAGAGAATGCGTTTGCCCTTGACAGATGATATGTTCTCAGAACATAAATAACGCGTTTTTAAAAGAAGTAATTACTCATTAGTAAATATATAAATGGAACAACTGAAGCATGAATGTGGCGTTGCCATGATACGCCTGCTGAAACCGCTGGAGTATTACGAAGAAAAGTACGGTACATGGATGTACGGGCTGAACAAGCTTTACCTTCTCATGGAGAAACAGCACAACCGGGGGCAGGAAGGAGCCGGACTGGCTTGCGTGAAACTGGAAGCGAACCCCGGCGAGGAATATATGTTCCGCGAACGGGCGCTCGGTTCGGGAGCTATTACCGAGATATTCGATACGGTGCAGAGCAACTTTAAAGACCTGACGAAAGAACAACTGCACGACGCCGGTTATGCAAAGCGTGTGCTTCCTTTCGCGGGAGAAGTGTATATGGGACATCTGCGTTATTCCACCACGGGGAAGTCGGGCATCTCGTACGTGCATCCGTTTCTCAGGAGAAACAACTGGCGTGCCAAGAACCTTGCCCTGTGCGGCAACTTCAACATGACGAACGTGGATGAAATCTTTGCACGCATCACCGCTATCGGCCAGCATCCTCGCAAGTATGCCGATACGTATATCATGCTGGAACAGGTGGGGCACCGGCTCGACCGCGAAGTGGAACGCCTCTTCAACCTTGCCGAAGCCGAAGGGCTGACGGGTATGGGCGTCACGCATTATATCGAAGACCATATAGACCTTGCCAACGTGTTGCGCACCTCGAGCAAAGAGTGGGACGGAGGCTATGTGATGTGCGGGCTTACCGGGAGCGGTGAGACATTCGCCGTCCGGGACCCCTGGGGCATCCGCCCTGCATTCTGGTATCAGGATGATGAAATAGCCGTGCTCGCCAGCGAACGTCCTGTGATACAGACCGCGCTCAACGTTTCCGCTGACAGCATCAAGGAGCTGCAACCGGGACAAGCCGTCCTTATCAACAAAGCCGGTAAGCTCCGTACGGTGCAAATCAATAAGCCGCGTGAGGTGAAATCTTGTTCCTTCGAGCGTATCTATTTCAGTCGCGGCAGTGACGTGGACATCTATAAGGAACGTAAACTATTGGGTGAGAAGTTGGTGCCTAACATCCTGAAAGCCATTGATAAGGATATAGACCATACCGTCTTTTCCTTCATACCGAATACGGCGGAAGTGGCCTTCTACGGAATGTTGCAGGGACTGGACGACTACCTCAACGAGGAGAAAGTCCGGCAGATTGCCGCTTTGGGACATAATCCCAGCCACGATGAGTTGGAGCGTATCCTGTCCCGTCGCATACGAAGCGAAAAGGTAGCCGTCAAAGACATCAAGCTGCGTACTTTCATCGCCGAGGGCAACAGCCGTAATGACCTTGCCGCCCATGTGTACGACATCACTTACGGCAGCCTCGTGCCCGGCGTGGACAATCTGGTTATCATAGACGACAGCATTGTGCGCGGCACTACCTTGAAACAAAGCATAATCGGCATCCTCGACCGCCTCAATCCGAAGAAGATTGTAATCGTAAGTTCCTCGCCGCAAGTGCGCTATCCCGACTATTACGGTATCGACATGGCGAAGATGAGCGAATTCATTGCTTTCAAAGCCGCCATCGAGCTGCTGAAAGAACGTGAGATGCGCGATGTCATCGAATCCGCCTACCGCAAATCCAAGGAGCAAGCGGGGCTGCCCAAGGAGCAGATGGTGAACTACGTAAAGGAAATCTATGCTCCCTTTACCGATGAAGAGATTTCCGCCAAGATGGTGGAACTCCTGACCCCGAAAGGCACGAAGGCCAAGGTGCAGATTGTATATCAGCCTCTTGAAGGCCTGCATGAAGCCTGTCCGCGGCACCGGGGCGACTGGTACTTCAGCGGTGACTATCCCACGCCGGGCGGTGTGAAGTTGCTGAACGCGGCATTTATTAATTACATAGAACAAGTATATCAATTCTGAATATGAGAAATGTAACTTTAATCCTTGACGACGGGAGCCGCTTCTGCGGTAAGTCGTTTGGCTATGAAAAGCCGGTAGCGGGAGAGGTGGTTTTCAACACGGCCATGTCGGGTTATCCCGAAAGCCTGACCGACCCTTCGTACGCCGGCCAGTTGATGACGCTCACTTATCCGTTGGCGGGCAACTACGGTGTACCGCCTTTCACCATCGAGCCAAACGGGCTGCCTACATTCATGGAGAGTGAACACATCCATGCCGAAGCCGTTATCGTAAGTGACTATTCCGAAAATTACAGCCATTGGAATGCCGTGGAAAGCCTCGGCGACTGGCTGAAGCGTGAGCAAGTACCGGGCATTACAGGCATCGATACCCGCGAATTGACTAAAGTACTGCGCGAGCACGGCGTGATGATGGGGAGAATAGAGTTTAATGAAGAATCGGAGGAGGGAAATGAAGAATTAAGAATGAAAAATGAAGAATCAGGGCGGAAGGATGAAGAATTGCCGGCAGCGGTGTACGAGGGTGTGAACTACGTGGACCGCGTGAGCTGCAAGGAAATCATCCATTACCTGCCCGACGGCACTTCCACCCGTAGCGCAGCCCATTCTTCATTCCTCATTCCTCATTCTTCATTCAAAAAGGTTGTTCTTGTGGACTGCGGTGTCAAGACCAACATTATCCGTTGTCTGCTGAAACGGAATGTGGAGGTCATTCGCGTTCCTTGGAATTACGATTTCAACGGGCTGGAGTTCGATGGCCTGTTCATCTCCAATGGACCCGGCGATCCCGACACCTGTGATGCCGCCGTACAGAATATCCGCAAGGCGATGCAGAACGAAAAGCTGCCTATCTTCGGTATCTGTATGGGCAACCAATTACTCTCCAAAGCCGGAGGAGCCAAGATATACAAGCTGAAATACGGACATCGCAGTCATAATCAGCCGGTGCGCATGGTGGGTACGGAACGCTGCTTCATCACCTCGCAGAATCATGGCTATGCGGTGGACAACAATACGTTGGGCGAAGACTGGGAACCGCTTTTCATCAATATGAATGACGGCTCCAACGAGGGTATTCGCCATAAGCGCAATCCCTGGTTCTCCGCGCAGTTTCATCCCGAAGCTGCCAGCGGACCGACGGATACGGAGTTCCTGTTCGATGAGTTCGTGAAGTTGCTATAAGGGTTTGACAGGTATCGAAATGTGGTTTGATATACGTCAAAACTTCGTTTGATGTACATCAAAAAAGATTCGGATGCCTGTGAAAACCGATTGTTGGTATAATCAAATTTAGACAAATGAAAGAAAACAATATAAAGAAAGTCCTGTTGCTTGGCTCCGGCGCACTGAAAATCGGTGAGGCGGGAGAGTTTGACTATTCCGGCTCGCAGGCGCTCAAGGCATTGAAAGAAGAAGGTATCCATACCGTACTTATCAACCCGAACATCGCTACGGTGCAGACCTCTGAAGGTGTGGCCGACCAGATTTACTTCCTGCCCGTTACCCCTTATTTCGTGGAGAAAGTTATCGAGAAAGAACGCCCCGACGGCGTTATGCTCGCTTTTGGCGGACAGACAGCGTTGAACTGCGGCGTGGAGCTTTACAAGAAGGGCGTTTTTGAGCAATACGGTGTAAAGGTGCTCGGTACTCCCGTGCAGGCTGTCATAGATACGGAAGACCGTGAGATATTCGTCCGGAAGCTGGATGAAATTAATGTAAAGACCATTCAGAGCGAGGCTGTGGAGAATGCCGAAGATGCCCGTCGCGCCGCTGCGGAACTGGGTTATCCGGTGATAGTGCGTGCAGCCTATGCGCTGGGCGGACTGGGGTCGGGTTTCTGCGACAATGAGGAAGAATTGAATGTGCTGGTGGAAAAGGCTTTCTCCTTCTCCCCGCAAGTATTGGTGGAGAAGTCCTTGCGCGGCTGGAAAGAAGTGGAGTATGAGGTGGTACGCGACCGTTTCGACAACTGCATAACGGTCTGCAATATGGAGAACTTCGACCCGCTGGGCATCCACACAGGGGAATCTATCGTGATTGCTCCGTCGCAGACATTAAGCAATACGGATTATCACAAACTGCGTGAACTGGCTATCCGCATCATCCGCCATATCGGTATTGTGGGCGAGTGCAATGTACAGTATGCCTACGACCCGGAAAGCGAAGACTATCGTGTAATAGAGGTAAATGCCCGCTTGAGCCGTTCATCTGCACTTGCCTCTAAGGCAACGGGTTATCCGCTCGCTTTCGTAGCCGCCAAACTCGGATTGGGCTACGGGCTTTTCGACCTGAAGAATTCCGTTACCAAGACTACCAGCGCATTCTTTGAGCCGGCGCTGGACTATGTGGTTTGTAAGATTCCCCGTTGGGATTTGGGCAAGTTTCATGGCGTAGATAAGGAACTGGGTTCAAGCATGAAGTCTGTCGGCGAGGTCATGGCTATCGGACGCACTTTTGAAGAAGCCATTCAGAAGGGGTTGCGCATGATAGGACAGGGGATGCATGGCTTTGTGGAGAACAAGGAGCTGGTTATCCCCGATATCGATAAAGCGCTCCGCGAGCCTACGGACAAGCGTATCTTTGTCATCTCCAAGGCTTTTCGTGCCGGATATACCGTAGAACAGGTGCATGGACTGACAAAGATAGACCGCTGGTTCTTGGAGAAGCTGATGAATATAATGAACACCAGCAAGGAACTGCACGAGTATTCGGAAGCTGTCTGCCATTCAACAGCCGCCTGTCATTCGGAGCGCAGCGGCGCCTCTCTGCCCCTTGCGCTTTCAAAGGAGCAGTTTCTTCACTCCGTCCGGAATGACAAAACAGCGCGGGAGCTGTTGCGCAAGGCCAAGATACAGGGCTTCTCCGATTTGCAGATAGCCCGCGCTCTCGGTTTGGAACGCTATATGGATAGCGAGGACGGCATACTTGCCATACGTGCGTTGCGCAAGAGCATGGGTATTCTGCCCGTAGTGAAACAAATAGATACCCTTGCCGCCGAATATCCCGCGCAGACCAACTATCTGTATTTGACGTATAGCGGCATTGCCAATGATGTGCATTACCTGGGCGACCGTAAGTCTATCGTTGTACTCGGTTCGGGCGCGTATCGCATCGGCTCCTCGGTAGAGTTCGACTGGTGCGGTGTACAGGCATTGAACACTATCCGCAAGGAGGGCTATCGCAGCGTGATGATTAATTACAATCCCGAAACCGTATCCACGGACTACGATATGTGCGACTGCCTCTATTTCGACGAACTCACCTTCGAGCGTGTCATGGACATCCTCGAGCTGGAAAATCCGCATGGGGTAATCGTTTCTACGGGCGGCCAGATACCGAACAACCTTGCCATGCGTCTTGATGCGCAGAATGTGCCCATCCTCGGCACAAGCGCCAAAAGCATTGACAACGCCGAAGACCGGGACAAGTTCTCCGCCATGCTGGACCGTATCGGTGTAGACCAGCCCGAATGGCGGGCGCTTACTTCACTGGAAGACATCAACGCTTTTGTCGATAAGGTGGGATTCCCGGTACTGGTTCGTCCCAGTTACGTGCTATCCGGTGCGGCAATGAACGTTTGCTCCAATCAGGAAGAGCTGGAACGCTTCTTGCAGTTGGCGGCAAACGTATCGAAGAAGCATCCGGTAGTCGTGAGCCAGTTCATAGAGCATGCCAAGGAAGTGGAAATGGATGCCGTAGCGCAGAACGGGGAAATCATCGCGTATGCTATCAGCGAACATATAGAGTTTGCCGGCGTACATTCCGGCGATGCCACTATCCAGTTTCCGCCGCAGAAGCTTTATGTGGAGACGGTACGTCGCATCAAGCGTATCAGTCGGGAGATTGCCCGGGAACTGAATATCTCCGGTCCGTTCAATATTCAGTATCTCGCCAAGGACAACGACATCAAGGTGATTGAATGTAACCTGCGTGCCAGCCGTTCGTTCCCGTTCGTAAGCAAGGTACTTAAAATCAACTTTATCGAACTGGCTACGAAAGTGATGCTCGGCATTCCTGTACAGAAGCCGGACAAGAACCTCTTCGACCTCGATTACGTAGGAATCAAGGCTTCTCAGTTCTCCTTCAACCGCCTGCAAAAGGCAGACCCTGTACTGGGTGTGGATATGGCGTCTACGGGCGAAGTGGGGTGTATAGGCAGTGACACTTCCTGTGCCATTCTCAAGGCGATGCTCTCTGTCGGTTATCGTATTCCGCAAAAGAACATCCTGCTCTCTACCGGTACTCCGAAACAGAAGGTGGATATGCTTTCCGCAGCCCGTATGCTTCAGAAGAAAGGATATAAACTGTTTGCCACCGGTGGTTCAAGCAAGTTTCTTACGGAGAATGGTGTGGAGAATACCCGCGTCTATTGGCCGAGCGAACCCGATATGCAGCCGCAGGCACTCGAAATGCTGCACAAGAAAGAAATTGATATGGTGGTGAATATTCCAAAGAACCTCACCGCGGGCGAGTTGGACAACGGCTACAAGATACGCCGTGCCGCTATCGACCTCAATATTCCGCTGATTACGAACGCACGTCTGGCAAGCGCCTTTATCAATGCCTTCTGTACGATGACACCGGATGATTTGGCTATCAAGTCTTGGGAGGAGTATAAATAACAGTCCATTACTGTTTGTTTCTTTTCAGGTACGGATTTCACGGAAAGAGGATAAAGTAAATCCGTGTAATCCGTGCCTGAAAGAAATCATCCGGTGCATTTTGGCTTCTTGTTTTTATAATAATCGTTATTTCAGCAGCGTACCTGTCGCCTTTAAATAAGCGACATAGTTCAAGTACAGCCGGAAATGTGTATCTACTTTGGTTTCGTACGCTTGCTGCCACATGGCTTGTGCTTCCAGATGGTCGGACAGTGTTTCCAGTCCCACATCATATTGGCTGCGGCTCACTCTCATATTCTCTTCCGCCTGTTGCAGGGAACGTTCGGCGATAGAGCTTTCCAGCCGGGCTTCATCGAGGTTGTTGGCGGCTTGTGTAAGTTCCAGTAACATCTGTTCGTTCATATTCTCCTGTTCAAGGCGGGTTTGTTCCAGTTTGGCTTTGGCCGCACGTACTTTGCCGGTACGTTCGCCGAAATGGAAAAGAGGTACGCTTACGTTCAGGAGAACGGAGAAACTGCCCTTATCAAACAAATTCTGATTGTTCACTTCCAGGCCGTGAATATAGTCGTATGAACCTTTTACACCGATTTGGGGCAGTAACTCGCTGCGGTTTAACTTAACCTGTTGCTTGGCAATGGCTACTTGCTGATTCAGTATGGCATATTCGGGACGGGCGGAGATATCCGATATCTGCAGTTGGATGTCCTGTTCCACTTCGGGAAAACTGTCGGAAGTCCGTATGTCCGTGCCCAAAGGCTTGCCGATGTAATGGCAGAGATTCATGGTTGCCAGACGGAGCGCATTGCCGGCCTTGCGGATATTGAGTTCGCTCTCATTCAGTTTTACCTGCACTTTCAGCACATCGTTCCGGGGCTTCAGACCATGCTTATGGGCGCTCTCAACATTCTTCATCAATTCTATAAGCACGGCGTTGTACTTCTCGGCCACTTTCTTCATCTCTTTGGTTTTGATGACCTGCGCATAGGCTTGGTCTGTTTTCACGATAACCTCCGAGGCTGTCAGCGTTTCGTTCATCCGCGCCATTTCTTTGCCCAATAAAGACATCTTGTAGGCCGCACGAATTTTGCCGCCCATATACAGTGGCTGTTCTATTTGTACACCGCCCATATATATCATGCCTATCTTATAGTTCAGGTCTACTCCGGGGAAATAGGCGAAACCGTTGTTGGGCAGAAACTGTCCTGCGGCATCGGGCAGAAAAGTGGGCAGATTGCCGCCGGCTATGCCGAAGCTGCCGTCCGCCGTACTGTAAATACCCGTTCCGCTGAGGGTGAAGTTGGGGAAGAAATTACCTTTGTAACTCTTTGCGGTGTAGCGCGCGCTTTCCGTTTGCTTGGCAGAGGCCGCCATTTCTTTATTGTATTTCAACGCCATTTCCCTGCATTGCTCCAAGGTAAGCGTCTCCTGTGCGGAGATACCGGCAGAGAACAGCAGAGAGGTGAGGATGATTATTTTCTTTTTCATCATTGTTCGTTTTTTATATGAAAGAATAATGCGTACAGGATGGGGATGAAGAGGAGCGTTATCAGCGTTCCGAATGTAAGGCCGCCCATAATGGAAGCCGCCAGCGAACCGAACATGGCATCGGGCAGCAGCGGTATCATGCCTAAAATGGTAGTCAGCGCCGCCATTGTCACAGGACGGAGACGGCTTTGGGCGCTGTCCACCAATGCCGTAATCGGTTCTATCCCCTGATTCAGTTGAAGAGTGATTTCATCCATTAGCACGATGCCGTTCTTGATGAGCATACCTATCAGTCCCAGTGTGCCCACAATTGCTACGAAGTTGAACGTTTTACCCGTAAGCAACATCACCGCCACCACTCCCACAAGAATCATGGGGAGACAACAGAAGATGATAATCGGTTTGCGGTAGTCCTTGAACAGCATAATCAGGATGGCAATCATCAGTATGATAGCCAGCGGGAAGTTCTTGAATAAATATTTCATGGACTGGTCGCTTGCATTCTTTTCTCCTTGCCAATGCAGGGTGTAGCCGTCGGGCAATTCTATCTGCTCTATCTTTCGTGCAATGGTTTGCCGCGCTTTTTCCGTTTCTATGCCGGGAGCGGGCGAGCATTGCACACGCTGGCTGCGCTGTCCGTTGTAGCGTGGCACTACGGGATCTTCCCAACGGATGTCTATGCTCTTGCTGATTTGTTTCAGCGGAGTACTGCCCATGAGGCTTTCCACCAGCTCTTCTTTGCTCAGGGTACCGGCTTTCAGCTTGACCATGGTTTCTTCATTCAGCAGTCCGTTCAGAGAGGGAAGGGCGGAGAATACCTGTGTGTTGCCCAAATCTTCTATCGGCCGCCCTTGCTCGTCCAGACATTTCAGATAGATATTGTCGCGGTGTATGCCTTCGTAGAAAGAGCCGATAGGTATGCCGCCGTTCACGGAAAGGAGAGACATGCTTACGTCGTTACGGCTGAGGCCTGACGCCCGGGCTGCCGCCTGATCGTATTCAATGGAAAGTACAGGTATCTGCGGTTCCCAGTCGGTGGTGATGAGACATACTTCCGGGGTATTCTCCATAATGCTCCGTACACTGTCCGCCAACTGATGCAGCACGGCGGGATCAGGGCCCATGAATTGAGCTTCGATGGGGTACTTCTTGAACATCAGGTTGTAGCGTTTCAGTTTCACGTAGGCATCGGGATAATGCCGTGTCAGGTAGCCCTGTATTTCATCCATGTTGTCTACCAGGGCGTCCGGTGAGGTGAAGTCGATAATCAGCTCGCCGTAAGACAGCGACGGATTGGCAATGCTGCGCACCAGATTGTAACGCCCCGGTGTGCCGCCTATGGAAGCGGTGACGTGGGTAATCTCCTTGCGTGTTTTCAGATAGACTTCTATCTCCCTTAAATCTCTTGCCACACGGGTGGAGTTATTGCCCTCGGGCAATTTGTATTCCATATATAACTGGTCGTACACCATATCCGGGAAGAACCCCTGACGCATATATCCGTAACCGAATATGGAAAGCCCTAACAGAGCCGCCATTGCCAGTACAAAGCTCCAACGGTGTGCCAGTCCGAAATATAGGGCGGTGCGCAACAAGGCATAGGTACGCCCTTTGTATTCACGTTTTCCGGTAGCGCTGACTTCTACTGTGGGGTGCAGCCTGCGATTGGCCATTAGGGGTACATGCACCAATGCCAGTACCCAGCTTAGCAGCAGGGAGACAGCCAGCACAATGAAAAGGTCGCGGGTGTACACTCCGGCGGTGTCCGGTGACATGAAGATGGGAAGAAAGGCGATGATGGCTATCAGGGTGGCTCCCAGCAGAGGCATCGCTGTCTGGCGGCCGATGGCGGTCATGGCTTCCATACGGCTCTTCCCGGCTTTCAGGTCTACCAATATGCCGTCCACGATGACGATGGCGTTATCCACCAGCATACCCATGGCCAGCACGAAGGCGGCCAGCGATACGCGCTGCATGGTTCCGCCCGCCGTTTGCAGGAACAGGAAGGAGCCGAATACGGTGACAACCAGACTGATTCCGATAATGACTCCGCTCTTGAATCCCATAGCCAGCATCAGAATGACTACAACGATAATGACGGATTCAATCAGGTTGATTACGAAAGTTCCCAAAGAAGCTCCTACACGCTCCGGCTGATAGAACACTTTGTGGCACTCTACACCGGCGGGCAGGCGGTTTTCTTTCAGCTGCGCCAGTTTCTTCTCTACGGCGGCGCCGACTTTTACAATATCCGATCCGCTGGCGGCCGCGACAAGAATGCCTTGCGCCCGTTCGCTGTCGAAGAACAGTTCGTTGCGGGTAGGTTCTTCGTATCCTTTTTCGATACGGGCAATGTCGCGCATACGGAGTTGGTCGTCGTCATGTCCCTGAATCAGCATATTGCCTATGTCTTCTACCGTCTTGAATTTATCGCTGACAGTGACGCGGATGCGGTTGTCTCCGTTGTCGTAATAACCGCTGTATGTAGTCTTGTTCTGTCCGTTCAGGGTAGTGAGAACTTCGGCGGGTTTCACGCCGAGGTTTGCCATGCGGTCTTGCAACAGGGAGATGTTGATACATTCGGGACGTTTGCCGTACAGCTCCACCCGGTCTACGTCTTCCATGTCACTGATTTCCCGCTTGATGAGTTCGGCATAGTCGGACAGTTCACGGTCGGACAGTCCGTCGCCTGTCAGTGCATAGAACATTCCGTACACATTGCCGAAATCATCTTTGACGATAGGGGTACCCGCTCCGTCGGGAAGCAGGGCGCAAGCGTCGTGTACCTTGCGGCGCAACATGTCCCAGCATTGCTCCACCTCTTCATCCCGGGTGGTAGTGGTCAGTTCTACCTGTATCAGCGAAAGGTCGTTGTAAGAGTAGCTTTCCACATTGTCTATGTTTCCCATGCTGCGGATGCTCTTTTCCAGCACATCCGTCACTTCCAATTCCACTTGGTGGGCGGATGCTCCCGGATATGTGGTCACCACCATGGCAAGTTTCACTTTAATTTCCGGGTCTTCCAGTTTACTCATCTGGTAGCAGGAGAGAATTCCGCCGATAAGCAGCACCGTCACCAGAAAATAGATAAGGTTACGGTTCTTAAATGCCCATTTACTTATATCCATATAACTGATATTTTAGATGTAAATCAATGTTACAACAGTCCGCCGATATTTGTCTTACTGGCAGCGGGCAGAGGTTTTACGGTTTCTCCGTTCTGTATGTGGTGTATTCCGGCGGACACGACCAGTTCTCCGGGTTTCAGTTCATCGGATGTGATGATGCAGCGTCCGTCACTCATCAGGCGCACTATGGTTACTTCGCGGCGGCTCACCTTATTGTCGGACGGGGTGTATACAAATACACCGGCCTTGCCGTCTTTCTGCAGAATGGCATTGCAGGGTACGGACATACTGTGGGCATCGTCACTATCGCAACGAATGGTAACCATTGTATTCATGCCGGGCGAAGGAACGGGCTGTTTGTCCGCAACCAGTTGCAGGCGCATGGTGTACAGTTGGTTTGCATTGGCTTTGGGAGTGACGCTGATAAGCTTCAACGGGTAACTCCGGTCCGGATAAATGTCGAATGTGCAGTGATATTAGTTGAATTGCTCACGCCGGATGTATTCGGCTGCAGGCAGATTTATCTCTACTTCCGGTGCACCGCCACTAATCATGGACAGGACAGGCATGCCGGCGCCTATTGTCTCGTGCGCTTCAAACAGACGTTTTTGTATATAGCCGTTGAAGGGAGCGTAAAGGCGGGTGTAACCCAGCTGGTCTTTGTGGTGCTGATATTTGGCGGTGATTTGTTTCAGTCCGTAAACAGCCTTGTCGTTGGCGCTGGGAGTAGTCCCGTTCTCTTTGTACAGGGCCATTACGCGTTCCGCTTCCGCTTTTATCTGTTTGTATTCGGCTTCTGTGGCATCCAGTTGTACTTGGTAGTCCGTCGGGTCCAGTTCGGCAAGCAACTGTCCCGCTTGTACACGGGCGCCGTCTTTTACATATATCTTCCGGATAGTTCCGTTTACCCTGAATGCAAGGCTGATGTCCTGTGCCGCTTTTACCTTTCCGGGATATTGCAGATAGGTCTGTCCGTTGGCGGAAGTAACCGTATCTATTTTTACAGTCTGGTATTCTCTTGCATCTTTCGTGCTACTGTTGCAGGATGCAAGTAAGCATGTGGTAATGCTCGCTAAAACCCAATAAATTCGTTTCATAATTTACAGTATATTAGTTTTGTGACAAAACTACTCAGTAACCGCTATATAGAAAAGGTTTATAAGGTTTATAAACTGTTCTGTTTATGACATCCTGATAAAGAAAAACAGACCATTTCCGGTTTATTATGTTTTCTGGTATTCGGCAGGCGTCATTCCCGTCATTCTCTTGAAGAATTTCGAGAAGAAAGACGGATTGGGAAAGTTCAATTCATCCGATATTTGGAAGATTAGCAGGTCGCTGTGCTTCAGCAGTACTTTTGCTTCGAGAACAACGGATTGGTTGATCCATTGCATTACCGTCTGTCCGCTTGCCTCACGTATAATGGTGCTCAGATAATGAGGGGTCAGGCATAGCTTGTCGGCATAGAAGTTGACGGAACGTTCTTGCTTGCTATGTTCGTTTACAAGGGCTATGAAACGGCGGAATATTTCTTCCCGGCGCGAAAGGCGCAGGGGAGTGGTTGTGCGCGTTTGCTCGTAAGTATACTTAAGATTGTAAAGCAGGGAAATGATGAAGTGCTGTACGGTTTCACGACGGTAGGGCGAGGAATGGAGTATATTCCACAGCAGGGTAAAAAACATCTCCGCCTGTGTCCATTCTTCCTCATTAAGTGACAGTACGATACCGTTTCTCGTGTAAGTTTCCGACAGGATAGAACCGGGCAGGGCAGGCAGAAAATTACAGGCGGGCACTATGACTTGAAAATCGTAGTCGGGACTGATTTTAAGTAATTCTATCAGGGAGTTGTCGGGGATTATAATAATTTGATGAGCGGATACTTCGTATTCGATAAGGTTGATGGAGATTCGCCCTGTTCCTTGCAGAATACGGATGATTCGTCCTTCTTTGGCACGGTAGGGCTGTCCGGTATGGAACAACTTGCTTCCCATTTGTATGAAACTGATAACCATACCCAAATCATCGTTTATAAAGCGATATTCCAGGTGGTTGATGATGTCCAGCTTATAACGGATATCATCGAATGCAACACTTATAGGTCTGTTCTTTTCCATGTTTATAAATAGTAAGTAATTCAGTGGCAAAGATAATAAAGTATTCATATCGTTTGCCTTTTTCTACAGAAAGCCGTACTATTGGAACATCTTTGCCAACAAATAGGTTGTAAGCATACTAAGTTATGCGTCTATCTTTGCATTGTGCTAAATAAATAAGAAACAGATATGGATATGAAACAAGTAATTCTCTCTTTAACCTTTCTTCTTACGGCTACGTTGGCTCACGCCCAGCTTACTTTGGATGAGTGCCAACGTCAGGCGCAGGTTAATTATCCGTTGGTACGCCGGTACGGGCTGATAGAAAAGGCACGTGAGTATGACCTTTCCAATGCCGGAAAGGGATATCTGCCCCGGTTCTCTTTGTCGGGCAAGGCTACGTATCAAAGTGATATAACGCAACTTCCTGTCGAAATACCGGGTATCAATGTAAAGACCGCTCCCAAAGACCAGTACCAGGTGATGCTTGAATTGCAGCAAACCATTTGGGACGGTGGGGATATCCGTAACAGGAAACGTCTGACACGTGCGGCATCGGATGTGGACATGGAAAAGCAGAATGTGGATATGTACGCGTTGAACGACCGCGTCAACCAGTTGTTTTTCGGTATCCTGTTGCTGGACGAACAACTGAAGCAGAACCAACTTTTGCAGGATGATTTGGGAAGAACGCACAAGCAAGTATCAAACTATATAATAAACGGTATAGCCACTCAAAGCGATTTGGATGCCGTCAGTGTGGAACAACTGAATGCCAAACAACGCCGCATCGAGCTGGAAACATCGCGTCAGGCATACCTAAACATGCTTTCCGCTTTTATGGGACAGGAAATCCCTTCCGGAACTACTTTGCGGAAGCCCGTACTGGAAGATACGGGTAGTATGGCAAACGGAATGAATAACCGTCCCGAGCTTCGCCTTTTTGAGGCTCAGGGAGAACAGCTCAGAGTACAGGAATCTACGCTGAATGTAAGGGTAATGCCCCGTTTCGGGCTTTTTGTACAGGGCGCTTATGGCAATCCGGGTTTGAATATGCTGAAAGATGAATTTGATGCATATTATGTGGCAGGTATACGTATGTCATGGAACTTCGGCAGTCTGTATACTTTAAAGAATGACCGTCGCAGGATAGACAACAGTCGCCGGCAGATAGAAACCGGCAGAGACGTGTTTCTCTTCAATACCCGTTTGCAGGCTACGCAGCAGGATGCGGGTGTATGGTCCATGCGCAGGCAAATGGCGAATGACGATGAAATCATCCGTTTACGTGAGAATATCCGCCGTGCAGCCGAAGCCAAAGTAGAGAACGGGACGCTGACCGTCACCGATATGCTCCGTGAGATAACCAATGAAAATCTGGCGCGCCGTACCAAGGCATTGCATGAAGTGCAGCTGTTGATGAATATCTGGCAGTTGAAATATACTTTAAATAATTGAGACTTTAGAATTGACAGTAACAATAAAATCCTATAATATGAAATCATTTAAATTATTGCCGGTATTGTTCTTTCTTGGCGCTTGCAGTAGCGGCACGCCCGAATATGATGCTACGGGAACTTTTGAAGCTACCGAGGTTATAGTCTCTGCCGAAGCGTCCGGAAAGATACTCGGTTTGGATGTGGAAGAAGGTACGACCTTGAAAGCCGGGCAGGAAGTCGGCATCATCGACACGGTTCAGCTCTATCTGAAAAAACTCCAGCTGGAAGCCAGCGCCAAGTCTGTGGAAGGGCAACGCCCCGATATTCTGAAACAGGTGGCGGCAACCAAAGAACAAATTCTTCAGGCGCAACGCGAGCGTGACCGTGTAGCCAATCTGCTTCGTGTAGGTGCGGCTAATCAGAAGCAATTGGATGACGCCGAATCGCTACTTAAAGTACTTCGCAAACAACTTACCGCTCAAAACTCCACGCTGCGGAACAGTGACCAAAGCCTGACGTGGCAGAGCTCGTCGGTAGGTATCCAGGTCGCGCAGATTGAAGACCAGTTGAAGAAGTGCCATATCATTTCCCCGTTGACAGGAACTGTTCTTGCCAAATATGCAGAAGCGGGAGAACTGGCGGCACCGGGTACTCCGTTATTCAAGATTGCTGATATGGAACAGATTTATCTGCGCGCCTATATCACTTCCGAACAATTGTCCGAAGTGCAGCTGGGGCAGAAAGTGACAGTCTATTCCGATTATGGTAAAGATGTAAGGAAAGAATATCCTGGAATTGTCATTTGGATTTCGGACAGTTCCGAGTTTACTCCCAAGACAATTCTTACGAAAGATGAGCGTGCCAATTTGGTATATGCCATTAAAGTGGCTGTGAAAAATGACGGTATGTTGAAAATCGGAATGTATGGAGGAGTGGATTTTAACGACTGATAATGTATAGTTAGTATTTTGTAATTCATCATTCAACAACGTCATGAACTTTGCAGTAACTGTCGATAACGTCTTTAAGCGTTACGGCCGGGTGGAGGCCTTGCAAGGCGTCTCTCTCTCCGTCCGTCCGGGTGAACTTTTCGGAATCATCGGGCCTGACGGTGCGGGGAAAACGTCGCTGTTCCGTATTCTTACCACTTTGTTGCTTGCCGATGAGGGTAAGGCTACGGTATGTGGATTGGACACGGTGAAAGATTATAAGGCTATCCGCCAGCGGGTAGGGTATATGCCCGGACGTTTCTCTCTCTATCAAGACCTGACGGTAGAAGAAAACCTGAGTTTCTTCGCTACGGTTTTTCATACTACCATTGAGGAGAATTATGATTTGGTGCGTGATATCTACCGACAGATAGAACCTTTTCGTACACGTCGTGCCGGAGCCTTGTCCGGTGGTATGAAGCAGAAGCTTGCCCTTAGTTGCGCGCTTATCCATAAGCCGGATATTCTTTTTCTGGATGAGCCTACTACGGGTGTAGACCCTGTTTCTCGCAAAGAATTTTGGGAAATGCTCCGCCGTCTCAAAGAACAGGGTATCACCATCATAGCCTCTACTCCGATTATCGACGAGGCACGCCAATGCGACCGTATTGCCTTTATCAATGAAGGCCGGATACATGGTATTGATACTCCCGGCCGTATTCTGAAACAATTTGCGGACATACTTTGTCCTTCGGGACTGTTACACGAGAAAGCGGATAACCGTGAGAATCATGTAATCGAAGTGGACGGACTGACCAAACGTTTCGGTACGTTTACGGCTGTCGACCATATTTCCTTCAAAGTACGCCAAGGTGAAATCTTCGGCTTTCTGGGTGCCAATGGAGCCGGTAAGACTACCGTTATGCGTATGCTCACAGGTTTAAGCCATCCTACGAACGGCAAAGCTTGTGTTGCAGGCTTTGATGTTGCCACCCAATCCGAAGCCGTGAAAAAGAACATCGGTTATATGAGTCAGAAGTTTTCCTTGTATGAAGATCTCAAAGTATGGGAAAATATCCGCCTTTTTGCCGGTATCTATGGGGTGCCCGAAACCGAAATTGCCTCGAGAACAGATGAATTGCTTCTACGTCTGGGACTGGAACAAGAGCGTGATACGCTCGTTAAGAATCTGCCGCTGGGGTGGAAACAGAAGCTCGCTTTTTCGGTCTCCATTTTTCATCATCCCAAGATTGTTTTTCTGGATGAACCTACGGGCGGTGTCGATCCTGCCACCCGCCGCCAGTTTTGGGAGTTGATTTATCAGGCTGCCGATCAGGGTATCACTGTTTTTGTCACAACCCATTTTATGGATGAGGCGGAGTATTGCGACCGTATTTCTATCATGGTGGACGGTGTAATCCGTGCGCTTGATACTCCCGACAGACTGAAACAACAGTTTGGAGCGGCTACCATGGACGATGTTTTTCAACAGTTGGCCCGTGAGGCTGTAAGAGCGGCCGATTGATACAGATATAAAATTCAAAACTGATTGTGATATAACCATGAAACAATTCATAACTTTTGTCCGAAAAGAATTCTTTCACATCTTCCGCGATCGGCGTACGATGCTGATTCTGATGGGTATGCCCATTGTGCAGATTATCCTTTTCGGCTTTGCCATCACTACGGAGGTAAAGAATGTGCGTGTTGCCGTTCTCGACCCTTCCAATGATGTCGTAACCCGGCGCATTATCGACCGTGTGGATGTCAGTGAGTATTTCACTGTTATCCGCCGTCTGCATTCCCCCGAAGAAGCAGACTGTTTTTTCAGGAGCGGGGATATTGATATGGCAATAGTCTTTAGCGAACGTTTCTCGGACAATCTCTATACCGGTGAGGCCGGAGTACAGATTATTTCCGATGCCACCGACCCCAATATGGCTACCATGCAGGCCGGATATGCCACAAATATTATCTCTATGACGGGACAGGAGATGCTTCCGCCCGGAGTACGCGCTTCTGCCATTGTGCCCCAGGTCAAGTTGCTTTACAATCCGCAAATGAAGAGTGCCTATAATTTTGTTCCCGGTGTTATGGGGCTTATCCTGATGCTGATTTGCGCAATGATGACTTCTATCTCCATAGTGCGCGAAAAGGAGACGGGAACTATGGAAGTGCTACTGGTTTCTCCCGTAAAACCGCTGTTTATCATCCTTGCCAAAGCAGTGCCATACTTCGTTTTGTCATTTGTCAATCTGATAACGATTCTGTTGCTCTCTGTCTATGTCCTTCATGTGCCGGTTGCGGGCAGCCTGTTTTGGCTGATTGTAGTGTCATTGCTTTTTATTTTCGTATCATTGGCTTTGGGACTGCTCATTTCTACCGTAACCCGTACGCAGGTAGCCGCTATGCTGGTGTCCGGATTAATGCTGATGATGCCTACCATGCTGCTTTCGGGAATGATATTTCCTATCGAGAGCATGCCTGTTATTTTACGAGGTATTTCCACAGTGATTCCTGCGCGTTGGTATATTCAGGCGGTACGTAAATTGATGATAGAGGGGGTGGATATATCACTGGTGCTGACCGAAATCAGTATACTGACCGTTATGGCGGTATTTCTGATAACCGTTAGCTTCAAGAAATTCAAGAACCGGTTGGAATGATGCCGTTTCAATTGTGTTAAGTATATAAGATGTGTCATGACCGTAGAGTATAAACAGTAGTATCCTTATGATTAAATATCTGATAGAAAAAGAATTCAAGCAGCTGTTTCGCAACTCATTCTTGCCAAAGCTGATTTTCATATTCCCATGTATGATTATGATATTGATGCCTTGGGCTGCCAACTTGGAGATAAAGAATATCAATCTGAATATTGTGGATAATGACCATAGTGTTGTGTCACGCCGTTTGGTAGATAAGATCGGCGCTTCCACCTATTTTCGTCTGACAACGCTTCCCGATACTTATGATGAGGCTTTGCTGGGTGTTGAAAAAGGTACGGCAGATGTCATTTTGGAGATTCCCCATGATTTTGAAAAAGATTGGATAAACGGTAAAGCGCCTCGTTTGCTTGTCGCAGCCAATGCTGTAAACGGAACAAAAGGAAGTTTGGGCGGCTCTTATCTGTCTTCTATCATCAGTGATTATGCCCGTGAATTAAGGTCGGAAACACCTGTTAGAACATTAGCGGGAAAACCGCTTCCCCGTATCGGCATCTCTACCTTGAATCTCTATAACCCCACTCTGAACTATAAGCTTTTCATGATTCCTGCACTTATGGTTATGTTACTGACATTGATTTGCGGTTTTCTTCCCGCCCTCAATGTAGTGGGAGAGAAAGAAGCGGGGACTATTGAACAAATCAATGTGACACCGGTCAATAAATTCACGTTTATCGCTGCTAAGTTGATACCTTATTGGTTGATAGGATTTGTGGTGCTTACCATTTGTTTTGTCCTTGCCTGGTTGCTTTATGGAATTTTGCCTGCCGGGCATTTTCTCACAATCTACGGTTTCGCACTGATATTTCTTCCGGTGGTTTCCGGTTTTGGCCTGGTTATATCCAATCATTCGTCAACGCTGCAGCAAGCCATGTTTGTCATGTGGTTTTTTATGCTCGTACTTATTTTAATGAGCGGTCTTTTTACTCCTATTCATAGTATGCCCGAATGGGCGCAATGGATTACCCGTATCAATCCGTTAAGGTATTTTGTAGAAGTAATGCGTACGATATACCTTCGCGGCGGTGGTTTCGCCGAGTTGCTTCCTCAACTGGGGGCTCTGCTTGCTTT
>ERZ791631.465-NODE-465-length-35989-cov-3.585546_pt1 | contig 35989 bp, 42 predicted proteins | sample MGYA00509961_ERZ791631 | MGnify/ENA primary metagenome ERZ791631 (study PRJEB30046, sample SAMN00715248) | human gut metagenome | study: EMG produced TPA metagenomics assembly of the A metagenome-wide association study of gut microbiota in type 2... | reverse complement strand
ATGGCAAATTCCGTACCAATCTAGGAGGCGGTAACAAACCTATTTTATCATATAAGCCTTGTTTATTCTATAAACTTTTTGTTTACGTGACCTACTTTTCCCTTGTATCGTACTTTAGCATACCAAGATTTGGAACTCACAAAAAGAACTTCAACTTTTGCCCCCTTTGGAATTCGCAAATAGCTACCGGTCAATTTACTTGTGGCTTTCCAGAGCAGCAGTCCTTTATCTCTTACCACCCTCTTTGTCCATGATTTTTTGAACATTTCCGGTGTTTTGTAAGTTCTTTTCAATTCCGTTGCCGTGCTACCCCATTTTGGCAAGTAGAAATGTGGCGTATCGACAATGGATTTCCAATCTCCACCCCAACCAAGTCCGATACCTTTAGCAATTTTTGCTACTTTCTTGATCGTGTTAATATCATACAGATCCTTTTTGTACTGAATCGCAATATCAAACGCAATGCCCCACATATGCTGACTAGAGTATGTGCTTCCTTTTGCGTTCGTTACTACCTTGCCCGGCTTTGTACGTCCTTTAGCATACAACTGATCTTGATATTTCTTCGTCCGAAATCCTTCTGTGATGATCAAATATATTTTCTTTTTTGCACACTTTTTCAGCAGCACCGTCAATTTATAATCCAGCCAAGGGTGCAGCTTCGTTCTGTCAATTCTAACGTCATGTTCTTTCTTCATAGTCTGTTTCCTCCATTTCTGTATCTTCCTTCAATATATTCCCTTCATGTTCCACTGTTCCCTTCAGGACAGCAATCACTTTTGTCAGAAATGCAGGTACCTTCACTCCCATTCTCCCGGCATTCTCCGTGATGCTCAAGCATTCGTTCAGAATGAACCACGCTGTGACCAGCGTAGAGAAGAACATGGTCATCGGAAGTGTGACCGACAATACTCCTGACAGCTTATAGATCAGGAAATCTACGATCATTGATGCCAAAATGACAAGTATGTAACCAAATTTCTTGAAGATCCCTATCATTCCTTTCCTGCTGCTCCATCCGTATGACTTATCATCCGGGTGTTCCACTGCCTCCTTGGCACTTGCGGCCATGCCGGCCAGAAAATCAATGACCATTGCTGCAGCTACCGCCACTAGCATCCATCCAAGCAATCCACACTTTGACGCAATGGTTGCCGTTATTGTTGACAGTCCTAACTGTGCTGCATAAATTTGTAATTTGTCCATAATGTACCTTCCTTTCCGCCTTACGGCTGTGGCATTTTAAGCCTATATTCTATAGTTTTCGTTTCGTTTGGTGCAATTGTGATCGGTTCTTCCAGTACCGTGCGGTCATATAGGCATGTCCAATACGTACTTTGTGATCTGATATATCCAATCTCTTTGATCACTAGATCGTCAGCTTGATTGTTCGTGATGCTGGCGCATATGATCATGCCCCGGCTCTTATAAACTTGGTTCATGTCAGACGGATATGAAGCGACACAGCCAAATCCATCTGTTATTTGATTTTCCAGCTTATAGTCATCAACAGTTGGCGGAGTAGTTCCATCACCTATAATGATCCCTATTGCTGGACTTCCTGTGCCTGTTAATTGATCTCTATCTGCTGTATATGCCATGTTTCCATACTGATATGGATTGAAGTTGTCTGTATCCACGTAGGAAGATTTATCTGTCACTTTCTTTCCATCTGTCTTTACCATGTCATACCTATTTAATTCTGTATAATTTGCAAGTCTCCCTGCTACTGCAAGATAAAAGTTATTAGTCAGCATATTATCCCTCCATTTCTTTACCTTTTATGCTCATTTCGTATATCGCCCATCCATATGTACTGCTTTGCCTACCACCTGCAAGCAACAGCACACGGAATGCGCAATATCCTTTTCCATTAGTTACACTATAGGTTCGTGTTTGCGTAGATTCATAGGAACCTAATTCCACCACATCAGATACATCTTCCCAAACTGAGTTCTCATCTATGGTAGCGCTCTCGCATCCTTGTATCTTGAATTTAGGTATTCCTGCGTTATCCGCACTTAGCGTCAAACTGATTATTGCCTCATACACCACATCGTGGAAGTTGTAACCTAAATACTTTCCGTCCTGATCATCCGTGCTTTCAGTCGACCACAATGTCGATGTGCTTCCGTCAAAAGCTTTCCATGGCTGTCTGTCACTGCTATATATTGAGTTTGCGAACGCATAACCCTGTGCTTCCTCTGCGTTTGCAAAAACCCTGTTAGCCATGATGTTTTGTATTTCGATCTCACTCGAATAATTTGTACCAGCATTTGAACATATATCGATCATATTGTTAGTATTAATACTTCCAGCGTTACTTGCTGGCATTGTACTTATAACCTTACTGCCCCCGCCGCCACCCTCTATTCCGGCTATCTTATCTGCATAGCTCCGAAACGTATCTTCATCCGTCACCGTAACCTGTAGCTTGATAAGGGCCTGCTTAATTGCTTCTTTCGTCTCCGACAGATAGCTTAGCTTTTCTTTTAGGGTTCCCACTAGATCACCTCCCCATTGATAGTATCTACCAGCATTGACGTTTCTTCGATCTTGCCCGATAAATCTTGGTAGGCATTGTCCAGTTGCGTTGCTATCTTGGTGATGTCCTCGTCCATTTTGTTGAGGTTTTCAGCGGATAGGCTAGTACCCCCTACACGCTTGTTTTTCCATCCGATCGGATCATGCGTTACTTTTTCGTACACGTTAATCGCCCTCCTTCAATTCGATGCAGTAGTCCATCGTTATCTGCGCCCAATCTGCTGCCGCTGTCCCGTATTGATATATTTCTATGCCAACCTCCGGTCCGATCAAGGTCAACCGTGCTCCCGCCTGTGCTCCAGCTCCGGACTGCGATGTCAAGATAGGATACATGACTGTTTGCTTAGCGTTCATCGTTACCGGTGCAATGTTGAATCCTGCAAATACATCCGGCAGGAACATCGCTACCGTTGTCCATTTACCGGCCGGAATCGTACCTCTCACATCCATGGCAAGATGCACCACGCCGTCTGCCAGCTTAAAGCATGATGTATAGGCATCATTTATGGTAAATCCATTCGCCATAACCCAATTGATCGCATCAATTTTCCATAGATCAACAGCGTCAAAAAATGGTGCCGTAGCGGCGAAGTAACTGCTCACCTGCGCGCTGTAAAAGCGATTTATCTCCTTGCCACTTACAGCATGGTAAGCAATTTCTGCCGCAGGGTACTCTTCGATTGTCTCCCAGTCCTGCGCATCGCCAAATGTACGCTGTTTTATCATGTTTGTCTGCCATGTTCCGTTTTTATGCTCCGTACTGACTGCTGTGCGATACTTTGTCATCAGACCACTAGTGCTACGTTCTTCCCATGTGTCCGTTACATTAGTATAATACACGCCTTCTGGTGACAAACCTGCCGTGACCATATTATCACCAGTGCCATATTGCATCTCGATCAAAGGCTCATTGCTGTCTGATACAATTTTGATACTGCCACCAGTGATCGTAATGTTGGCCGCTGTTACGTTGCCCTCTTCGTCTAGCGTGAAATTCTTAGTCAGTATCTTAATAATATCTTTGCTCAACTGAAAATTCGGGGCCTCAATGGTTATTCCCTCGCCGGCCGACAAATTAATCGTGCCACCAGATAACAGTTCAATAACCTCGTCCGCCGACAGTTCGATATTGTTGGCTCCCACCTTAAACTCTGTACCTTTTTCCGGGTCAGATCCTAAGCTGACTTGTACGAGATTGCCATTGTCCGTTACCTTAAGCACTATTGTGTTGTTGGTCTGCTCGTACTGTGATGATGTCTCCTCTTCCAGATCTGACATCTCAATCCGCACGCCATCAATATCCTTTTGAATCTTTAGGATCTTGGCTTTCGTCCGGATCAACTCCGAAGAATCGCTCACGTTATTGGATCGTGTTTCACTGCCTTTTGCCTCGTAGGTGTCCCTTAACATCTGAATGCCGGACAGTGTACGGCTTAGCACATAAGATTCCACCACATCTTCTTTTTCGACCGAATATACATCGCCAACCTCTACATACGGCAGACCGATCAACTCCGTTGTATTTGGGCGGTAAATAATATCCTTGATTACATTTAGAATATTCTCGGCTATTGGTTTTAGTTCTGCGGCCGTCTTTCCAAATAGCAAAGCATTTCCGGAAATGATATACGGATTTTCCGCTGTTCCGACTGTGCATCCAACATCATCGTCCTCTGTACGTACATTGATGCCGGTAATGTATTTTGTCATGTATTCCTCAAATTTTGCCGTTATGTACTCTGCTCTCGGTTCCTCGTCCGAAATGCCAAGCGCAACTGAGGATGCATTGCCATTCTCCGGATACAGGTCTACATCCGGGTACCGATCTTCATCCGGGTACAGCCCGGAAGATTGCAAGGTCGTTACCTCAAATCTGCCATTACGATTCATTCGGCCAAAACCGCCGTGGATCTCGCACATCCACTTGAGCATCATTAATCCGGTGCAATTGTCTCCCGATGGCTGCAGACTTTTGCTGATGATCATGTCATCGTTGATTAATGACTGCTCTTCATACGGGATCCCTAAGTGCTGCAACAATGATTCGCGCATTGCTTTAAGCGTAGTCGTCCCATAGTTTTTCACTATTACCGTGATCTCGGTGCCATTATCATCGGTCTTGGTGACCGCGTTCGATGAGATCACCGGAAATAATCCCTCATACCAATCAGATATACTAGCAGAAGCATTGTGCATCGCATCATATGCCACAACTCTCTTATAGTCCCTATCGTCCACCATTCCTACAGAATAAACACGATACTTTCCCATTGGGATCTCTGCCACAGCATTGCCTTCTTCGTCCACTGTCTCCAACGTAGACATAAACTCCATACCACTAAGATCATTCTGCAAGATCTCTGACACCTCAAATTCGCACGAAGATGCAATGCAGCCACCAAGCGTTAAATCTTCATTACTGCAAATACTCTCTTCAATCTTCACAGATTCTGTGTGGATTGTTTCATTATCGATCGTTAAATCAAGATCCGGAAAATACATTTTGTATCGATTAAAATACCCCTGTGAGTAGAACGCTCTTTTTTGCTGTTCAGTCAATTCAATCATTACAATCATCCTCCTAATGCTCAATCAACGCCAAACGGATCGGCAAATACATTGGTGCTCCGTGATACAACCCGCCATATTGAAACTGTACATCAGGCATATAGAACTTACCCGTGGAGTAATCATCTTCCCAGTCGTTGTAGTACCTTGCACGAATAGTTCGAGAAGAGTAGTCACCATCCCCCTGCTTATACCCCTTTCGTATTGCCAAGATCAATTTACATTTATCCTCATAAGTCAAATATGGCGTGTTCCACTCAATCTTTGTACGACTGTGTTTCAACACCTTACGCTTCAAATAGCCGTCACCATTTACGTAAGAATCAAGATCCTGCATCTGATTAGGGGTAATAGTCAACGCACCATTAGGCTGTATGTATTTGTACGATAGCTTCTGATAGGTATAACCACTACTTTTGCTATAATCTATCGGCAAAGCAAGCAATCCCTTAGATGCGGAATAAGCCATGATTCAACCATCCTCCTTATTTTGCACACAAAAAAGACACCCACCATTTGGTGAGTGCCTTAAATCTCTGATAACAATATAACATGACTAAAATGTGAATTGTGTGAAACTATGTTTACTCTTCCATTCCCTTTTTATATCCATAACCATAGCCACCCAAAGCACCTGCCACAAGACTGACAACACTAAAAATAACCTTTTCCATAACACTAGGCTGATTCTTTAACAAAATAATTATCACAATCATAAATACCAGTGCACTCAAAATTATTACCCCTTTAAATATCTTATCTTCATGGTGCTCTTTAAAACTTTCTTGCATCGCAACTCTAGAATCATTAAGATACTGAGATATATGATCTGAGGTTATTTTCTTTGAAATTGCATTTTCTGGCGTAGCAGATATTGCACTAAACTGCAACGACATAATCCTTCTCACTACATTTGCTTGCTTTTGATCCGGAATAGAATCAAGCACTTCATCAATTTCCTTCGGAAGCGTACCATCCGTTACTGCAATTTCATTATCCGCATCGTCTTCCTGCTTTTTTCCCTCGGACAATAAATCTGGATCTTCTTCTGCCATGTTCATTACCTCCTAATATCGTACTAGCAATTTCGTTTCTCATGGTGACTGTCATATGATTGACACCCTTTACACACCCATCAAAAACAGAATTAGATAACTCCATCTTTGTCTCCGTTTTACTCAATGGTTCATGCCAAACATATGAATTTTTATTACTAGTTAAATAAAAACCATTCATATTCCTCGCCTTTTCTTTCCTCATAAGCTACACCTCCCATAATAAAGTATGCAACTTATTAAATAATCCTACACAAAAATGTAAAAATTACTTCTATGCTAAGTTGTAAATGCATATGATATTTTTCATCTTCATAGTAACATTATACTTTCAATATGTCAAATAGACTATTGCAGCACCGCATAATTATTTTGTCCGCTCTGTATACCTTTTTCCTATTAAACCGCTTCATTCAATAGCTTTTCTGCAACCCCACCATGTCTGTAATGATTTCTGCAACCACCTTTGCATCTTCAAAAAAATATCCCGAAATTTTCCATAAATCTGCTGGTGTCGCTACCTCCTGTCCGAAATACTATCTCGTCAAGATTGCCGATAGCACCCTTGCCCTTTCCAATAAAACACTTAACTCCAAAACTTTATCTTCTGATTCTTTCATGATATTCCCTACTCCTTTCTGCCATAATTTCATAGTATTTAGCACTCACATACAGAAAGAAATTAGAATTTTCTTCTCTTACCACACGAATTTATCCAAAAAGAATTTTGCCATATTGTACCACACCACGATACAATATGACAAATTTTTCTAGATATACAGCGGTTTTCCGAATCGATTTTTATGATCGGTATTCGCCTTGGTGGTTATACGCACGATATCTCCATCTGATACTCCCTCCACATACAAAGGTTGTCCACTTGATCCATTTCCCATAGCATTGATTGCATTGCACACTTGAGTAAGCACAGGATTAAGAGCATTAAATACGCCATCTGACACGGATTGTACAATTTGATTGTTGTTGGCTACAGCAGTCTTATTTCCAATCGTACCTACAAGCTCCGGTCCTTTCTCTCGTGCTAAGAAGTACTGGCCCTGCTCCGGGAATCCACCCGTGGCAAATTTAGGCATTGCTATCGTTTTTAAGTTAAAACCAAAATCTTTACCTCCAATTTTAGGGACCCACTTAGGAATCGAAACCTTAATCTTATTGATCGCACCGATAATATACTTATTGATCCAATCAATGATCAATTTTATTCCACTTTTCACAGCATCCGTAATGAGACTGACTGAAATTTTCTTATCAGTCAAGCTATCCCAAGCTTTTTTGACTTTATTAAATGCTTTCGTACCTTCCTGCTTGAGAGTCTGGGTTACTTCTCTGTCCTTGATTTTATTCCAAATCCTAGACACCTTTTCGATTGCGCTCTTACCTTTCTCCTTCAAGGTCTTTGTTGCCTGTCCAGATTTGATAGCATCCCAAGACTTCTTCGCCTTATCAATGATATCCTTGCCTGTCTGCTCAAGTGTCTTAACAGCTTTGCTATCCTTAATGGCCGTCCAACGGGATTTAAGTGCTGCTAATGCCCCTGCTGCCTTTTCCTTGGCATCTGCTGTCAATGTAGATACTTTGTCCTTAATAGCGTTCCAAGCACCTTTTACCTTGTCCAACGCCCCATCTACTTTTTCCTGTACGGCAGCTTTAAGAGTCACATACTTATCACCCCACCAAGCCTTAACACCGTTCCACCAACCGGAAATACTCTTTTTCCAATCTCCAAAAGTTGTTTTAATCGCTAATGCCTTATTTCCCCACCAATCCTGCACATCTACCCACCAATCGGCAAACGCTGACCAGAAATCTGACCAATCATCATCGGTAAAATGAATAAAATCTGAAAACTTCCAATCAACCTGATATTGTTTCATATCTTCAGAAACAAGTTCATCGCCGATGGATTTTCCAATCTTTGCACCAATACCAACCGCCGCTACTGCTGCTACAAGCGTTGTTGCCACTGTTGCCGCTGTTGCCGCTGCGCCTGCGGTCGCTAGCCCAGAAAGACTTCCTGTCATAAGCGCTGGAACTTGTGCAAAGGCAGTTGTAATTCCAGTTCCAATTGCACTTGCGATTCCACTCACTGTAGCTGTTTCAGCTCCAACTGCAGTTGCAATTTTACCCATTATTTTCCCCGCCAATGGCTTGACATAATTCATTCCGAAGTCCTTCACTTTGCCTAATGCTTTTTCTATAGCACCTTTTATTTTGCCGCCTAATACTGTTAATGCTGTCTCATCTTTTTCTAAGGAAATACCAAGCACTTTCAATATTTTAGTTGCTGCCTTCTCCATTGATTTTGTGGTAAGCGTTGAAAGCTTAATAAAACCTAACGCAGTAACAATTGCTGTTTCGACTGGAGATTGTGCAAAAGCACCTTTTATCGCTTCCGCAAGTGCCCCTAATATTTTTATGGCAACATCCCCAAGATTCCACACAATTCCTTTAAAATCAATAGAACCAATTGCAGTTGCAATTGCTTGCCCCACACTATCCCACTTCACAGTACTCAGTGCCGTTGAGATGGATGTAAGGATTCCAGAAATCCCCCCAGAAATAGTCTGACCAAGCTCCTGCCAACCATTTAATCCAGTTTTTTTGTTGACTTTATTCATGACAGCAAACGCATCATTAATCCCCTGTCCCAAGGCAGTGCCAAGACTACTGAAATGAAATGTTTTTATAGCTCCGAAAGCCAGTTCAATAGCTGCTCTTATTTTGGTGGCCGTGCCCTTGAGATACGATTGAATAACACCGGTATCGATCCAAGCATTAAGTGTTGTGGCAATAGCTTTGCCAAGATTCAACCAATTTACTGTCGAAAAGAATGTTGTTTCTGCTTCAATTGCCGCTTTCATGGATTTTCCAATAGCACTACCAAGTCCTGCCCAATCAAGTTTAGCTACAAACCCATTGATAGCAGTTGCAAGCAATTTGGCAACCTTTTTCGCCCCTTTTGCAAACTGGTCCACATTGTCGTTGACCCATGAAATCCCCTTATTGAGCCAGCCAGCAATGGCAGAGCCAATGTCTGTACCATTCCCCGACTTCCAAGCTTTTTTAAATAACTTAGTCAACTTATCGGCAAATTTTTCTGCATCATTAGTCATATTTTTATAAGCCTTATCCCAAACAGTCTTGTAATCAGCTAAAGCATTAGACAATTGACTGGTAAGATCGATAGGCTTACTATTCTTATCATCATCCTTTTTTGTATTATCAGAATTAGTATTGATCACATTAAGCTCGTCAAATCCCATGAGCTGCTTGGACAGTTTCTTAACAGAATCTGATGTATCATCAACGGCATCCTTAGCATCGTCAGCAGAATCTTCCAGTCCATCAAAAGCATCTGAATAGCCACCCCCGGAAGAGCCAATCACTTTACTTAAATCGACTCCAAGCATGGATGCTGTCCACTCAAAAAGTCTGCGAATGGCAATAACCAGTCCATTGATATATGGCAATATCTTTGCCACTGCAGGCAATACTATAGCACCTACTGTTCTCGATAACGATTTAAAGTTATTATTCAATAAGCGTAACTGATTTGATGGCGAATTAATGGTTTTCGCAAGGTCTCCCCATGATACCTTGGATTGATCCAAAATAGCCAACATACGAAGCTGCATTTTTTCCGACTGTGACATAGCCGAAACATTCTTTTTGATTCCGTTTGCAAGGGCGTACTGTTTTAATGTTGCATTTGATGTATCAAGACCAAACTTATACAATGCCCTAGACTGCCCCAGTAATCCCGATGAAAAGTTATTCATAACTGTATCCATATCAAGATTTTTGAAGGAAGACATATCTCCGGCAAGCATAGATAAAGCTTCGGATGTTACCACAGATGCTTCTCCTGTCATTCCAACTGAATTTGTCACCTGCGCTACACTGCCAGCATAGTTGGTCATTTGTGTCGGATCCAGTCCAAGATTCTTTTTTCCAAGATCAGACAAAGTTCCATCGTTTTCAATCTGAAACCCGGTCATTTTCCCCATTGTTTGCGTCAAACGATTTTTAAAGGATTCTCCGTATTCCTCTGCATTTTGGTAACCATATTTCTTGTATTCCTTGCCCCATTCAGAAGCAATCTTCCCCATTGTGGTATCAAAATAATTAAATTCTTCAATGTAATCCATGGATGATTCTACGGCACCACGCAAAAATTCACCAATCCCTCGAAGAGAGCGGAATCCAACATACAGCTTAGCCAATTTGCTGATCAGATTTCCCGTAGAGCTAGTAGTCCCATGAAAGATTGGGATCAACGCTTTGAGACGACTTCCAAACGCAGACACAGCATTTCCACGCAATGAGGACATAAGATTTCTCAACTTACTACCAAAACTAGATGCAGAATTTCCTGCCTGTTGAGATTCTGTCCAAATAGAATGAAACCCCTGTTTCACTCTATCGAATGTACTAAGACTCTGTTCACCTCCAACAGATTCTTTCAAATCTGCCTTATACTTTTTCAAAGCACCATCGGTCTTTAAGATTTCCTTGTAAGTATTATCAAAAGCCTTGTCACCAAATCCAAAACCATCTGCTTTAAGTTGTTTGAGATCTACTTTTAATTTTTGGAGTTTTACATCTAAGCTGTCCGTTGATTTAATATCTGTCTCTAATCCATTTGCCCTCTCATTTAAGGCAGCTTTGTATACTTTGGCTTCTTTAACTACTTTCTGTAATGCAATATATGCCTCATCCCACTCATCAGTTCCTAAACTCTTCCCACTTTTTTCAATACTTGCAAGCTGAGCTTTCGCCTCTGCTATTTTTCCCGCAAAGCCTTGTACTGCACTTTCTGCACGATTCACCTGTTCTAGCGACTCTTTCAAAGACTCTGCCGAAGCATCTACCGAATATTTAGCACTTTTTGGCACACGTCCCGTATTTAGCATTGTTTTGGCCACAGCTTTTGTTTCGGAAAATCCGTTTCCAGCATCCGAGCGAATGATAGGAATGGATGCTAAATCCTGCACCTTGTGAGTTTTCATCTGTGAGATCTTCTGTTCCAATTCTGATAATTTATTCAAAGAAGCAGCTATATCATACTGTAAACTACGGAATGTTTTATTCTCTGGTGACGAATTTCCAACTGCTAACGCTTTCTGCTCTTTTTCACTTAATTGATCCAGTTTGTTGCGTAGTTTATCTGCCTCTTTCTCAATTTCTGACAAATTGTTAGATAATGCATTACCGGTACCTGCACTAGAAAATTCATTTGCCAAGGACTGGACAGATTTCTTTACATTCTGAATACCCTTACTATCAAATTTCAGTCCGGAGCCCAGTGCCTTTTGTGCCATTGATACAGATTCCTGCAAAGAGCCCGCTGACTTTTCCACAGATTGTGCTGTATTCTCCAGCTTTCTAGCATCTGCTAACTTATCCAAGCCTTTTGCAAGTTTCGTAAAATCAGAAGTTTTCACGCCACTCAATGCCTGTGCTGCTTTGGTAAAATGGCTCATACCGCTCGCAAATGCGTTAAGTTCATTGGCATTAAGACCGCCCAATGTACGGCGTAACTCCATCATCTTCTTTACAAGCTTATCCAACTGTTCGTTGGCACTTCGAGCAGACGCATCTACCTTAATGTTCAAACTATCTATTGCTGCCATTCTGCACCTCCTACGGTAAAAGAAAAGAGAGCAACCCATATTGGGCTGCTCTCCACTTAATGCTCAAATAACTCTTTTTTACGCTTTGCTCTCCGCTGCTGTCCTTCCATGATTTGTAATTGCATGACCAAAGCTTCTCTAGCTTCTTTAATTTCTTGTTCAGTATAACCATCATGCTCTTGTCGTTCGGAGGATTCCTTGCTTTCTCCAACTTCAAAAAGCGGCTTCTCAGGGTATTTCCCTCCAAAGCAAGCATTGATGGCACGCATTGTGTACAGACCATTTCGCCACATTGCATCTTCCTTCTGCTGCAATCTCTCTTCGTATGCTTTACGAAATGCCGTCAGCTTGGTAGGATTCAGGTGCCAAAACAGGTCATACGGACAGCCATACAGCAAAGCTTTTGGCAGAAATTCTTCCCAAATCAGCTCTGAAAATCGTTTTCTTTGCCCTCCGCTCTCGCTTCCATTGCTGCTTTCTGCGCTTTGGTTGGCTTCTTCCGCTGATGATCCATCGGTTTCTTCGGCTGTTTCTTCTGTTTGCTCTTGACCAGACTCTCCATGTTCTCCAGAATGTCTTCCATTCCGGTTCGCTTGAAAAAACCATCTTTCTCCATCTGCTCTGCAATAGAAGTACAAAGAGCATAGTAAGATGTTGCTCTTTCATCTTCAGGATTTTCCCTGCAAAACTGTTTATACAAACATCTCGCATCTGCACGACTTGTAATTGTTCCGTCTCCATCTGGGCCCGTTCCGTGATTTTCCAGTAAACCAGCATAAAACATGTCCATTGCCATTCTTGGTAGATCTGAAAGACTCATCAGAAAATCCCTCACCTGCATCTCTTCCGAATGTTTACTGTCAATCTTTGCTGTCATCATACCGCCAAAAATATCCATTGCTGCATCAATACACTCATGACACTCTGCTGCTTCAAATGTATATTCCAAAATATACTCTTTACCATTCACTGTAATGTTCATATCAAATCTCTCCTTTTCTTTCTCATGAAAGGGGACACTGATTTGTCCCCCTCAAAAAAAAATCATGTTGCTCTAGCAACTGCTTAGGCTGCCACTGGCTCAATAGATTCTCCAAGTCCATCGTACTCATTGATGACATTGGAAATCTGGATATCCAATTTACTACCAGGTTCTAAATCCGGCATAGGAATCTCTCCCGGTTCAAACTTAAGAAAATAAGAACCAAAGCCGGGGATATAAATGTCTGCCCATGTAGCTTTTCCTGCCGCCTTACCTTCCAAAGATGCATCTAATAATGCATTCCAAGCCGTAACAAAATCTGTCGACCCGTTGAAGTTAAGATTCCAGTCTCCACCAGTGTCACCAACACCAGCAATGTACTGTTTGATCTTATCCTCAAAACAGGATACATCGATCTTATCTTTGGTGACATTGATACCGGCAATCTTGCTGCATCGCTTGATCCAAGTAAATGCCTTTGGCTTGGTTCCAGCTGTCTCCTCAACAGCCCATCCAAATTTTACGTCAATCGTAGATAAATCCATCTTCTTTTCCTCCTTTTTTGGGAAAACAAAAAGAACCTCGAAATCTCGAAGTCCTTTCATTTACTGTTTCTATCATAAAAATGCCAAAGCATTCTTATTTCATATTCTTTTTACAACTCATCGCCATCACCGACAATCCTTCGGAATCTCGCAATGATTCGGAAATACTCCCGATTATCCGGGTACGGACCCGCAATCAGATCATACCCCATGCTAAGCATCACATTTCCTGCCGCATCCATGATCTTTCTCGCTTCTGTCTGCGATCCATTTGGCGATGCTGCCGAATACGCATGTATCTCGATCGTGGATGTGATGTAGCACTGCGTATTCTGGAAGTCTCTGCCTGCTGTGGGTTCTCCAAGCGATTTGATATACAAACACGGAAACTGTGTCGGTGCACTGGATGAATCCGTAGAAGTCAGATACAACTTCGGATACGGTGCATCCGGATCTGTTTTCAGCCTCTGCATCATACGCTTATTAACCTTGTTCCATACGCTAAGCACCGGCAAACACCTCCCTCGCTATCTCCTCTATTCTTTCCCGCAGATCCATACCGGTCTGGTACAAAAAAGGACGGCTTGGCATTCCCTTTGTCCAATGCCATTCGCCATCCTTAAAATAATACCAACCCATATCGCCATGCTGATTCACATCATATTTCCACCCCACAATGGAAGTATCCGGGTGCGGGGATTCCTGCCCTACGACGCCTGTACCAAACTCCACATATGCCGCCCACGGACAATCCGTGATCACAAGCCAGCTTGCACCATCCGGCACAGAACCACTGTACTCTGCACGAATGCTTGATAACAGCTCACCGCTGTAGATTGCATCAAAGTCCGCAATGTTCACTCTGGCAATCTCCACACCAATCTCCGCCACACGCTGGGCAAGAATACGGCATTTATGTGTAAGCTGTTCCTGGTACGCCTGCATTTGTTTTATGGCAGCATCAATAGAGGATGGGCTGTCGTAGGTGAAATTTATTTGTGTTGGCATATTTACTCCTAACTATATAAAGAAACAAACAAAAAACAATGCTATTGGAATAGCAAATACTAATGCATACCAAACAAATTCAAAAATAATCTTGCATTGTTGTATGAATGGTGAAATCTCACTTAAGTAATTATTTAATTTTTTATACTCACCATTATTCTCTGTTTTCTGATTACATTTGCTTTCTTTATCCTTAATATCGGATTTGTATTTACACCATTTAATTCCCAACTCATTACATTTTTGTTTTACTGTACGAAAAAAATCAACATCATCTCTATATTCAGCCTTTTCCATTAATTTTTCATAATCAGCTTTAATGTTTTTGAGATTATCATCTGTAAGATTACGCTTTAATGTTTTTACTGAATTTAAAACTTTTTCTGCTCCATCTATTCTTTCTGCATACTTTGCACTACCATTAATTAAAGAATAGGCTAAAGTTACTATTGATAAAATAATTCCAAAATAATTTGAAAGTTTTGCATCAAAACTACACGAAAAAAATTCACTAGTCAAAGGATAAACAATCAAAGAAATACTGTAGAATACAAGAACAAATTCTGAGAATTTCTTTTTTCTTAATAACCTTTTCATCATATTTGAATAATTACACTGTGTTGTTTCCATAATGTCAAATATTTTATCTTTATTATATTCTTTCATAAAATCACTCCTTTAATCGCCATTATACGACAAAAAGAACTATATTGATAGACTATTTTACAATATTTAACTCAATACCTTCCATGACTGCCCTCGCTTCAAGAACTGCAAGATAATCTGCCATTGCCTTAATCTGCATATTGTAGGTACTTCTAGGACAAGTAGGTTCAAATGGTAATGTTTCATTATCCCACTGATCAAGCATTGTTTTCAGTCCCTTATATCTGATCGCAAGTTGATTATATTCAGCCTTGAATCTATCCTTATAATCGTTGCTGTTCATAAGGATCGCTGTTGATGGAAGTTTTGTACTGTCATACTCTCTATAAGCTTCCTCAAACTGCTTTTTCGGTGACCAACTCTCATATCCATCGGAATACATTACCAAATACCCTTTATCTGCCGGATTTTCATCTTTTGGAATATTCCAGCCACGGTATTTATTGTAATCTCCTCTGTTCATGGGTCTTGCTTTGATCATCTTTGTACCAATATACTGTTTCACCATAAATCTCTCCTTTACCAATCCTCTAAATCACTACTCGAATCCCGCCCCGGCTCTTCTGTAGTGTTCTCTGTCTCCTGTTCCATATCTTCCACAACACTCTGTGCAATCAGCTTCACGGCAATACGCAGACTTTGCATTCCATCCAACGGATGTGCCGCCACCTTATAATTTGCACTGGACGGATCAACAGAACCATCATCAAGATATAACGGCTCCTTTCCAATCCATAAAAGCGTTGTTTCCGTGATCGGCAACCCCATATCTGTACTACAGATAATGCGATCATAATCCACCGATGTTCCAAATGGATTCTCCTGTGCATTGCTCTGTCCCGTACTAAGGCTTGCCCGAAATGCCACTGGCTTCTTGTATCCGGCTTTACACTCCAGCACGTCATCGCCTACCGGCATCTGCTTATCATACAGCGCATAATACATTTTGCGCTTATTTCTCTTTAACTGCTTTCGCATAAACATCTCTCCCCATAATTGGTATCGCTCCCAGCCTCCACATAGATACCGCCCTGCTTGACATAAGGAGAGATTCTAAGGAATCGCCAAGCGTACCACTTAATTCTCTAATAGACCTGTGCAATCGGCACAATACCCGCAAAAATACTGTCTCTACTTTCCATGCTGACGGAAATTCCATTATCCGAATTGGACTTTTGGAACTCGCCGCCAATCATGCCATAATCATACATGGCTAGATTCTTGATATTGGAAAAGTAGTTCTGCAGGTCGTTGATCACATATTCCTCCGTGTAGCGTCCTGCATAATTGCGTTTCTGCTTTACCTCCCGCACTGCTCCCTTGATCTTTGACTGCAAGAGAAGAATATCCTGCTCAGATTCTACTTCCAATTCAATTTTCAATTCCGACAGAATCTCATTGATCAGCGTTTCTTCTGTCAGGACATCTTTCTCTTCATCAGCCATAATCTACTCCTTTTCTTCTGTGGCAGCCTTTGGCTTTCTGCCCGGCTTCTTATCCTCTGCCACATTCTCAGCAACCACATTTTCTGCTTTCGACTCTTTCAGCTGTTTCCATCCGCTGTTGATAAATGCCTCTAACTGCACCTTACTTTCAACCTCATTAGTCATTCCATCTTTTTCAACTTTGTACATATTTCCGCCTCCTACTCTGCGCTCTTATGAACACCAATTGCACATGCCTTCTCTTTTAATACAAAAGCATCATATCTGACACGACCTTCTACAAGCCAACCAGAGATACCAGGTGCATCTGTATGGATCTTGTACTCTTGCAATTTAACTGGCGATGGCATAACGATCGCATTCGTAATGATAAAATCAACATTTTTAGGGAATCTATTCGTAGGAGCCTTAATAGCAGGTACCCCATCAATATCACCTACAATGCCGGTAATTGCAATTTGTGTGGCCATATCACCTTTTTTGGTGAACGACTCATCCAGCTTGATCTTATTGTAGTATGCAGGTGTGCACAATACCACTCGTCCAAACTGTGGAGCTTCATTATCATCCAAAATGCCCTGCACTGCCAAAAACTCTTCATAAGCGTTTTCCTTAGTAGTCGCAAGCGTTTTTACATTTGCTACCGGTGCACCAGCAACCAATGTTGAAATACGATATGTATCTACTTCCGGAATGACAACCTCATCAATCTGACGGCGTAAAGCCTTTCCAGCTTCCATCACCATCATTGTGTCATCATAATTCTTGCGATCGATCGTAAAAGTAAAAGAACGATCCTGTTTAAGAGTCATTTCCTGAGTCTCGTTGCCAAGTTCCTCTGGCGTACCATAACGATTGGTACCAGACAATGAATAATCATTCATAGCTGATGTTGGAATGGAATACACATTAACCGTGGATACTCCGATCCAGTCAAACTCACCGTTTACAATTCCATTAGTCAAGGAGCCTGTAGAAAATCTCTCATCTACATTCTGTGAATATTTGCTTGCATAATTTACTGCCATAATCATACCTCACTTTTCAAATCTTTGTTTACATGTTGAAACCTTTCAAAAAAGCATCTTCATCATCATCTGAGTTTCCAGCTGGTGGATTCGGCATAGACTTCATCCAATCAGCTTTCATTGTTTTTTCCTTTTCCTCGATAAAAGTCTGCTGAATGCTGAAAAGCTCATCAGTGTCGTTATCACACTGTGCTGTCGCTGCCTTTGCAGCCAGATCCGCAGGATATCCAAGTGTAAGGAAATTCTTCTCAAACTTTGTAATTGTATTTTCACGAAGCAGCTTCTGAAACTGTTCCTCCCTCTCGGCTTCTTTCTCTGCCTTTTCCTGCAAAGCAATCTCCTCCGCAGTCTGCTTCTCACGCAACTGCTTTTTGTAGCTTGCCGCTTCGCTGGTTGCCTTATCATTTGCCTTTTTCAGTTTTGCATTCTGCACCTTAAGCTGTGCCACCTGTTCTGCAAGACTGACATCGTCATCGCCAGCATCCGGATCATCTTTGTTTGATCCTTCGCCAGACTTTCCGCCTGTCGCAGATGTATCTCCGGCATCACCGTCACCGCCTGCAGGAGGCTCTGCAAATAACTGTAAATTCATCGGGATAAACTCTTTCTTTCTCATATCACTACCTCATTTCTGCGTTTTCAGATCTTCTCTGATCATCATTGCGTTTTAAAATCTTCTCTGATTTCTGATTGTCCGCGAAATTTGTATTGCGCTTTCTCTAGCGCACAACAAAAAGACGCTTATCTCAGTTGTGAGGTAAACGCCTTTCATTGATCATATTAAATTTTCGGATTTCTCCTTATACAAAATATAACACATTGGAAATGTGAATTGTGTGAAAGTCTGTTTTTGCCATACATATATTTGACATCTGCTCCATATAATGATAGTATATCTAAAAGATATCTTTGAGGAGTAGATACCTTGCCCCCATATTTGGGCGAGGCCATCTACTCCTCTTTTTTACTTCTTTTATAAATATTGAGAATATTTCCATCTTTAGATAAAATTATCTTATCTATAAATTTTGTATGACTTGAACGATACACGTCCGTAATCTGTCCACGTATTTCTTCCACTGTCAATGGACATTTTGTAATATCAATAACAAAATTGTTAGCCTGTCTTTTCTTCTTTGAAACCATATTATATATAACTGCTTTTCCCTGTCCTATAGGCTCCTTTATATCATACGGCTCATTATTTATAAAAATATCTGGCGTTGATACTTTTTGCGGATACAACACTCTTGGAATCATTTTTACATCTGCACCAAGTAAATCCGCCAAACTCTGTGCAATTCTCCTTTCACTTTCTGAATAATCTAAAACAACATTTTTCCCATCTACCGAATATGTATTGCCTTCTTTTTCATATTCCTCCTCATCGCTCACTGTTCCCACCAGTTTTTTACCAAGCTCCAAATATTCCTCTGTAACATCCACAAAAAGTGTCTGTTCACCTTTGCCTTGATCTTTATCATTTTTTACGTCATCTTTTAATATCCGCTTGTCATCCTGCAAATACTCCACCGAGCACCGGCAGTTCACAATCTCTTCCAAACCCGCTCCCAAAGAATCGTCCTTCGGATACATCATCACATATTTTCCAACACGAAACGGGCGGCTGATATCGACAACCTGTCCATCTACATCCGCATGATCTGCCCTGACTCTCTCATCCCGGTAGGACTTCCACCTCTTCTTAGTACAGCCATTTTTCACAGCAGTAATGTATTCATCCCCATTCAAAATTGCATTAGCTTCATTCTCCGCTACATTGGTGGCTCGATCCACAGAAACCACATAGGGATCCTGTGGTTTATTCGCTTTGCTGGTAGTCAATGATCCACCTTTTAAGGTTGTGTCTACAATACTGTCACACACCTTCCGGATATATCGCTGCATTTTCTGATCCGGCTCTGCCACCTTTTGCACCGATGATAAGTATCTCTTTTGAAATGCTTCTGAAAGATACTGTTTATCCTGGTTTCGTTTTGACAAGGCAAATAAAAAAAGCACATCCGCCAGCAGCAAATTTGCTAAACGGACACGCTTTTCTTTCTCTTCCTCACTGATCTGCATATTTTCAAAATAATCATGAATCGGTATTTTCTTCCGGGTAGCTTTGTGTCGATCGTCCTTGGTTGTTTCGGTCGTTGAAAGAGTATTTAACTCATCAAAATTTGTTAATCCCATCGTTCATCCCTCCACTCTACGCATTGGCAAATGGAGTTGCCTGCGGCTGATCTGACATATCCGGCATATTCTTTCCATCCATTGTTGTCTGTTCGTCCGAATCATTAACCTTACCTTCCGATGCTGTATCCACAGGCTCTGATCCTTTCAATTTACTTTCCAAAAGCTTATTGACCATTTCCTCGCTGTCCAGCACAAACTGCTGTGCATCGGTCGTAAAGCCTGCCAGCTCTGTTGCCTTGAGCAGATCAGCGCCGTTCTGAATCAAAGTTGCCCAGGAATTGACTTTCGTTGCCAGATCGTAGGTCCTGTTTCTATCAAACTTCGGTTCAATATCTGCGAGTTTCAAATTTCGCACCTCTTCCGGCACATCCACATCATTGTTGAAAATCTCCAACATAATGCGAATACATTCTTTCTCTGACTTCTTAGTCAACTGTGACTTTTTCAATGCAGAAAGCTCCGCTGCCTGCCATCCGTTTGATAGATTCATTGCCGATCCGGTAGAACCACCGCCCTGCTCCTGCCGTCCCGGCACATTCGTTTTCTCGTGGATGCGATCAATAAAATTCTGTATCAGTGTTTGGATCCCGTCCTGTGACATTTCTTTCGACAAATATGCCATTTTCGGATCATGTCCATTGCCGGTAGACTTTGTTTCGATTAATGCTCCGTTTCTTACGGTGGAATTACCATTCTCATCCTTTGGCAATTCCGCGTTATGCACCCACAGCAATGACTGCACACACTGGACAATATCATTCACTCTGTCCGATGTTACGACATTTAAGGCGTCAATCTCCGAAATTACACGCTCAAAACATCCCATTCGGTCATAATCGTTGATATACTCAACAATAGGGATTGCCGCCGGTATATTCTTTCTCCCATTTCCATTGGACACAAACCACCTTTCTCGCTTTTTTTCTTTATTCATCTTAATAATATTTTCGACCTCATAATAGGTATCCTTTGTATAACAACCATAAGTCGAATTTCCACTCTGATCGGTGATGTATGACACGCCCATAATTGGTCTGCGATACACATCATTGGAATACACGATAAAAGTACTCATTGGATTTAACGTCAGAATATCCACAACTGAACTTCCAAACCGATACTGATCCGGCTTTGCCTTAATCAGCCGATATCCAACTCCACAGATTTCAATAAACCTCGCCAGCTCCTGATCTGCAGATGGCTTGTTTTCTTCCTCCATCATCTCATTGAGCATTGCAATACCGACATTGTCCGCATCTTTGTTATTTTCCCGGATTCCCTTGTTGGCTCGCTGTACATATCGGATTGGCGATCCCCATTCGTACCCCAACTTAAACTCTGTAATCTCCGCAGCCATATTGTCCTTGACCTTGATGTTAATCTCCGGACGAATCATTTTGATTCGATTATCAATCGGTTGGATACCACGCTCATAATCCAGCAGGAACTTAATTGCTGTACGGTTTTGCTCATGTACAATCAAGGCATCCTGAAGCACTTTTATAACATTATCCTTCGTGATCTGCGTTATATCTGTAAATATCTGTTTTCTTCCAAACTGCACGACAATCCACCTCTTTCTGCATTGCATTATGTAAATGCATAGAAAAAGAGCCGCGGCGGTTTGTAGACCGTCTGGCTCTTTGATACTGTTTCATACTATCAAATTAGCATTATTTGAGTGTGAATTGTGTGAAAGTTACTTTCTATGCTCCAAACTGCATAAATCTGTCCTTGAACAATTCTCTTTCAATAGCCTTTTCGATATCGTCTTTATAAACAATCTGTATTACACCACCCACATTTATTTGCATTGTTTCTCTTGCTAGTGGCTGACTTGCATTTACTCCTGAAGATTGCCCGCATGGTTCTAAATAAGCCAATGCTTCCATTTTCTTATGATTACATTCATTTTTCTTTGGACATTTACGACATTTATCTGACAATTTAGATACCCCCATAATCTCATACCTCGCATTCTAAGCTACATACCTATCCACCACTTTCGACACCGTACTCCGATCCATATACAGCTTGTCAGCCACTTCCTGTTGTGTCATACCGTCCCGGTAAAGATACTCGAAGATCAAGCGATCCCTGCTGTCAAAAATAGTCGTCAGGAAGATATCAACCTCTAACTGCAACTTCTCCAGCTCGATTCGCTCATTATGCAGTTTCACGATCAACTCATACTGTTTATCTTTCCAATATTTCCTGTCCTTTACCTCACTGCCACACACCGTCACCATGGTTCTCTGATATGGAAACTGCTTATTGGAAGACTGCACCTTTCCAAGATATGCCTCCGGTGGATTATCTTTATAATGCTGCAGCTTCTCTTCGTCCTTACGGATCACTTCCGATAAAAATCTATACTGCTTCAAAATATCCTTCGTCATCTGAACCCCTCCTAAAATGTTCTCTGTGATACATTCGCTTTACAAATGGTAGCCCCATTTGCAAGCATTACTAACTGTGTAATTCCATCTGCTGCATCATCATGATCGTTCTTCCCAATCTGCACAAACATATTTAACTCATCCATCGCATCATGGTATTCTTTGTCCCTCTTATTGGCCGCAAGGAATTTACATCTTCTCTTTATGTCCGGTGCATACTGAATGATCTTTGCCAGCTTGCTCATGGTATTTGGTGCCTTGCTGGAAGATATGCTGCATTTGTATCCCTCCTTTTGGAGCATGTCGTCAATCTTGTCCGCATACTCATCACCACCGTTATTTCCCTCAAAATGTTCCATCTGCGGTTTATGATACAATGTTTTTCCAACCACAATCGGCTGTGTTACCGTCTTATCTCCACGGTTAAAAATCCAATCAGGAACATAGATATATCCGTCATCATATTCGTACCCAAACGGCATCGACAGACTATCACCACCGCCCCAGGCTACATCACAGGCTGCCAATACACGGATCAGGCTGCTCTCCGGCGGCAACACGCCATTGTAGGTCTGCAATTCATCCTCTGGGAAAAGCAGTCCCTCACGCACAAATGGTCGCTGCTGGTATTTCGCCTCCCATTCGTTCTTATCCAAACGACTCTTCACATTCAGGAAATATTCCGTTGAAAATCCCTTGCCATAGTCGTAAACAAAATTGGACTCCCCATTCTCATTCAGTGCTGGAATCTTTCTGAAACGGTATCGTGGGTTATCCTTGTACTGTTTCTCTACTTTGCCAAGCGGATCCAGAATATTCCATCTAGTACCTACCATCAATTCTCTTGTACCGTCATTCTTACGATCAACAAGCAAGTTAAGATAATCCTGGTATCTGCCCTCTAATCGTGACGGAGACAAACTCTCCTGCCTGTCACGAACCATATCATCGACATACAGATAACCGTCCCATGATATATCAACCGCCCCCGTCCATGTACCCTCAATACCACGACAGGTTAATGTGGCAAAACGATCCGGATCGTTCAAATTCACCTCTCTATTTTCCGCTGACTTTTTTTGCAAGAATGTCTGTGGGAATATATCCAGAAAATGATACTGTCTTTTTTCTTCCGGTACATCCAATTCCATAAGGTTAAGTGCTTCACCATAAAATCCACCTGCCAAGATACCACTGTGTCCTGACATCGCATTATGGCTATTGGGACGCTTTCCCATAATCCACGCCATGAAGAAAATGCATATTGTAGACTTGCCAACACGAGGGGGCATGGATAACCCATAAAAATCCAACTTGCCATCTTCCAAGTCCTGCAAATCATCAACTACCACTTTCAGTGTTCGTCGGCGTGGCATATAAAATCTCTTGTCCGGTGCCCGATCCTTTTCCATGTAATACAGAAAATCTTCAAAGAAATACGGTGCCAGCATCAGAGTAGCTTTCCAATACAGGGTTGCGAACTCAATGCTATTCTTCTTTCGACTCTCCTTTGCCGCAATCTGCTGTACTTCCTTTGCCTGCTGCAATGCAAAATTCAGATCATCTTTCTTTTCCTCGATTGCCATATCAAGCAATGCGCTAGCAAATTTTATATTAGTTAGGTTTTTTCGATGCAGTCCTGCTATAATTTTCTTGTTTTGTTCTGACATAAAAAAGACACCTCCATCAAAGCAGAGATGCCTTCGCAAATCTGCCTGTAATTGTTTCAGGTTAGCGACTACAACTGTTTGTAGCCGGTAATGTATTATTTATTGTATTTTTCAACTATATCTGCAATCTTCATTTTTCCTATCCGAGGTGGACAACAGATAAACAGTTGCAGATCATGTTCTTTCGCTTCTTGCATTTTATTCAAAAGCATCATTTGCGCTGAATTAAGTTTATATCCTAATTTTTCTGCATATTCGATAATTGTCATGCACATACATCCTCCTTAAAATCTGCCGCGTACCATTGACCAAATAAATCGGATAGACAGGATTTGAACCCATGACCTCTTAGCGAACTAAGTATTCTCCCAACTGAACTACTATCCGATACCGCAAGTTCACAGCATCTACTTACGGTTTGAACTGCTTTTGTTGCTGTATTTGTACAGTTCATACGGACTTTGTTATACCGTTCTCGAACCATCCCTAATGATGTTTGCCGAGAATAAATTGATAATGCCAACAGCTAGTTTCTGTTCTTCCATTGCCGACATTGGTTTCTGCACAAGTGTTGACACAACGCAGAGTGCGGGACTCGAACCCACAAGCCGAATTAACGACCGACAGATTAGCAATCTGCTCCAATGCCATTATGGGAACTCTGCATATATTTCCTACAAATAAAAAATACCAACCACCTATTCATTGTTGAATATTGATGGTTGGTATATAACTATATTAATAAATTAAATGTATTTTCCATAATTCTTTTTATGTCAACTGATAACCAAGATTTCACCTCTATAATATCATCTCTTATTTGATGTATTCCTTGCACTATATTTTGATTATTGGATGCATCATCTAATTCGACGCCAAGCAAATACTTTTCTAATATATTTTCCATAGATTTTATAATTCCTGATATATCATCTGAAATATCTTTGCTATTTACATTCTCTTTTAATATTTCAGACGCACAAAAGCTCAAATTATACAATTCTATATTACACTTTTGTACTCTCTCTTTAGATAAATTATATGCATCAAACTCTCCTTCAAGTTTATTTATATTCTTCTTATTTTTTTGAGCTCTTAAGATTTTGATAAATGAATCAAGTAAACCATCTAAAGAATTTTCTAATTCACTTATTTTATCAATAAGCAAATTTTCATAATGAACAATCATGTCAATTTTTTTATTTCTTTTATCACGATTACTTGATTTTGCGTTATTAACTATTATTGCTATAATTGCAACTGCTACTGGTACAATTTTTCCAAAGAACTCTAAAAACAAATCTACACATGGATATTGTGCAATAAAATCATTATATGACATGCAATTTCTCCTCCTTCGTAAATTAATAAAAGAAATTGTATCATACCTACCATCAATATTCAATTGTCAAAGAACCATTTTCGTTCGATAAATTTCGACATCACCCTTTCTGCGCCCGAATAATCTGTGAAATCCTCGACTGTGAGCATCCCATCTCATCAGCGATCTTTTTCTGTGACCACTTTGCCTTATAAAGAGCCATCACCTTACCTTCATCAATCGACTTCTTTTCCCTTTCAAGTCTATCAGGTATTGTGATCTCAGCGGTGCCAGTTTCAACAATATCATTAAGATCAGTAACAGCTTCAATGCAATCTTTGTCTGAAACAACCTTGCCCTCATCTGTTGAATCCTTTTCTCTTCCCGACATATATGTCGAGAGTTTTGCATCGGCTTCATTTGTTCTATCTTCATAGATTCCTGCCGCATTCTTTCGATCCAATTCCATTACCGTCATCAAACAATAGTTTGCCAGATCAAGACAGGTATCTCGGAGGCCCTCATCCGGTACTCTCTGTTTTGCGCCGCCAGCAAGATTTTCCAATCGATTCCATTTATCTTCCATGCGGACCAGTGCTGCCGTAACCCCATATTTACCAAATAATCTTGAAAAGCTGTCTCCGTAGTCATGATTCTTCCGCACATATACATCATGCAGAAATTCAACCAATTTTTTGTGTTCTTCGATCTGATTCATGTTTTCTCCTGCCTTTCTCTTCTTTGAATCTTCTAATTGCAACGATGTCAGGAACAAGGTTCTCCGGCACCTTAATAACCGTAATCAACTTCTGGTTGTGAAATATGTATGCCATATCTCCATATAGCCGGATCTGATTGGCAGATTTATTGTAAAAATACAAACTGTCAACCCACTTTTGCAGATTTCCTGATGTCTCTGCATGCCGCACACCTAACTGATACACTTTCTTTGCCATTTTGTTGATTGAGTTCTTCCCAATACCGCATCTCTGTTTCATACGATATTTGGCATGCTTTGTTACGATCGTATGTACCACCCTCCTCCATATCCTTTTTTCAAATAATCCCCGCTGTGCTTTTGACACACATTCACTGCTCTTGCTACAGGGAAAAGGTGTAATAAAAAACTAGATTGGCATCTAGATCCACAATATCCCACTGTAAGAGAGGATTCAAACCAGTGGGAACAGGCATAGCAGGACTCAAACCTGCAACATCTTGATTAACAATCAAGCGCTCTACCGCTGAACTATATGCCACTAACCGATTTTCACCGGTTAGCATTCATGTTTATCGTGTCATGCTTAACACTATCTACTTCTTATTTGTCACAGTGAACGGAACGACAGATTCAGGAATATAATTGACCTCATATTTGTACTTATTCACTTTGGCACCACCAATATCTTCCACTACATACATGGTTTCCTGATTCAGGCCAACGATATGTTTTTTGTATGATCCATCCTCCATTTCACAGATCACATTGATTTTATTCTTGTTTTCCACTTCGAGAGAAAATGCACCGATGAGTTCAAATTCTACCTTGTCCGTTCTTGAATTGATTATCGCTAATCTCCGCAGCACATTGAAGTTATCTGCTTCCTGAGAGACATTCTCTGACACTTTTTCCGCTTCCGTACATCCTGTTAATGACATGGTTAATGCCACTGTCAATAACACCGCCAACAATTTCTTTTTCATTTCATCACCTTTTCCTTTCTGCTAATTCATGATCAAATATACGATTGTTCCACCAAAGCCAAGTGACAAGATCTTGAAGCCTACACTTGTGCCCGTATTTTTTTCTTTGCAATCCAACACAATCATCCACAGCAACATCGCTATGTTGAATATGATTGTTGCAATTTTCAAAGCTTGCATACTACATCTCCTTTTTTTGTTTTTAAGATTTTTTGCATCTATTAATTCATGCTTACAATCATTCGTTCCCGATGCAAGACACTTTTTTGTTTTTTCGTTCCTTGAGGGGCTGAGCAAAGGGCTGACGCCCTCGCCTGTAACCCCCGCCCCCCTCTTTTTTCGGAGTTCGTATAATATGTAAAAAACGAACTTTCCTTAGTTTACAGCATTTACATCCTGTGCTATACTATTTATACGAACTAAACCACTTGCAAAATACGAACTTAAAAGGAGTGATCACATGAACAAAAAAACAGTAGCCTTGGACCAGCAACAATACAAAACCATCATATCAATCATCCGAAGCGGCTTTGTCTGGAACAAACATTCTTTCAAACCAAACGAACGCCTAGCTACTATCCTTGTTTTGCAAGCAAATCTAGGATTGCGGATATCCGACATATTGCAATTGCATATCAAAGACATTATCAAAGATGGCAGCAGGTACCGTCTTGACATATGCGAGCAAAAGACCGGCAAAGTCAGAACATTTACCGTTATACCTGACATCTATAACTATATCCTGCGATACGCAACGGACCATGGGATCAATAGCCAAGCCAAACTCTTTGACATATCAGACAGAGCTGTGCAAAAGCAACTCAAAATCGTATGTGATTATTTAGGCTATGATAACATCAGTACGCATAGTTTCCGCAAGTTTTATGCAACTGAAATCTATAAAAATAACGACTGCGACATTGAGTTAGTGCGCCATCTGCTACAGCACTCATCAGCAGCTATCACCCAACGCTACATCGGAATTCAACCGCCTAAGATAGAACAAGCCATTAGCAAACATATTTGCTTACTTTAAGCTCAACGCATCAAATGCATCACATTCAATTGTGGTGCATTTTTTATACCAATTTTACGGAGGATCTTCATCCAAAGGAATATCGGCTTCCAACATCTGCTGCACCTGTTCTGGTGTCTGATCTGCCTCAATCTGTCTTCGTGGTTCAAGAACAACCTCCTGCTGATCCTTCAATCCATCCCAATTTTTCTGCCAGAAGATCCCTGTAACGGGATTGATCTTACCATCAGACATCAACTGTTCCCGAATTTGAGACATAATTTGTCGACTTTTTTTAATGACGCCAGTGCGTGCCGAGTTGGGCTCCCCACGCTGAATGTTACTAACCTCTCCCTTGGTTAAGCCCCATGCGTTATACAATCCAAGGTTTCCGGGCTTGATATTGTTATCAATACAATACTGGAGATATTTCAGCGTTCTGTCTCTTAACTGCTCCGGGTCTTTCGTGTCTATCTCGTCCCACAAAGCAATTTCCAGAGCGTGAGCCGTTATCTTGCTGATTTCCTCTTTTGTGGCAGTAATGCCATTATCTCCAATCACAGGAGACTTTTTCCATGCCTGATTTTTTGCTACCATTCTATTTCCAGATCCTTTACCACCCAAAACATTCACCACCTTAATTTTTCGTAAAAATAAAAAATGAGCTATAAACAATAGACCTTTAAGAATACGATCTATTCTTCATAACTCACCGAGTTTCCTCAAAACCAAGCTCATCACTTGCCCGAATCAGCTCAACTGTTCGGAGTGATTTTACAATAGCAGATTTCCATACAAAATGCAAGAGAAAAAAGCCAAAAATTTACTATACTGAATTAATCTGTGCTGTTTATCACAATTCTTCCTGTTGTGATCTCCGTTTTCCACTATACTATACTATTCTTCTCTCCCCTATCCTAATCTTAACCTCTACTATACTAACCTAATCTACTCTACTTATGCGCCCAAGAAGTAACCGTATGGGGACAAAGTGACAACCAAACGATAACCATGGCTATTATTACCAAAATCAACAGTAAATTTTTGTATACTATTCACAATTTCAGAGCAAAAAAATAGTTGCTATTTCCGGCAACCATCATGTAATAATAAAAAGAGAAGAACACGCTACGCTCTCCTCTTTTTTTGTACCACAAATCATTTCTAATCTGCTGGATCACATAAGATTCTGCCTATCAAATTTACTACTCCATTTTTTAATCATTCCACCCCATTTACTACCACTTTTTCACACATTTTTTGTGCTAATTTATGCCATTTTGCAACTAATCAGCCAAGTTTGCGCACACCGAAAAACCCATATAAATACTAGCTTTTTACCGCATTTATGACCACTCATAAGGCGTATTTTGGTATACGTAGTAATTGACCCAGTTAGAAAACAAGGCATTGGAAGCACCTCTCCAACGAAGCAATGGTCTTTGTGACGAATCGTCATCCGGATAATAATTCTCCGGCAGATCCGGATTTAAGCCTTTTTTACTGTCACGCTTGTATTCGTAATCCAACGTCAGACGATCATATTCCAAATGTCCCATCACAAAAATCTGCTTACCATCATCAGATACTAATAACAGTTCTCCCACCTTGTCGGAGTCTGCAAGTACAGTTAGCGTATCACACGCTGCAATCGCCTCATGATCAACTCCGGTATAACGGGAATGTGGTGCATAAAATACATCGTCAAAGCCGCGTAGAAGCGGTACTTTTCGATGGTGTACCCTATGTTCATACACACCAACTATTTTCTTTGGAAGCAGATGCTTCTTGATTCCATAATGATAATACAGTCCTGCCTGAGCCCCCCAACAAATATGCATTGTTGACGTCACATTCGTTTTAGACCATTCCATGATCTGCTTCAGTTCTTCCCAATACTGCACTTCCTCATATTCCATCTGCTCCACCGGAGCACCCGTAATGATCAAACCGTCAAATTTACGTTCTTTTACATCATCGTAGGTCTTATAAAACTCATTCAAATGACTGAGCGTCGTATTTTTACCAATATACGATGCTGTTGTCAAAAATGTAATCTCGATCTGCAATGGCGTATTGGATAAACTGCGTAGCAGCTGAACCTCCGTATCTTCCTTTAGTGGCATCAGATTGAGAACAGCAATATACAGTGGACGGATATTCTGCGTCGTTGCACGTGTTTCGTCCATCATAAATATATTTTCCTGCTCCATGATCTTTTTCGCCGGAAGATTATTTTGTACTTTAATTGGCATAATAAAACCTCATTTCTGCATATCTGCACTTTTCTGCTAGGACAAGTGATATTGTTCTATAAACGCTTGCTCCGTCAAAATCGGTATTCCAAGCTCTCTTGCTTTTTTATTTTTTGTCGAGTTGCTCATCGCATCGTTGTTGATCAAATAGTTCGTCTTAGAAGTGACACTGCCTGTCACCTTTCCGCCATGCGATTAGATCAGCTCTTTCAGCTCTTTGCGGTTTTTGAACCGCTCAACGGATCCGGTAATTACAAACGTGATTCCCTCCATATCTTTCGATACATTATCATCCGCAATTTTCTCGAACGAAATATATTGTAACAGATGTTGCACTACTTGTCGATTCGCCTCAACCGCAAAATAATCTGTTACCGCTTTGGCGATCACAGCACCAACGCCATCAATCTGTGTCAGCTCCTCTTCAGAAACCGCCAAAACACGATCAAAATCATATGCGCAATAGCGACAGATCAGGCCGGCATTGGATAATCCTACATTCGGAATGCCTAAACTATACAAAAAACGAATGATCGTCGTATGTGCCGCCTTTGTCGCTGACTGAACCATTTTTTCGTAAGATTTTTCGCCAAACCCATCCATTGCAATGATCTGGTCTTTATATCGATCTAATCGAAACAGATCTGCAGGTTCATGGATCATATCCTGATTCATCAATTTCTCGATCGTTGCTTCTGACATACCGTCAATGTTCATCGCATCCCTGCTGACAAAATGTGAAAAACTTTTGATCTTCTTAGCCGGACAGGATGCATTTTCACAAAACAAAGCCTTCACTCCATTTTCTTCATGAATTGCTGTTGCACTATGACACACCGGACATTCCTCCGGAATAGGTAACGTCCCGCTTCGTGTCATATTTTCCGCAATCTGTGGAATGATCATATTTGCTTTATACACTTGAATATGATCACCAACCCCCAAAGCAAGCTGTTCAACTATGCTGACATTATGCACACTCGCACGACTTACCGTTGTTCCTTCCAATTCCACCGGTTCAAACACTGCAACCGGATTGATCAGCCCCGTTCTCGAGGCACTCCACTCCACTTCCTCTAACACCGTTTCGGCTATTTCATCTGCCCACTTAAAAGCCATCGCATTTCGCGGAAATTTAGCGGTTCTTCCCAAACTCTCTCCGTATGCGATCTCATCCATAAGAAGTACAAGGCCATCCGACGGAAAATCATTGGTGACGATTTTTTCTGCAAATTCTGCCACTGCTGCAGGCAATGTCTCCCCGGTAACACGAACATATTCGACAACCGTAAATCCCTGTTCCTGCAAAAATTTGAATTTATTCTCCTGCGAATCTTTGAAATCAACACCTTCTGCCGTCACGAGCGAAAAAGCAAAAAAGTTCACATGTCTGCTCTTCGTAACACGGCTATCAAGCTGGCGTACAGAACCGCTGCACAAATTACGCGGATTTTTGTATTGCTCTTCCACCGGAAGGGATTCATTGATCTCCCGAAATCTGGAATACGTAATCACCGCTTCTCCGCGCAGTACCAATTCTCCCTGAAACGGGATCTGCAACGGTACATTATCAAACATACGAGCATTACCGGTAATGACTTCTCCTACCTGACCATTACCGCGGGTAACTGCCTTTTGCAGAGTTCCCTCCTGATACGTAAGTACGATAGTAAGCCCATCCATTTTCCACGAAAGCAGACCCGGATGCTCACCAAGCCAAGCCGCTAATTGTTCTGTATCCTTTGTCTTGTCCAAAGAAAGCATCGGTGAAGGATGTTGTTCTTTTGGCAGCTCACTAAGCACCTCATAGCCTACACGCTGCGTCGGACTGCCCGCCAAAACAATCCCCGTCTCCTTTTCTAATGCCTGTAATTCATCGTATTGTTTGTCGTATTCGTAGTTACTCATAACCTCATCACGGCCCTGATAATACACCGCCGCCGCGTGATTTAACTGCTCTACTAACTCTAAGATCCTAGCTCTCTTCTCTTCCATATCATTCCCCATTCTTTCTGAAAATGCTGACGTTACCGCTCCAGTTCTTTGCGAAGCACGCGGATCTCCATTGGCGTCAAGCTGCGATAACGGCCTTTTTTCAACCCTTTTAATGTAATATTCATCACGCGGTCACGCCGCAAATGCGTTACCCGATAATCCAAATATTCACACATTCGTCGGATCTGACGATTTAATCCCTGCGTCAATATGATATGAAAACTATCCGCATCTTCCCGCCACACTTTGCACGGTTTTGTTACAGTGTCCAAAATCGGAACACCGGCGGCAAGTTTACGTAAATCTTCATCGCGGATCGGACGATCTACCTTGACAAAATATTCTTTTTCATGCCCGTAACGGCTGCGCAGAATTTTTTCCATTACATCGCCTTGATTGGTCAAAAGCAATAGCCCTTCCGAAGCCTGATCCAATCTGCCGACAGGATAAACTCGCTTTGGATAATCAATATAATCTACAACATTCTTGATCGGTTCTCCATTTTCCTCCTGCGCTGTCGTGCAAACGATCCCCTTGGGCTTATAAAACGCCAGAAAAATCTCTTCCTCTTCTTTGGTCACTTGGCGTCCATCTACCCGCACAACAGCTCCGTCATGCACTCTTGTACCGGCTGTTACCGGCTTATCATCAATCGTGATGCGCCCCTGCTCCAACATTCGATCAGCCTCGCGCCTCGAGCATACCCCCGCTTCACTTAAAAATTTATTAATCCTTACTCCCGTATTGTCTGCCATACTATTGTTACATTCCTTTCTCCATCCGCAAAGTAACTCTGCGAACTTCTTTCCTACTGCTTCATGCCTGTATATCCCAAAACGCAGTCTCATCTGTGTTACCTGCTTTCCTTATGGAAAAAGGTGACTCTTCAAAAGAATCACCTTATCTTACCTATACTTCCTCATTTACTGTGCAGCCTGTGTAGCGGCTGGTGCCTGCGTCGCTGCCGGTGCTTGTGTTGCCATCGGAGCCTGTGTCGCCACCGGTGCTTGTGTCTGTGCCCCCTGTGCGGTTGGCACCGGGGTTGCTCCATTTGCACTTCCGGCTTCTCCATCAATATTAGCCGTGCTTTCCGGTCCATCGCCCGAAGACTCATTCAACATATTGCAGAAATCACGAACTTCTTGATTTGTACTTTGAAGCTCCTCTAATTTCTTATTAACCGAATCCTGCAACGCCTTGACGTCTTTGCTGGCATCCAGCTTTTCAATCTTCTTCTGCTCTTTGCCGGACAAGGTCCCAAAATGCAACATAAATCTTCCATCCGGCTGCATCTTGATGTATAATGCCGTAAGCGATGGAATCTTCGTATCAATATCATATAATTTATCTTCATGATAGGCGTAAACACGATAACTTCCTGTTTCATAGCCTTCCTTGATCGTGCAGGAAATATTCTCATATTTTTCAATATATTCCGCTGCCGCCACCAACTTGCGCTCGTCAATGTTGTCCACATCGGTCACACAATCTGCCAAGGCATCCATATCTACTTTCTGTCTGGCATCAAAATATTCTTTCACAAGATCGGTGATCTCTTCTTTAATATCTTTATCCGACTTGCCTTTTATCGCATCCGCTATATTCTGTTCATCACTCTTCGTGGCTGACAACGAAAAATTAAGGTCCGGAGCCATCAAAGAAAATGTTCCCAACCCAATAAACATAACTGCCAGCGTAAAGATCAAAATAAACTTTTTATATCGTAGCGGCATATACCCACATCCTTCCTCAAATATCAAAACGCACCTGGAGGGACTCGAACCCCCGGCACACGGTTCCGGAAACCGTTGCTCTATCCACTGAGCTACAGGTGCAATTAATCAGCGAGAAATATTATATCATAAGGGAATATAACCGTCAAGACACGGATCCGGTGTACTTTTAATGTTGGTAAGCTTCTCTATTCCATTTGCATCAATAATCATCCCACGAATCCTCGTCATCTTCAAAAGCATCATAGGCATCATCGTAATTATCATAATCCGATTTATTATCTTCATAATAACCATCTACATCATAATTGCCACAGACTCCAATTTTTTGCAATCAAGAAACGAGCCAGTCGCAAGACTGTCTCGTTTCCATTTCTTTGTCCTCTTAAATCGTCATGTCGATATGCTGTCCTAAATGGGGTGTCACAGAAGTCTCCATCATTTTAGTCAGTTCCGCAGCCTGTTCCTGATAGGTATCCATCGTCATATCAAGAACTGCCGTGCTGACATTAGTCATCAACTGATTGCCTGCCATCGCGATCGACATATCGGCAATACTATTTACCATATCCATAAAATCCACTCCTTTGCTGTTTAAGCAAAACTCTTTTTCCTATTATACACAATTTCCAACTCTTTTTAAATAGCTACTTAGTACAAACTTGTAATAACTTCCCATTCCTCAATTTTTTTTCACAACCTCATATCGCTTAATAAGTGATATATATTAAGCTATCCGTTGCAGATCTGCAATGTTTTATTGACACAGGAATAATAATAAACGGCATCCGATAATACTTCATCCTGCTCAACATACTGCGCGTTGACCTCCGTAACCATTTCACACAGTTCTTTCCGAGACATTGTTGCATTTTCCGGCATAATGATCATTTCGTGGATGCTGCTAGGCAGCAAATAATAATTGCCTCCTATATTTTCTCCTATATGCTGTAAGCATTGCGGATACAAAACAACCGCAGCACCATTAATCTTCGACGAATTTGTTAGAACATATGGATCACCTTCGCGACTTTTTGCCCAAAACGCTCGATTCCCCCAAATATTTTCATCCCCCGTCTGCATAATATCATCCAAGGAGCTTTCATGATCTGTCTGCTGAAAGAACTCATATAACATAGTTTCCATACGACATATAGAAATCGGGAAACGCTTCATCGTATTGTTTTGTGCGATCGTAAACAACGTCTGATGATCCAATCCCCATTTCTGCATTAGATCAAGGCTGATCCGGAAAGAGGCAATTCCATGTTCATCCTGCACCATCAGACAATGAAAGGTGATTGCTAGATCCATAAATGGAATGTAAGGAACTTCCGCCAACTGCTCTTCATTTTTCTCTAAAGATACCACGCGGTAAATAATTTGTTCCCGACACGCCTCCAATGTCAGATTCTCACTGTCGAACCGATTGTTTTTGGCTGTTTCGTGATAGGTCGAAACAATGTCAGCTACTAACTGTTCCATCGTCTCTCCCTGTTCATATCTTGGATAGAGCTGCTGCATATAAAACTGTGGTGATACATTAGTATCCTCTGCCAATATTACCAAACTATCCAATTCAAGTTGATTGTTTTTGATCACTTTATGCCGTTCGACCTGATATCCCTCCGAAAATTTTTCTTTTACCATCTGTTCCATAACATTTTTAAACTCTTCAAAATCATACATCCTATAATCTCCTCCATACCCTATTTGCTTGATGTACTCTCGACAAAACAAGCTATAACAGCCCGTTTCATCTGTGCTGAATTTGAGGTTTCCCGATACTCCCACCCTATCAAAGCTTATAACCTCGAGAAACCTAATGAACGACTCCATTTGAAAATCCGGTTCTCTTCTATGCTGTCTACAGCTATCATCCCTCTCTTTGCCCTGTTGCACAGCGATGGAAGAAATCGTGTTTTAGTAAAAGGTAGATTTGTCCGATATGGGAACTTATTCTGAAATAAATCATGAATAGAAATACTATATGAAAGCTGCTTTACTCTCTCAATGTGATTATGAACAAAAGACCCTTCAAAAACTTAGAATGTCAATCAGATGATCTGCCTGACAATTGGATTTTCCAGTCCAGCAAACTGAAATCTTGTGTATGTTTCTCACTCACTGGACTAGTAATATCGTACCAAAATGATATCATCCGGGCAATGGACGTATGTACTAATAAAAATGCTCATAA
>ERZ791631.437-NODE-437-length-38296-cov-7.349808_pt1 | contig 38296 bp, 30 predicted proteins | sample MGYA00509961_ERZ791631 | MGnify/ENA primary metagenome ERZ791631 (study PRJEB30046, sample SAMN00715248) | human gut metagenome | study: EMG produced TPA metagenomics assembly of the A metagenome-wide association study of gut microbiota in type 2... | reverse complement strand
CCTGACCGGCCTGCAGGAGCTGCTGGATGCCAGCCGGGAGCTGGACACCGTGGCCCTTGTGGGCCTGCCCCTGATGGTGCGGGGCAAGCTGTACAACTGCGCTGCCGTGCTCTGCCGAGGGCAGCTGCTGGGTCTGGTTCCCAAAACGTACCTGCCCAACTACGGCGAGTTCTATGAAAAGCGGCAGTTCACCCCCGGTTCCACCGAGGTGGAGTGGGTGAATGTCTGCGGGCAGGATGTCCCCTTCGGTACCTCCCTGCTCTTCCGCTGCCGCCAGATGCCCAGCTTTGTGCTGGGCGTGGAGCTCTGTGAGGACCTGTGGAGTGCCCTGCCGCCCTCCACCTTCCACGCACTGGCAGGCGCTACCGTCATCGCCAACCTTTCGGCCAGCGATGAAACGGTAGGCAAGGCTGAGTACCGCCGGGCACTGGTAGAAAACCAGTCTGCCCGCCTGCTCTGCGGCTACCTGTACGCCTCGGCAGGCCACGGCGAGAGCACCCAGGATATGGTGTTCGCAGGCCACGACCTGATCGCCGAGAACGGCACCCTGCTGGCCGAAGTGAAGCCCTTTGCAGGCGGCCTTGCCGAGACAGAGCTGGACTGCCAGCGGATGGAATCGGAGCGGGCACGCAACACCAGCTTTGAGCCCAGCACCGAGGGCTACCAGACCGTGGAGTTCGACCTGGCCCTGACCGACACCGTGCTGACCCGCTGGGTAGACCCCACCCCCTTTATCCCCCACAACGAGCAGCTGCGTGCCGAGCGCTGTGAGCTGATTTTGAAGATGCAGGCCGACGGCCTGGCCAAGCGTCTTGAGCACGCCCGCGCCAAAACAGCCGTCATCGGCATTTCGGGCGGTCTGGACAGCTGCCTTGCCCTGCTGGTGGCTGTCCGCGCCATGAAGCAGCTGGGCCGCCCCACCACCGATGTGCTGGCCGTGACCATGCCCTGCTTCGGCACCACCAAGCGCACCCGCAGCAATGCGGAGATCCTCTGTGACGAGCTGCACGTCAGCTTTACCGAGATCGACATTGCCGCCACGGTGCACAGCCACTTCCGGGACATCGGCCAGGACGAGAGCGTGCTGGACGTGACCTATGAGAACGGTCAGGCCCGCGTGCGCACCCTGGAGCTGATGGACACTGCCAACCGCACCGGCGGCCTGGTGGTGGGCACCGGCGACCTTTCCGAGCTGGCCCTGGGCTGGGCCACCTACAACGGCGACCACATGAGCATGTACGGCGTGAACGCAGGCGTGCCCAAAACGCTGGTGCGCCACCTTGTCCGGTACGAAGCCGACATTGCCGCCACCCCGGCCCTGAAAGAGGTGCTGCTGGACATCCTCGACACCCCTGTGTCCCCCGAGCTGCTGCCCGCCAAGGACAACGGTGAGATCGCACAGCGCACCGAGGATCTGGTGGGCCCCTATGAACTGCACGACTTCTACCTTTATTATGTGCTCCGCTTCGGCTTTGGCCCGGCAAAGATCTTCCGGCTGGCCAGGGCAGCCTTCGCGGGCCGGGAGGAATACCCGGACGCGGTGCTTTACAAGTGGCTGCGCAACTTCTACTGGCGGTTCTTTGCCCAGCAGTTCAAACGCAGCTGCCTGCCAGACGGCCCCAAGATCGGCAGCGTGACCCTCTCGCCGCGCGGGGACTGGCGGATGCCCAGCGATGCCTGCGCCGCCCTGTGGCTGGCCGAACTGGAACAGCTGTTCCCCCAGAAGGATGCCTGAGCCATGAAGCAGAAAAAAAATCTCTGGGTCAATTTACTGTTCGCCGCTGTTGTTCTGGTGATCGCGGGGGTGCTTTTTTACCTCCGCAGTGCCGGGCAGAGCGGCAGCACCCTGGGCGCGGAGCTGATCTACGGCGATGCGAACACGATGCAGAAGATCTCTCTGGACAAGGATGCCGTCTATGACATCGACACCGGCTATCTGACGGTGCACATCGAGGTCAAAGACGGCGCGGCACGGTTCATTGATTCCCCCTGCCCTGACCACATCTGCGAAAGCTTTGGCTGGATCTCGCAGGAGGATCAGACGGCCACCTGCCTGCCGGCACGGGCCGTTCTGACCATCGTGCCCCTTGCCTGAGGACATGTCAAAAAGGAGAATTCCTATGTTTGATGAAACTTCCCGTTCCCACACGGACGATGACAGCACCCGGCACATCCACCGGGGTCACCGCCCACCGGAAGAAAAGACTGTGGAGGTAGACAGCGCGGCCTTTTTTGCGCCGGAAACTGCCGCTCCCACCCCGCCGCCTGCACCGCCCAAGCCGCCGAAGCATACCGGCGGGCCTGCCCCGGAGTCAAAGCCCCCCCGCCGCAAGCCGGATGCAGATACCGGCGCGGCCAACCCGAAACGAGGTACTGTTTTGCTGATCGTACAAGCCATTCTGAGCATTGCGGCTTTCCTGCAGCTCTGCCGCACCCAGATGCTGCCCGCGCTGTATCTGGTCATCATTGCGGCGCTGCTGGTGCTGTTCTGGCTGCTGGTCAAGCGCTGCCAGGAGTACAGCGCCCCCCGCAAGGTATCCCGGGTGTTCTCGGTGTTCCTGTGTGCCTTTCTGGCACTGGGCTGTGTCTGGGCTCAGCAGGGCCTGAGCGCACTGGATAACGTGACCTCCGGCCTTGTCACCGGCACCGAGGCCAACAAGATCACCAAGGAGCCTTTTGTGGTCTACCTGAGCGGTGTGGACAACCGCGGCGAACTGACCGAAAAGGCCCGCAGCGATGTGAACATCCTTGCCGTGGTCAATCCCTCCACCAAACGGGTGGCGCTCATCAACACCCCCCGCGATTACTACGTTGATCTGGCGGGTACCAACAGCAAGGACAAGCTGACTCATGCCGGTCTGTACGGCGTGGAGACCAGCATGGCAACCCTGGGCAACCTGTACGGGGTCAATGTGGACCAATACCTCCGCATCAACTTTGCGGGCTTCATCAGCATCATCGATGCCGTGGGCGGCGTGGATGTCTACTCCGATCAGGCGTTCACCTCGGTGGGCAGCCCCGGCTACTATGACCCCACCACCTTTGCCGAGGGCTGGAACCATCTGGACGGCAAGAGCGCTCTGGCCTTTGCCCGTGAGCGTCACGCCTTTGCCTCCGGCGATGTCCAGCGCGGCATCAACCAGATGAAAGTCATCGATGCCATGATGAACAAGATCAAATCCCCCACCGTGCTGATGAGCTTCTCCAAGCTGATGGATGCTGTGTCCGACTGCTTTGTGACCAGCCTTTCTCAGGAGCAGATCTCCGCACTGGTGCGGATGCAGCTGGCAAGCCTGTCTGACTGGGACATCCAGAGCTATACCGTGACCGGCACCGGCGGCAAGAGCTCCCAGTGCTACTCCGCAAAGGGTCAGAGCCTCTATGTGATGAAGCCGGATGAGAACTCGGTCAACCAGGCCAAGGAACTGATTGCATCCGTTCTGGGCGGCGAGGGCACCGTGAGCGATACCCAGCAGACCCCTGAAAAGACCGAGGTATACACCCCCACGGCCGATCCCAACGCGGGCACCTCTGTGGAAGAATCGCCCGACAGCGTCATTGTGGAGGAACCTGCCGAGAGCGTGCCTGCGGAACAGCCTGCCGATGAGCAGCCCGCAGAACCCACCCCCGAAGCGCCTGCCGAGAGCGAGGCTTCCACCGAAACACCTGCCGAGAGTGAAGCCAGCAGTGAATCCACCGGCGGAGCAGAAGCACCTTCTATCTCCCTGCCCACGCAGGAGCAGGTGGAATCTGCTGCCAACTCCCTGCATCAGGCCGCTTCCACCGTGCTGGATGCCCTGTTCGGCTCCAGCAGCAGCGGAGAATAAAACAGGATAAAACAGCACAAGCCCCGGGCCTTGCAAAAGGTCCGGGGCTTGTTGTCTGCTGATCTTACAGGGAAGCGCGATTACTCAGCGTCGCCCAGCTCAAAGGTCTTGACAGAGACAGTGCCGTTGCGGCCAGCCTTGTCGGTGCGCAGATACTGGCGGGTGGTCTCGCCGTTGCTGGTCACGTCAGCAACATAGATCTGCTCGGCCTCGGCCTCGATGGGGAACTCCTCGGCCATGCCCTTCATGGGCAGAGCGCTCAGGTCTGCGTAAGCGTCCTTCACCTTCCACAGCTTCATGGTGTCGCCGTTGGACAGGGTGAACTCGCCGTAGCAGTCAGCGGAGTAGGTGGTGCCGTTCACATCCAGATCCTCGGTGCTGACAACGCTGGCGGCAGCGGCCTCGCTCTCGGCAGCTTCGCTGGAAGCGGCCACAGAGGAAGCGGCCACAGAGGAAGCAGCCTCGCTGGAAGCAGCGGAGGATGCGGTGGAAGATGCACTATTGGAGCAGCCAGTCATGGCAACAGCCAGCACAGCAGCGGTCAGTGCCAGACCCAGAGTACGATTGATTCTCATGTGATAGTCTCCTTCTATTCTGAAACCATATCAATTCCTGCGCCCGGCGTAAACTTTGTACGCACCGGGCGTGCATGTGCTAGTCTACCACAACTGACTATATTGTTCAAGACTTTACACAAAAAATAGCCCTCTCGGTCACGCTGTCGCATGACTGAGAGGGCCGATATTACTTCAGGATCTCCTGCAGCACGCTGTGGCCGTCCAGACTGGAAGCATCCACGCCCAGATATTCACACACGGTCTGTGCAATGGTGCCAAAGCAGAGCCGGGTGCCCAAATCCACACCGGGCTTCACGCCCTTGCCGCAGACCAGATACGGCACATACTCGCGGGTATGGTCGGTGGTCTTGGTGTAGGAGGGGTCACAACCGTGGTCGGCAGTGATCATCAGCAGGTCACCCTCCCGCATCCCGGGGATGAAGTCGGCCAGGAAGCGGTCAAACTCGGTGGCGGCGGCGGCATAGCCGGGCACGTCGCGGCGGTGGCCGTAGAGCATATCAAAATCCACCAGATTCACAAAGGCCAGGCCCTCGAAATCCCGGGTCTGCAATGCCTTGGTGAAGGCGATGCCATTGGTGTTGCCGGTAGTCTTGATCTTTTCGGTCACGCCCTGCCCGTCAAAGATATCAAAGATCTTGCCCACGGCGATGACATCCCTGCCGGCCTCCTTCAGCAGGTCGAGCATGGTGGCACGGGGCGGCTTCAGGCTCAGGTCGTGGCGGTTGGTGGTACGGTAGAAGGTCTCGGCGCTGCTGCCCAGGAAGGGCCGGGCGATGACACGGCCCACGCCGTACGCGCCCTTCAGCATCTCACGGGCGATCTCGCAGTAGCGGTAGAGCTCGTGCACGGGCACCAGCTCCTCGTGGGCAGCCACCTGGAACACGCTGTCGGCGCTGGTGTAGACGATGAGGGCATTTTCCTTCATGGCCTGCTCACCGTAGTCCTTCAGCACCTCGGTGCCGGAATAGGGCAGATTGCAGAGGACTTTGTGGCCGGTTTTTGCCTCAAACTCCTGAATGAGCTCCTCCGGGAAGCCGTTGGGGAAGGTGGGCAGCGGGTTCGGGCTGACCACACCGGCGATCTCCCAGTGGCCGATGGTGGTATCCTTGCCCATGCTCTGCTCCTGCAGGCGGGCAAAGGCACCGGCAGGCGCGTCGGTCTTTTCGCCCGCAGTCACACCGTCAATGTTGAACAGGCCCAGCTTTTTCAGGTTGGGGCAGTTGAAATTGGGATGCCCTGCAATGGCCCCCAGCGTGTTGGTGCCCTCGTCGCCAAAGGCGGCTGCATCCGGCTCCGCGCCGATGCCAAAGCTGTCCAGTACGATCAAAAATACACGCTTTTCCATATGTTTTCACTCCATTTTCCTCCGGGGCTGCCCCCGGAACAGTTGCACTTTTGCTTACCTTCATTATAAGCAAATCCCACCGGTTATGCAAGCGCTTTGTGGTGGAAAGATTTTTGTTCAAACCTGATGAAATCTTAACAGTTTCTTTGCAAAGATTTTTCTTGCGCTATTGTATCCAAGAGCTTATAATGTATAGTGGTATGGTTTGTTGAAACAGCCATATTGGCGTATACTGCCGCCGCGGGCGCAAAGCAATCACTGCCCGCCAGAGAGCAGCCAGCTTGGGCTGCTGCGTCAAGATAGAGAGCATTATAGCGTGAACGTTGGAGGTATTTTATGAGAAAAACGAAGATCATCTGCACCCTGGGCCCTTCTACCGATAAGGGCGATGTCCTGCGCGACCTGATTGCAAACGGCATGAACGTGGCCCGTTTCAACTTCTCCCACGGTTCCTACGAGGAGCACGGCGGCCGTCTGGCAAAGCTGAAGGCGCTGCGTGAGGAGCTGGGCAAGCCCGTTGCCGCCCTGCTGGACACCAAGGGCCCCGAGATCCGTCTGAAGGAGTTCAAGAACGGTGTGGAGATGCTGGAAGCAGGCCAGACCTTTACCCTGACCACCCGCGAGGTGGAGGGCACCAAGGAGATCTGCTCCGTCACTTACAAGGATCTGCCCCAGGACGTGCAGCCCGGCGGCACCATCATGCTGGACGACGGCCTGATCATGCTGCACATTGAGCAGGTCACCGACACCGACATCATCTGCACCGTGCTGAACAGCGGCAAGATCAAGACCAAAAAGGGTGTCAATGTGCCCGGCGTGCATCTGTCCATGCCCTACCTGAGCCAGAAAGACCGCGAGGACATCATCTTTGGCGTGCAGAACGGCTTTGACTTCATCGCTGCTTCCTTTGTGCGCACCGCACAGGATGTGTACGACATCCGCAACCTGCTGAATGAGTACGATTCCAACATCCGTATCATTGCCAAAATCGAGAACCGCGAGGGTGTGAACAACATCGACAGCATCCTCTCCGCAGCCGATGCCGTCATGGTGGCCCGTGGTGACCTGGGCGTTGAGATCGACTTCACCGAGCTGCCCGGCATCCAGAAGGACATCATCGACCGCTCCTTCTCCTTCGGCAAGCCCATCGTCACTGCCACCCAGATGCTGGACAGCATGATGGTCAACCCCCGCCCCACCCGTGCCGAGATCTCCGACGTGGCAAATGCCATCTACGATGGCACCTCCGCCATCATGCTGTCTGGTGAGACCGCTGCCGGTGACTACCCCGTGGAGGCCCTCAAGACCATGTCCGCCATTGCAGAGCGCACCGAGAACGAGGAGCACTACCGCCCCCAGCGCCACGCCGAGATCCAGATCAGCGTCAGCGATGCAACCGCTCATGCTGCCTGCCTGACCGCCAAGGACGTGAACGCTGCCGCCATCGTCACCGTGTCCGAATCCGGCAACACCGCCCGCCTGCTGAGCAAGTACCGCCCCAAGCAGCCCATCATTGCCTGCGTCATGGACGAGCAGGTGCAGCGTCAGCTCTCCCTGAGCTGGGGCATCACTTCCCTGCTGATGGGCCCCGCCCACAGCACCGATGAGCTGATCGAGATGTCCACCGCTCTGGCCGAGAAGAACGGCTACCTGCACAACGGCGAGCTGACCGTTGTGACCGCAGGCGTGCCCGTGGGCGTTTCCGGCACCACCAACATGATCAAGATCCACATGGTGGGCAACTGCCTGGCCACCGGTGTAGGCGTGGGCCGCGGCAAGACCGATCTGGTTTCCGCCAGCGGCAAGGCCTGCGTCTGCCGCACTCTGGAGGAGGTCAAGGCAAAGTTCCGCCCCGGCATGGTGCTGGTCGTTCCCTCCACCACCAACGAGATGCTGAGCTATGTCCGCGATGCCGCCGCTCTGGTGGTTGAGGAGCCCGGCCTGAACAGCCACGCTGCCATCGTGGGCAACTCCCTGCTCAAGCCCACCATCGTGGGTGCTGCAGGTGCCTGCAGCCACATCCGCGATGGCCTGGATATCGCTGTGGATTGTGTCCACGGCAGTGTCCAGCGCCTGCAGGCCTGATCCTGAAGGAGAACATCATGGAACGCATTGCAAGCTTCTGTGTCGATCACACCAAACTGGACCGGGGCATGTACCTGAGCCGCCAGGATGGTGATGTGCTGACCTGGGACATCCGGATGAAGAAGCCCAATCAGGGCGATTATCTGACCACCGGTGCCGCCCACACGCTGGAGCACCTGTTTGCCACCTACGCCCGCAACAGCGCGGTGAAGGACGGCGTGATCTACGTTGGCCCCATGGGCTGCCGCACCGGCTTCTACCTGCTCACCCGCGGGCTGACCCCGGCGCAGGCATTGGAGCTGACTGTGGATTCCTTCCGCTTCATGGCCGCCTTTGAGGGGGATATCCCCGGTGCCAGCGAGGTGGAATGCGGCAACTACCGCGATATGGATCTGCCCGCCGCCAAGGCCGAGGCAGCCGCCATGCTGCCGGTGCTGGAAGCACTGACCGCTGACCAGCTGCACTACTAAGCGATACAGCAAAAGACCTCCCCATGCAGGCAGCACCTGCACGGGGAGGTCTTTTTGCGTTTCAGGAAAGCTCTTTTACAGAGTGCTTACTCCACGATGATGCTCTTGCCGGTCATCTCAGCGGGGACAGGCAGGCCGATATAGGGCAGCATGGTGGGGGCGATATCTGCCAGGCAGCCGCCCTCGCGCAGCTTCACATCGCCGCAGCCAACGGCCACAAAGGGCACCACGTTGGTGGTGTGGGCGGTAAAGGGAGTGCCGTCTGGGTTCATCATCTTCTCGGCGTTGCCGTGGTCAGCCGTGATAAAGGCGCAGCCGCCGGCGTTCAGCACAGCGGTGACCACCTGATCCACAGCGGTATCCACAGCCTCAACGGCCTTGACAGCGGCATCGAACACGCCGGTGTGGCCGACCATGTCGCAGTTGGCAAAGTTCAGGATGACCACGTCATACTTACCGCTCTCGATGCGCTTGACGCACTCAGCAGCCACCTCAGGGGCGCTCATCTCAGGCTGCAGGTCGTAGGTGGCAACCTTCGGGCTGGGGATGACGCAGCGGTCCTCACCCTCGTAGGGAGCCTCCACACCGCCGTTGAAGAAGAAGGTGACGTGAGCGTACTTCTCGGTCTCGGCAATGCGCAGCTGGGTCTTGCCGTTCTCAGACAGGTACTGGCCCAGAACGTTCTTCAGCTCCACGGGAGGATAGGCGACCTCGCAGTTGGGCATGGTGGCATCGTACTCGGCCATGCAGACATAGTTGACCTGCTTGCGGCCGCCGCGGCGCTCAAAGCCCTTGAAGTCGTCATCGCAGAAGATGCGGGTCATCTGGCGGGCACGGTCGGGACGGAAGTTCATAAAGATGACGGTATCGCCACCCTGCACGCGGCCGCCCTCGCAGGTGACACAGGGCAGAACGAACTCGTCGGTCTTATCGGCAGCATAGGATGCCTCAATGGCCTCGGCAGCGTTGGCAGCGTGGTTGCCCTCACCGTAGACGAATGCGGCATAAGCCTTCTCCTCGCGGTCCCAGTTATTGTCGCGGTCCATGGCGTAGTAACGGCCGGAAACGCTGGCGATCTTGCCAACGCCCAGCTCATCCAGCTTGGCCTGCAGGTCAGCCAGGAAGCCCTTGCCGGCGTGGGGGTCGGTATCACGGCCATCGGTGATGCAGTGCAGGTAGACTTCCTTTGCGCCCATGTGCTTTGCCATTTCCAGCACGCCGAACCAGTGGTCAGCGTGGCTGTGGACACCGCCGGTGCCCACCAGGCCCATCAGGTGGATGGCCTTGCCTGCCTCAATGGCAGCCTTCATGTTCTTAACCAGCACGGGGTTCTTGAGCATCTCACCGTCCCGGATGGACTTGGTGATGAGGGTCAGCTGCTGGTAAACGATGCGGCCAGCGCCCATGTTGGTGTGGCCCACCTCAGAGTTGCCCATCTGACCATCGGGCAGGCCGACAGCCATACCGGAGGCCTCGATGGTGGTCATGGGATATTTTGCCATCAGGGCATCCAGATGGGGGGTCTTTGCGGCGACCACGGCATTGCCGTAGGTCTCGTTGGGCACCCAGCCAAAGCCATCCATGATGCACAGAAGTACAGGTTTCTTGGACATAACGTTGAATCTCCTTTGATTTAGAACAAATAGCGCCCGGCACAGCGCTGGAAAACGGCGCAGCCGGGCGCTGGGAAAACAGGTCAGAGGGCTTTCTCAGCCGTTGGAAGCGGCATTGACGATAACAGCAAAATCAGGAGCCTTCAGAGATGCGCCGCCGATCAGACCGCCGTCCACATCCTTCTTGCTCAGCAGCTCCTCGCAGTTCTTGGCGTTCATGCTGCCGCCGTACTGGACCGTGACAGCCTCGGCCACAGCCTCGCCGTACACTTCGCCGATGACCTTGCGGATCTGAGCGCAGACCTCCTCGGCCTGGTCAGCGGTCGCGGTCTTGCCGGTGCCGATGGCCCAGATGGGCTCGTAGGCAATGACCACATTTGCCATCTGCTCGGCGGTCACGTCGCGCAGGGCGATCTTGGTCTGCATCCGCACCAGTTCCTCGGTCACGCCCTCCTCGCGCTGCTGCAGGCTCTCGCCCACGCAGATGATGACCTTCAGGCCCGCATTCAGGGCAGCCAGAGCGCGCTTGTTCACGGTCTGGTCGGTCTCTGCAAAGTACTGGCGGCGCTCGGAGTGGCCGACGATGACGTACTCCACACCCAGATCCACCAGCATATCGGCGCTGATCTCGCCGGTGAACGCACCGGACTTCTCAAAGTGGACATTCTCAGCACCCACATGGATGTTGGTGCCCTTGGTCTTTTCCACAGCGGTGACCAGATCGGTGTAGGGGGTGCAGATAACGACCTCACAGGAAGCATCCTTGACGGCGGGGATCAGCTCGTCCACCAGCTTGGCTGCCTCAGTGGCGGTCTTGTTCATCTTCCAGTTGCCTGCAATGATTGCCTTACGCTTTGCCTTATCCATTCTTACGATCTCCTTATCAAAATATCTCTCCGCCGCCTTCGTTGCCGCCTCTCCCGGCAGGAGAGGCAGGATAAACGACATCTCCTGCCTCCCGGATGGGGAGCTGGCGAGCGTCGGCAAGCCTGAGAGATCTTATTACCCAAAATAAAAAGTGCGGCGGCGTATATGCCGCCGCACCTCAGTGATGCTGGTTCAGATGCTTATGCGTTCTGGATCACAGCGATACCAGGCAGCTCCTTGCCCTCCAGATACTCCAGAGAAGCGCCGCCGCCGGTAGAGATGTGGGTCATCTTGTCGCCCAGGCCCATCTGCTGCACAGCTGCTGCGCTGTCGCCGCCGCCGATCACGGTGGTAGCATCGCTCTCAGCCATAGCCTTAGCAACAGCCAGAGTACCAGCTGCCAGGGTGGGGTTCTCGAACACGCCCATGGGGCCGTTCCAGACAACGGTCTTGGAAGCCTTGACAGCATCGGCAAACAGCTTCATGGTCTCGGGGCCGATATCGCAGCCCTCCATGTCAGCGGGGATAGCGGTGACAGGCACCACGGTGACGTCCACGGGAGCGTCGATGGGATCGGGGAAGTCCTTGATGCAGGCTGCGTCCACGGGCAGCAGCAGCTTCACGCCCTTCTCCTTGGCCTTGGCCATCATTTCCTTGCAGTAATCCAGCTTGGTATCGTCGCACAGGCTCTTGCCGACCTCGTAGCCCTGTGCCTTGACGAAGGTGTAAGCCATGCCGCCGCCAATGATCAGGGTATCGACCTTCTCCAGCAGGTTGGAGATGACGTTCAGCTTATCGGCGACCTTTGCGCCGCCCAGGATGGCGGTGAAGGGACGAACGGGATCGTTGACTGCGTTGCCCAGGTACTTGATCTCCTTCTCCATCAGGTAACCGACAGCGGTATCCTTGATGTAGTCGGTGACACCTGCGGTGGAGCAGTGTGCACGGTGGCAGCTGCCGAATGCATCGTCAACGTATGCATCTGCCAGAGAAGCCAGCTCCTGGCTGAACTCAGGCATGTTCTTGGTCTCTTCCTTGCGGAAACGGGTGTTCTGCAGCAGAACGACATCGCCGTTGTTCATGGCAGCAACAGCAGCCTTTGCGTTCTCGCCCACAACGTTGTCGTCGTCAGCAAACACAACGGTCTTGCCCAGCTTTGCGCTCAGAGCCACAGCAACGGGTGCCAGGCTGAACTTTGCCTCGGGGCCGTTCTTGGGTTTGCCCAGGTGGCTGCACAGGATGACCTTAGCACCATCGTTGACCAGCTTCTGGATGGTGGGCAGAGCCGCATTGATGCGGTTCTCGTTGGTGATCACGCCGTCCTTCATCGGGACATTGAAATCGCAGCGGACAAGGACCTTCTTGCCGCAGTAATTCTGATCGTCGATCGTTTTCTTACCTAAACCCATGGTAACAAACTCCTCTCAAATTCTTTTCGTTCGGAATCGAATTTTGCTCTTCATCGGGGGCCGCGCACTGCGAACTTCCCCGTACATCCTTATTATAAACAAAAAGCGTGTGTATTGCAAGGACGGGAGATGGATAATTTATTAACAAACATTTGTTGCAGAAGCAAAGAAATGTGGTGATTTTGCCGGAACGCACCAAAAAACGCCGTTTTTTCCAAAAAGGACCCGCCGCAGGGAGTGTTCGCCCCCGCAGCGGGTCCTGTCCATTCAGGATGTTTTCCGGAACTTCTGCTTCACTTTTTCCAGATATTCCAGCACCAGCGGATTTTTCATGCCCAGCAGGATGACCGCGTATGCAGCCACTGAGCCCAGCACTGCCGCCAGAATGGAGACGAGATTGGGCAGAGCCAGTGCCTTGACCCCGGTACAGACAAGAACGATGCCCGCACAGCCGCAGAGCACCGAGCCAACGGTGCGCCGGTCAGCAGAGACCGCGACCAGGCCCTTGGAGCACCGGATACAGAGTATCATGGAGCACAGCTCTGCCAGCAGGGTGGTAAAGGCCGCCGCATTCTCCCGGAACCGCGGGATGAGCAGGATGTTCAGCCCCACGTTCAGCAGACCGCTGACCAGCGTGATCCAGAACAGTTCCTTTTCTCTTCCGCAGGGCAGAAGCGCGCAGGAATTGTACAGCCAGCCAAACAGACAGACGATCAGGGCAAGGCTCAGGATCTGCAGGGGCATCACCGCATCCAGATAGCTTTCCCCGGAAATAAAGAGGACGACCTCCCGGCTGAGGGCAAACAGTCCCACCACAGCCGGAGCCACCACCACGATGAGCGCGTTGAAGATATTGTTGAACAGCTTGTTGAAGTTTGCCTTGTCCCCCACGCCCGCATAATGGGACAGCCGTGGGATAGACACCACCAGCACCGCCGAAAGCAGGTTCTTTACAATGCCATAGATCTTACCCGCCACCGAGTAAATGCCCACATTGTAATCTGTTCCCAGAATGCCCAGAATCGTGGTATCCGAGCTGACATAAAGGGTCGTTGCCAGCGTGGATGCAAAGATGATGAGGATGGGCTTGAGGTGCTTTTTCCAGTCGATCTTTCTTGTCAGCCGGATGGTGCAGTACCGCCGGGCCCGGAAAAAATTGAGCACATTGGCACCTACCGCCGCAAACACCGTGATGCCCGCATAGATGCAGTAGTCATCCCGGGTCTTGACGAAGGCAAACAGCATGAAAATGGACAGCACCTGAAACAGCAGACCCCTAATGGTGATATAGGTATACTCCTCAAAGATCGTGAACACCCATTCGGTGCCGATGGTCGTAAAGAAGATCTGTAAACTCAGCACCAGCATCAGGTCGGTATAGGCATGGAGCTTTGTCCAGAAGAGCATCGTCACCGCCAATGCCGCATAGGTCAGGGCCGTGGAGATCATGTTGATGGAGAACATCTCCGATGCAAAAGCCGACAGTTTTTCCCGGTCGTTTACATAGCGGGAGCCTTCACGCACCGCATAGGAGGAGATGCCAAGGCCTGCAAACAGCAGAAAATACCCGCAGACCGAGCTGGCAAAGTTCACTTTGCCCAGGTTTTCCACCTGAAGAACATTGGAAGCGTAGGGGAATGTGATGAGCGGGAAGATAATATTCATCAGTGTCTTGAATGCGCTCATCGCTGCATTCAGACTGAGGGATTTTTTCATATTGCTGAATCTCCCACCGGTTTTCCCCGTATCAGTCTCTTTGCCGTTCTCCTGATTTTACAGAACAAATTTCCTTCATGGTACCACAGCTCATACCAAATTTCTGCCAGAAGCTCTCTGTGTGACATAATAAACTTATAATACGTTCGGTTTCTCCACGACATCTTTGCAACTGCATCCGGCGAAAGATTTTCTCCCCAGCTTTTGATTTTCTGTTTGAGTACGATTCTTTCTTTCTCAGTCACTTTCTTTGATGTATGCAAATCCTCCCATACATATGTAGTAGTTCTTGCTTTTGCATGGTCGATTTCAATTTTCAATTCAGGATATGTACTTTCTATATCCCGATAGCTCTTTTCAAGTGCATCCAGATAATCCGACATATTCTTATAACTTTTATCCTGCAGGATGCCGTTCTCATTCTGGCGGTAGTGATAGTAAGCACTGTTCAGACTGACAAACGTGTTGCATCTTTTGGTAATTTCAGCCATCACATAGATATCTTCATAGTTTTTCCCCTTTGGAAACGGATTTTCCTGCAAGATATCTTTTTTGTAAAGTCGTCTCCAGACGTGATTACTGATTTCCACATCCTCAAGTAACAGCTGCAAGATTTCTTTTTGATGATAGACAGATACTTCCGTGTCCTTTGAAAACATCCGCCGCTCAGACCCATCCGGAAATGATTTTACAAATTGGCACAACGCCATATCGGCATTGTATTTTCTCATTGCCGCTTCCAGCTTTTCAGCCATTTCAGGCTCCACCCAGTCATCCGAATCCACAAACAAAACCAAATCACCTGTAGAGATGTGCAATCCTGCGTTTCTGGCATCCGATAATCCTCCATTTTTTTTATGGAGCACTCGGATTCTCTTATCCTTTTTTACCCATTCATCGCACAATTGCGGACAATTGTCTGGTGAGCCATCATCTACAAGAATGATTTCAAGATTCTTATAGGTTTGATTCACAATAGAATCAACACATTGTTTCAAATACTTTTCTACACCGTAAACCGGAACGATCACTGAGATACAGCTATTTTCTTCCATTCAATTCTCCGTCAAATTCAAGTCATGGCCGCCGGGCCGTTTTTCAGCAGGAACAGTTTTGCATACAGCCTCCGGCTGCATCTGAGCAGCTGATACTTCCGCTGGCTGCTGGTGCAGAGCAGCTTTGCCGCCGCCGGGTCACACTCCTGCAGAAAGGCCTCCATCTTTGCGCGGCGCTCCGTGTCCTGCATCAGATACGGATAGCAGTGCTCCACCACGCTCAGCATGGCGGCATCATTCTCCGGCATTCCCGGGTACGCTTCCTTGATGGCCTGATACTTCTGGTAGCCCATATCCAGCTTATCCTCGTAGAACTTCATGTTCCTGCGGTGAAGGATGCTGTCCGGGCGCTGATAGTAATAATACAGCGGCACCGGGCGGTATGCGACCTTGCCGCACTGCTGAAAAATACGGTATGTGGTCCCCTGATCTTCCATCATCCGCCCCACCGGATAGCGGACATCCCGGAACAGCTCCCGCTTGTAGAGCTTGTTCCAGGCAAAATCCCCCAGCTCATCCGAGACAAGGGTGCTGCGGATGGCTTCCCGGCCTGTCATGCACTGCACCGGTACAGCGAGCTCTGCCGGGGCAAGCTCTTCTTCCCGTTCAAACATCCGGAAGCCCACCACAGCAACATCCGCATTCTGTTCCTGCAGGTCACGGCAAAGCGTTTCCAGCATCCGGCTGTCCAGAAAGTCATCACTGTCCACAAAGCAGAGATACGTTCCCTGTGCCCGTTCGAGCCCTGTGTTGCGTGCTGCAGAGAGTCCCCCGTTTTTCTGGTGGACTGCCGTTACGCGTTCTTCCTGTGCGGCATATTCGTCGCAGATCGCTCCGCTGGCATCGGTGGAGCCATCGTCCACCAGCAGGACCTCAAGATTCCGGTAGGTCTGGTGCAGGATGCTGTCCACGCAGCGGCGGAGATATCGCTCCACATTGTAGACCGGAACAATGACACTGATCAGCTCTGTCTCCATGTTCTGTTCCCTCAGAAGAATGTTTCTCTGCCGATGTGGAGGATCTCCGAGGTGTACGGGCAAATGGCATTGTTGCCCTGAATATACGCCTGATAGATCCAGATGATGACCAGCATTCCCCACATGGCAGCCTTCAGCAGCTTGCGCAGACGCTCATCCTCCACGCACTTGACCACACGGCCAATGGCGAGATAACGGAAGAACGCAAAATACAGGCAGATGCGGTAGAGCGGCACATTGATGTTGCGCAGCTGGGCCGTTGCCATCTCGATCAGGATCATCACGATCCAGAAATCAGCATCCGAGCGGGTAAAGCGGCGATGGCCCGCCCCTTCCTCTTTGGCGTACCAGCGGTACAGCACAATGGGCAGGATCAGGAAGGGTAGACGCACAATGATTGGATTCAGAGTGAAGCCGCCCGCATTGGCATCATAATAATATCCGTAAAGTCGATCAATGAAGTCCACATTCAGGGCCAGCCTGACCACAGCCTTACTGAAGAAGGCAAGGTAGACCGAAAGTGCCGCCAGGCCACCCTTGACCCACCAGTTGTCGAAATGCTGAAGCAGGATATAGATCAGCAGCGCGCCAAACGAGATAAAGGTAGCATTGTGGAACAAGCAGGAGACCGCCAGCAGTAGGACAGCCCAGTGATATTTTTTCTTCCACACAAAGCTGAACGCCAGAAATGCCACACCCAGCGCCACAGACTGCCGCTCGGCATTGTAGGTATCGCCATAATACAGGCAGAGGTAAGCCAGCCAGCCATAGGGCACGGAGACATACTCCTTATACTGCACCAGCCCGATCATAAACAGACCGCAGGCCAGCAGATCCACCATAAAGTAGAGCCAGTGGACATCACCAAAAACATGGGCCGCCAGATAGACCAGCGTCATAAACAGCGGCTCTGTTTTGTGCCGCTGCCGGATGCAGGCCAGCAGACCATCCTGCAGCTTTGCATCTGTCACCCATCCCTCATACACCACGCTGTCCGTGCCAATGGACGGGTCCCGCAAGCCTGCCAATACCGCCATCACCAGCACCGCCAGCGCCAGGCAGAGATAAAAGCCCTTCTCGTTGTTTTTCTTCGTCCGCAGGTGCTCGCCATAGGCAGCAATGCCCACAGAAACAGCAAAGGTTCCCAGATAAATCAGCATAACTTCTCCATTTTATTTTTCGACTGTGTGTTTATTTTTCCATTCTCCCAGCCCATAAACGGCATAGAACAGCCGCTTGCTGATCAAAAGTGTTTCCACCTTGATCCGGTCTGCCTTTTTGGCCCAGGGCCGCCGGGCAAGCGCCCGGTGTTCCTGCACAAAGCGGCAGATCCGTGCCTGAGCCTCCGGATAGCTGGCAAAATCGCCATCCAGAATGCCTTTCAGTGTCTTCAGGTATGTAACCAGCTGCAGGTATTCCGCTTCTGCTTTCAGCACAGGGACCGTTTCCGCAATAAAGCGGGTCACGTCTTCGCCCACATCCAGAATGACCAGATTCTTCTCGGCAATGCCGCTCTTCATGGTCGAACCGGTATGGATACGGTAATCGTACATCGGTTCCGGAAACACTTCCACTTTTGCACAGCGGGCAATGGCCCGATACATCACCGCATAATCCTCGTACAGGATGCCAACGGGGAACTGCAGATCTCCCCAAACCTCCCGCCGGAAGAAAACGCCGCCTGCTCCATGCCCGATGCCCTGATGCAGCAGCATCCGGCGCATGGTCTCTTCCCGGTTCAGCAGCTCTGGGATCTGGTGCGGATTTTCCGTCCGTCCCTCCGGCTGCTCTGTCGAGAACATCTTCAGCGGGGTCAGGGCTGCATCAGCACCATCTGCCTCACAGCGCTCCACAAATTGGTCAAACGCTGTGGAGCGGATCAGGTCATCGCTGTCCAGCAGGTAAAAATATTTTCCCTGCGTCTGTTGCAACCCAACGTTCCGGGCATCAGACTGCCCCCCATTGGGCTTATGGAACACCCGGATGCGGCCATCCTCCACAGCCAGTTCATCACAAAGTTCCCCGCTGCCATCGGTGGAGCCGTCATCTACCAAAAGCAGCTCCCAGTTCTGGTAACTCTGCGCCTGCACGCTCTGCACACAGTCCCGCAGATACGGATAAACATTATAGACCGGCACAATGACCGATACAAGCGGTGTTCTTTCCTCCAACCGGATCCCTCCACTTTACTTTTTTCCACGCCACTGCGTTTTTTCATAGACCCGTCGGGTCATGGCATATCCGCTGTAGGAAAGTGCCGCCGCCAGCCGGGCCTTCTTGCGGGCCTGCGGGTCCAGCAGAACGTTCCGGCGGTATTTTTTCACTTCCTGCCAGAGGACCTTTTCAATCTTTTCATGCTGCCTGTCCCGGATCTGGAACAGGATATTGCAGACATTGCTCAGATAGCGGCATTCTGCCGCACGGCTCAACCGGGGGAAATCACGCTTCACATTTTCCATCAGCGCGTGGCAGTGCCGCACGCTGTCCAGCTTTCTGGGGTTGAAGGCCATATTCTGGATACTGCTGCCCCGCTGGAAATAGTAGTAATCCCGGTTTGCGATATGTGCCGCCTTATGGGCACGCTTTGTCACCTCGTAGGCCACCGGGATATCCTCATAGAGCTTGCCCACCGGGTAGCGCACGCCCTCAAACAGTGCACGCTTGTAGAGCTTGGTGGGGGTAGTCACCTCCATGCCCTCCTGATACAGGATGCGGCGCAGGCATTCCTCCCGGCTCAGGATCTCGAATGCTTCCAGACGCTCTGTGGGCACGGACTGCGCCGGCTGACCCTCGAACACCTCTTCAAAACAGCTGGCTGAAAAATCCGCTCCCGCCTGCTCCAGTGCCCGGTACAGGTTCTCGATGTAATAAGGTGACACCCAGTCATCGCCATCCACAAAAGAGAGATATTCCCCCTTTGCTGTGTCCACACCAGCGTTGCGGGCATCGGACAGACCACCATTTTTCTTGTGGAGCACCCGCACCCGGGCATCCTGTGCAGCATATTCATCACAGAGGGTCTCGCTGCCATCGGTGGAGCCGTCGTCCACCAGCAGTAGCTCCATATTCTGATAGCTCTGCCCCAATAGACTGTCCACACAGCGGTTCAGATATGGCTTTACATTATAAACAGGAACGATGATGCTTACCAAAGGGTCCATCTTATCTCCTCATTTCAGCAGGTCGAAGTAAAATTCTTCCAGCTTCTTCGCCTCGGTGACGATATCAAAGCCGCCTGCCCGCATCTCAGCAGAGGTATCCCGCCGCCGGGCATTTTCTGCAGCCCGGATCGCCGCATCCGCCCAGACTGCCGGGCTTTCCTGCAAGCTCAGGTACTGCATCTCGGGCAGGACCTGAGCCTCCTGCGGCACCTCTGTGGAACAGATGACCGGCAATGCCGCCGCTTGTGCTTCGATCAGCACGATCCCAAGCCCCTCATACCGCGAGGGCAGAACAAAGGCATCCATGGCCTGATAGAACTTTGCGGGATCACTCTGTCGGCCCAGAAAGCGGACATTCCTTTGCAGCCCCAGCGCCTCCGCTTTCCGGCGGGCAGCGGCTTCGCTTTCCCCTTCTCCAATCAGCAGTAAAACAGCATCCGGCCGTTGCTTGCAGACCTCCGCCATTACATCCAGCAGAAATTCGTGATTTTTGGCATAGCAGAACCGTCCGACATGGCCCAGCACCAGTTCATCCTCCAGGCCAAGCTCCTGCCGGACAGCTTTCCGTTTGGCGGCATCATAAGTAAAGCGGTCGAGCTCAATGGCATTGTTGAACACCCGGAAGGGCTTTTCACCATAAAGCCAGCTGCCTGCCGTTCTGGAGCAGGCACAGAGCCGGGTGGGATATACTGCAGCAAAGGGACGGAGCAAGTATTTCATCACATTTTTTGCCCCTTCTCCCCTGCCCACCGTAGAATGGTTATGCGCAATCCGGTTGGGCACCCCTGCACGCTTTGCCCCCCAGAGGGAAAGCACGCTCAGGGTGTTCATGTGGGAGTGAACGATCTGGTATTCGTTCTGACGGAACAGCCGCCCGATCTCCCGTTCATACTGCGTCAGGTGGGTATATTTTGGCACCACATACACCCGGCCGCCCAGCCGTTCGATCTCTTCCCGCTGGGGTAGGGTCGAGCCTTCCAGCGCGAAAAAATCAAACTGAACTCTGGAACGGTCCATGTGGCGGTAGTAGTTCATCACCACCATCTCCACACCGCCGTAGTTCATATCCGTCATCATCTGAGCCACACGGATGGGCTGTGCATTCTGCTCCATGGTCATACCAGCTCCTTGCGGTCGCAATCCTCGAACCAGTCCCGGAAGCTCTCCTCCAGCGTATAGTGGAGCTTGTAGTCGGTGGCGGCCAGCTTCCTGCCGCAGACATTGGTGGATACCATCAGCTTCCGGACACGGGCGGGATGGATGCCCACCTTTTTGCCCCCGATGGGTCCCAGAATGCCCGCCGCAAACAGCAGCAGTCCGGCGGGCACCAACGGCACATGGCGGTGCAGGCCGGTCGCCTTCTGCATTGCATCGCAGATCTCTTCAATGGTATAGGCCGGCTCGTAGGTACAGTTATAGACCTCTGCTCCGGGGAAGGAATGATCCAGCATCCGGTACTTGAAGAAGCGCACCAGCTCCTTGACATAGATGCACGCCTTGATGGTGTCCTTCCGGCCGGCATAGAAAAAGTAGCCCTTCTTCTGCCCCCTGTACAGGCGGGTCATGTTGCCGTGCTCTCCTTTGCCATAAACGATGCCTGGCCGCACGATAGTCAGCTCCCGGGCCGGATCACGGGCCTGCCAGATCTGGTGGATCTTTTCTGCCACCAGCTTGCTGATCCCATACGGCGTGTTGGGCGTTGGCAGAGTCTCCTCCGTCTTGAGGTCCTCAGACGCGCCATAGGGTGCAATGGAGCTTGTGAACAGGATCTTCCGGATGCCGTATTTTTCCGCAAATGCGGTCACATTTTCCGCACCCCGGATATTTGTTTCAAAATAGGATTCTTCCGGGTGGCCGGGGGTGCGGTGGACCGCTGCCAGATCAAAGATCACATCCTCCGGAGTCGGAACGAACTCAAAATCGATGGACTTGCGCACATCCAGCCGGATATACTGCACCCCATCGTTCTTTTCCACAATGCCCGGCACCACGCCCTCTTCCCCGGGCATCACAAGATCCAGGTCGTAGATCACGTCGCCTGGTCTGACGCATTCCCTCAGCAGCAAATGAATGAGATGGGTGCCGATAAAACCGGACCCACCAAAAAGAATATAATTCATTTTGCCCCTTTCCGGTCAAACACAACGCCCACCGTCCTGAACAGCAGGTAGATATCCATCCAGATGGACCAGTTGTCGATGTACTGGACATCCAGCTTGACCACTTCTTCAAAATCATCAATATCGCTACGGCCGCTTACCTGCCACAGGCCGGTGATTCCCGGCTTCATGGAAAGGCGGCGCTTGTGATGGCTCTCGTACTGCCGGTACTCATCCAGCGTGGGCGGGCGGGTACCCACCAGGCTCATGGAGCCCCGCACAACGTCAAAAAACTGCGGCAGCTCATCGATGCTGGTGCGACGGATGAAGCGGCCCACCCGGGTGATCCGGGGATCATCCTCCATCTTGAACATCAGGCCGTTCATTTCGTTCTGGGCCATCAGTTCCTTTTTGCGTGCTTCCGCATCCACATACATGCTACGCAGCTTGTGGATGTAGAACACCCGTCCATTCCGGCCCACCCGGCGCTGCTTGAAGATCAGCGGGCCGGGGCTTTCCAGCTTGAGCGGGATGGCCACCAACGCAATGATGGGGATGCTGATGATGCACCCCACGATGCCGCCCACGATATCCATGGTCCGTTTCAGCACCTGATCCCGCAGCTTGAGTTCTACCGTGCCCATCGTCACAACATTGCCGCCCGCACAGCGGCTCAATTCCCGGCTGATGCGCACCGCACTGGTCTCATCACAGCAGGCTTTTTCGATCCGGTCCAGCACCGGCAGGCGGAAATGGACCGTCAGCCCCATGCTCTCCATCTCCTCGAGATAGGGCAGCATGTTTTCTTCACTCTCCTGCGCTATATCCAGATACACTTCATCCAGCGCTGCCTGCCGCAGCCAGTCCATGAAATTATCGAAGTTCGCCTCGATCTTCACCCCATCGATCTCAGTGTGAAGCTGCTCCGGGGCAGCTTCCAGAATGGCAAGGCCGGTCACACGCTTGGACCAGTCCTTTTTCAGCTCTTCCAGGATAGGGCTTGCGTTCTCCTGCGTGGTCACCACCCCCACAAGGCTCTGGATCCCCTTGGTATAGCGGGAGCGCACCAGCATCTTTTTGAGGACAGTATGAGCGCCCGTCATCACAAAGACATCGATGACGGGCACAAACACCAGAAAATAGCGGGAGTGCAGCATGGGAGCCTTGGTCAGCGCCAGACAGGCCGCATCAATGAGGGTCAGCAAAAAATTAAACCGCACCGCAATTTCAACTTCACGGATCGGAGTGCGGTTCACGATATTTTCGCTCTGATCAAATGTAAAAAAAGTCAGAATATAGGCCAGCAGCAATAAAAAACAGGCTTCTACCAGATCGTCCAGCTGGAAGTCCCCCATCTTGTGCAGAACACCTGCGGTCAGCCCCCACGCCAGCCCAATGCTGAGAACCAGAGAGAGCAGATCAATCAGAAACAGGTATCCATACTGCAGTTTTTCACGTTTCGTAATCATACTGTTTCGTTGTCTCCATTTATTTTTACCATTTTATCATATCGGGAGAAGGGTTGCAATAGATGGAGGTCGAATGCAGCACTGCTTTTGTCGGATCACTGCGAATGGATCATGCCATTTCACAAAAGCGCCTTATCGCACCCAAAATGGTCAGCAAAAAGCGCCCTTTCTCTCGCATCACACAAGAGAAAGGGCGCAGTCAAGCTTTATTCAGCTCAGGAGAAACTCCGATCAGCAGTTCTCAGCGAAGTACTTAATGGTACGGACCATCTGAGAGGTGTAGGAGTTCTCGTTGTCGTACCAGGACACGACCTGAACCTGATAGGTATCGTCGCAGCTACGCTGAATTTTTGCACTTTTCCAAGTAGTTCTTCACAGTTTTGTAACAACAGTTACAGTACCAGATCATACCGTTGTCGTACCAAAACCGGTTTGTTCGTACCACGATTATATCACGTTTCAGCGTCATTTGCAAGGATTTGATTCGTTTCACTTCTGACCTGCATTTTTCAGATTTCAGCGTATATTCTTACGGTATTCCACGGTTCGAGCGCCTGAGGCCTAGGGCTTCCGCCGGGGCAGCAGCTCTCCCAGACACTCTCCTCAGAAGCTCTATGACAGCTAGATTGACAACATGTTCCTGCTGATTAACTGAAATTTCTCCGGACGTGATTTTGAGCCATGGTGTGGGAAATGTAGTCATTTATGTTTGATATAGAACAATTCTATTCATTCCGGGTCACATCAATTACCATTTATATAAGAAAACCGCGTGAACTGCCAGAACTTTAGCTCTACGCTCTGACTGATCCACACGGCTCTAAAATATTTATTTCAGCTTTTCGAGGATTTCATCTGCGGTCATACCAGATGCCAGCAGCTTCTTCAGCACAGCTTCGGCTTCAGCCTTCTTTGCAGATTCCGCTGCTTTGGTTTCAGCGTCCTTTTTCTTACTCTCCAGCTTCACCAGTTCTTTGTCCAGTTTTTTGAGCGAGGCCTTCTTGGTTTTCAGGTCTGCTTTCAGAGCATCAATGTTCGCAGTGATCGATGCAATTTCAGCGGCAGCGGCTTCCTTTGCAGCCTGCTTTTCAGCGATCTGTGCGGCAAAGTCAACGGTCGCTTTTACGGTCTTGGGCTTGTTTTTGCTACCTTTGGGACGGGGCATATGGGACACCTCCAATGTTTTTTGATGGCTTCAGTATAACACTCGTCTTTTATGTTCGCAAGAGGTGCATTCTGTAGAATAAAAATATATTTTGATTTAAATAATAGATTGATTCAAATCGTGCAACCATACAGGTATCGCACTGTAATCTCTTACCCACAGAATGTTAATTCCAATGCGATAAAAATGATTTTCAATTTGAAGTCGGTCTCTTGTTGTGAACTGTTTTGTCATCGCAACACCAGATGCATCGCTACTTTTATACATCGTAGGTAAAATAGCATAATGCTTAGGCGGATTATACGCTGTGATTTCCAGTAGCCTTCGGATATTGGGATCACTTAAACTGCATCCAATAAACAAACAAATATTTTCTCTGAAGAAAGAAAGCTGGCTTGCAATCGGCCAACTATAAGGTTGATTATAAAGCATATTATAGTCAGCTTCCGTCAGGCAGATTGATCTTATGTGAAGTGTATCCAGTTGACTTTTCATTGCAACTTTTGGTAAAAATCCGTGCACATGATAGAGTCGTAAGCTTTGATTTGGTTGTCCATTCACGCCATAAAAATCCGCACTCACCTGACCATTTGAGTATCTAACCTTCGTTGTGAACATGGAACAACACTTTACTCCACACCACTCTAAATACTGTTCAAGGAAGTCATCGTAATTATAGGTTAAAATCCTAAAGTTTTGATCTTTTAGGCATTTTTGAGCCAGTTGCGCAATCTCCCCTAACTCGGTATTCACATCCAGTTCCCGCGCCTTATCATATAGACTTTTATGGACTTGCCAAGCAAAGGTTTTCTCATCTGCCCAGACGTCTTTGCATAACTGAGCTGTTGTAAGACTTGTCCCTCCAACTTCCTGAAAAACCGCCTCGGAATCATCCAAAAGATGCTGCTCCTCGATCTCTTTCTGAAAATCTCTCAGCAATTCATCCCAAGTTTTTGCTCCCTGCTCCTTCGAAACACCCGCACCCAGCACAATTGCAACGCCCTTTTTCTCTTCGATGCAGATACGTATTGCATTTGTATAAATATCATTGTTTTTTTGATATAAGTCATCTCTGTACAGATTATCGGAGATTTGAAACTTTTCTTTGTTTTGTGTAGTTCTTTTACGGTCAATATTCCATGAACACGCATGACCATACTCAGCTGGATACTCTTTGATCCATTTGTTTATCTCATCGATATCCCATACTGTAAGGTCTAATTCTTCAAGAGATATTTTAGCATTTACAATGAAGATAGTTGCCGCGTCATAATTCTTTCTATAATCATCCGCCACTGCTCTGATTCGTTTTTCCAGCTGTTTTGATTTGCTATCTATAAATTCGAAAATCACAGGCCCTTGATATTTAAAAAATCCATCTGGCGCAAATGCATCAAATCTTCTTGCAGATTCTGCAAGCTTGCTGTTTCCGGATACTCTGTACTCAAAATAGAGAGGCTTGTTTTCTTCCAATGAATTTTTCCTCAGGACCGCTTTAGCAAACGATACAAATTCGTCTCTTGATAATTTTCCATTCTGCTTTTTCATAAAATCCACCAGTTTTTTCGCTTTTATAGACCGCTAAAAACCACCGCTTAGCCTTACGATTGAATAAAGCAATCCATCATCAGACTTGCACCGCTGTAACGAATCCCTGTACAGAATTTTAAACTCCATATCCCTTGCCCTTGATGGCCTCCACAACCTGAGACACATACTTCTGGCAGGTGTCGTGGTCGGGAACTTCGACCATCACACGCACAACAGGCTCCGTGCCGGACTCGCGGACAAGGATACGGCCAGTGTCGCCCAGTGCCTCGGCTACGGCCTTGACTGCTGCCTGCACTGCTTCGTCCTCCTGTGCGGCCTTTTTATCGGTCACACGAACATTCTCCAGCACCTGCGGGTAGATTTTCAGGGGCTCAGCCAGCTTGCTCATGGGCATCTTCTTCGCCAGCATAACCTCCATCATTTTCAGGCTGGTCAGGATACCATCACCAGTGCTAGCGTACTTGCTGAAGATGATATGCCCACTCTGTTCACCGCCGATACGGCAGCCGTTCCTGGCCATATACTCGTAGACATACTTGTCACCCACGGCAGTCTTGGCGTAGTCGATGCCCTGCTCGTCAAAGGCCTTGTACAGGCCAAAGCAACTTCGCAGCACATTTCTGTCAAGCCATCTATTAGTTCATCGCTTTTCATCCGTCCCAAGCTCTGATTGGTATTTCTTAGCATCTTTTAAGAAACTTGCCGCAATCATCACGATAACTGCACCAATGGGAAACGCTGCTACGATACTGACCGATTGCAGGTTGTTCATGGAACTTTCGGCAAACAACAATGCAATCGGCAACAGAATCAGCAGAATGCACCACATCAGCTGAATACTCTTATTAGGCTGTTCATCGTCCTTGAGAGCATGGTAGCTATAGCAGGATGCGGTCAGTGCGATAGAGTCGAAGGATGTTGCATAGAAGGCAATCATCGTAATCAGAACAGCCACCATAACGACCGGTGCACCCGGCATAGTTCTGATCATATCCACGATCATGCCGTACATATCACCGTTTTCCAGATACTTGGCGATAAAATCCGCCTTGCCGGTCATCTGCAATCCCATAGAGTAGTTGCCCAGCACAATGAAGCTGGTCAGCGTAGAGCCAACGCCGAACACATAGCCGCCCAGAATCGTCTGGCGTACCGTTCTGCCACGGGAGATACTGCCAATAAAGAACGGCGCAGCCACACACCAAACCATCCAGTAGGCCCAGTAATAAATCGTCCAGTTCTGGGGGAAGTTGGAGGTACGCAGTGGGTCGGTAAAGGTGGAAAGGTCGATGAAATTCTGCATCATCCGTCCCAGTGAGGAGAAGCCAGTTTCGATAATATACCGGGTCTCGCCGCCAAACAGCAACACAAAGGCAAGCAGCCCGAAGAATAGATAGATGCAAACGTTGGCCAATTTGCTAATGCCCTTGAAGCCGTGTAGCAAAGAGTAGGTGTACACGGCGCAGGTAATCAACAGGATGATGATATTGATGACTGTGCGGCTGACAGCAACATGGAACAATTCGCCAATAATGGTCGCCATCAGCGGTGTTGCCACGCTAAAAGTAGTCGCCGTGCCCGCCAGCAAAGCGAACACCGCCAGCAGGTCAATGATGCGACCCGCCCAGCCATCGGTGTGCTTACCCAGAAGTGGGCGGCAGGCTTCGGAGTATTTCTGGCGAGTTCTCTTTCTCACATGGAGCATAAAGCCGAACGCCGCCGCCAGCACCAGATAAAAGCCCCATGGGATAAAGCTCCAGTGGAACAAGGGGTATACCCCCGCCCAATCCTGAATGCTGCCCATCTCCGCCAGATGTGGGTCGGTTGCATACAGCACCCATTCAGAAAAGGAGTAGAACAGGATATCTGCAGCAAGACCGCAGGTAAACATCATGGAGCCCCATGCAAAGAAGGAATACTGAGGCTTTTCGTTGGGTTCACCCAGAACGATGTCTCCGTATTTCGAGCACGCAATGTACAGAGACAGGATGAAAATGCCCAATCCAATCACAAGATAATAGGTACCAAAGGTATCTCCGAAGAAGAACCGGATCTGGCTCAGCACAGCATTAGATTGTTCCGGTGCAAAGAAGAACAGAATGCACAGGGCAATGATAATGGTCAGTGGGAGCAGCGTTATCATCCAATCAATTTTCCCACGTTCTCTATTTTGGTTCATTTTATACTTCCCTCTCATATTTTTTGTAGCTGGCATCCAAGGCAACCAACTCGCTAAAGTTATCCACCTCGATGATATCGTTCTGATTCATGGGACGAATTCCCAGCTGATATTCCGCTGGATAACAGAACAGCGCCACATCATCCCAGTAGATCTGACAATTCTGCTTCTGCTCAAACTCGATTTCCAGATGGTGCTTCAGCTTCTTTCCATCTTCCGCAGTCCAGCGCGAAATGCTATACAACCGCCAGCCACCCTTGCCGCCGGTGCGGCTGCAGGAGGTCACGATGCCATCTTTTACGGTTTGCAGCCACTCGTCCGTTTCCTCATCCGTCCATACGCTGTTATAGCCGGAGCGTTCAAACTCCGGTGCCAGAATATCCGGGTTATAGATAATTTGATCGCCGTCCAGAATGATTGCATTCTCGATGTGATCTCTTGCTACATACAGGGATGCGATATTATTGCAGGTATCATAGTAGGGGCTTTCAATCAGTCGAACACCGGGATATTCTGTCACCAGCGGAATGAACTGCTCTTTCAGGTAGCCCACTACGATGTATATCTCCGAAATGCCATTTTTGTGCAGCCCCTCAATTACCGTATCGATCATCCGCACGCCGTTTACTTTGACCAGTGGCTTCGGTGTTGTCAACGTGACCGGGTGCATCCGGTTTCCCAGACCAGCCGCCATAATAATGGCTCTTTCCACTTTAGGCATTTTCCTGTGCCTCACTTTCCCCTAATTTTTTCAGTTCATCCTGAACGATGCGATAGTAGTCCTTAGCATAGCGATACTGCCGCAGGGAATACTCGCCAAATTCCACGCCCAGATTCCGCTTATACTCACACCAGTTGCTCCACAGCAGACCACAGGCAGCGATGTAGCAGTAAATCTTAATTCGTGTCGCATCATCACAACCGTCCGTAAAATATGCTGCAATCAGGCGATCAACCTGCCGTTTGTTGTAAAGCGAATAAATGCAGAACATTGCGATATCCACATGAGGGTCCTGCATACCCGCATACTCCCAGTCAATCAGACGAATCTCCTCTTTTCCATTTTTCTGGACAAACAGGAAGTTATCCGGTACTGCGTCAATATGCGTCAAAATCTTTTCGCCTGCGTGTGCATCAATATAAGGCTTCAAAGACCAGACATTCGCCTTAGTTTTCTCATAGTCCTTGTAAACAGAAGGAGTGCCATCCCACAGCGTTTCGTAGAACTCCATCTGCCCGAAAATATCAAATTCATGCGCCACCTTCAGCTTCAACGCATGGAAGTCACGCAAACGGCTCATGCACTTCTTGACATCCTCATAGTCGGTTGGGTCGCATACCCGGGCACCCTCCAGAAATTCTGTGATCTTATAGCCGTTCTCCGGGTTAATATAGGCAATATCGTCACAGATGTTTTTATCAGCGATGGCATGATATACTGCCGCTTCCTGACGGCGATTGATGAGTTGATCTGTGCCCTCTCCTGGAATGCGCATAATGTACTTTTTGTCCTTACAGGTAAACAGAAACGAACGGTTGGTCATTCCCTTTTTCAGGACTGTGATGTCCGTGACTTCCTCCGGTTTTGCGCACAATGCCTTGCAGATCAAACGAATTGCATCCGTTTTCAGTTGGTTGGAATCGCTGTCGATCTCACGAAGCTGTTCGTAGGTATTGATCTCCACAACATCTGCCGAATGCACCACCCGAGCAGCAACGATCATCCGAGCCTTATGATAAAGTGCTTCTTCCCAAAACGAACCATCATACCGCGGATTTTCGCAAAGCTCCTCGATGCGTGCAGAAACCGTATCCGCATCCTCTTTTACCAGATAACTGATACCGATCATCGCATTACCGCCGACGTTTTCTGGTACAGTTACCAGCTCCATCTTGCGGTTTACACGGACATTGCTCTCGTTTTCCACAAGATCGCTGACCATATACCATGAGTACAGCTCGTGGCGGTGAAACGGATTGCGGTCGCACCAGATGTCGCAAGGGACGATGTACGCATTCTCCAAATGCTCTTTTGCCAATCTGAGGGAGTGCAAATTATTCTTGGTTGCATAGTCCGGGTTGACCACCAGTTCTACGCCGTACTCATCCATCAGGTATTCATATTTTTCCTTCATGAAACCTACAACAACATAGATTTCCTGAATACCTACTTCGTGAAGCTGCTTGATGATTCGTTCAATCAAAGGCTCCCCATTGACTTCCAAAAGGCCCTTGGGCATCTCGGTGTTGATGGGGACCATCCGCATACCAAAGCCGGCGGCCAGAATAATCGCTCTATGGGGTGTATTTTGTTTGAATACCTTAATAGCCTTTGTTGTTGGCCGAATTGAATCATCAATATATCCTGATTTAATAAGTTCCTTCAAAGAACGATTAACGACTCCAAGGGAATGGCCAGAGACTTCCGCTAAAATTCTCTGGTTAATAAACGGCTCCAATAGAAGTGCGTTCAGAATATCACTTTCTTGTTTGTTCATATGTGCTCTTCCTTCACTTTTCGTGAACATCAAAATAAACCCAATATTTCATACGAATATCTTAGAAAAGAGTTATATCATCCTAAAGAAATTTAAGATTTTCTTAGCTGAATCACGCTTTGTTCCTTCATAAAATATAGAAATCAGTTTTTCTCTTTCCTTCTTATATGGATCTTTGCCTTTTTCAATTTCTTCAATAGCCGAACAAAATTCCTTTAGATTATATACATGCGCACCAGTCCAGTAATCAATTGCGTTCCCCGGTAAAAACTCTCCTCTTGACTCCTTATATTCTTCATAGTCATCCAAAGTAAAAATCATCGGCCGATTTAGCAACATATAATCTGCAGAAATTGATGAATAATCTGTGATAAGTGCATCAGTTAGTGCAATAAATTGATACAGCTGTACATTTATCTCGTGAAGTTGCTCATCTCTCAAAAAGATAATATTGGAGTATTTTTTTTGGAATACTGGAAGATTTTTTTGCAATGGATGGATTTTCAGAACCATTAAAAGACTTCGTTCCTGTAAAAACAAATTAAACTTGTCCAAAATAATTTCTGTTTCTATAATTGGCAAATGAGTCTCTGTCCTCAAATATTCTTCCGAGATTTCCTTGTGGTTAGATTCACGGAAGGTCGGCATCCACAAAAAAACCTTCTTGTATCGTGATAATCTGTATTCGCTCTCTATTTTATTTCTAATCGTACTATTATCGTCTCCGAAATAATCCAATCTGGGCATACCCATTGTCAGGAATTTCGCTTTTCCAAAATTCGCAAAGGAAGGATATAATTCGGCAGATAATTTACATGTTACCATCACATAATCTGGATAAGTAAATTCTTCTTTTTCTGTTCCTCCCTTCCCAGCTTTATAACCAGCAAATCCATGTGTCAGGTAAACAACAGTTTGTTGTTTCCTTTTCTTTAAGTCATGCATTACATTACTATGGTCATAAAAAAAATACTTGCAGGTTGCTAAAGATTTGCTCCACCTCAAATCAATGTGTTCTGGAAATTTCTTAACGAAAGTTGTATTAGGAAATCCCCCTTCGCGTTTTGCATAACCTAGTGCACTCGAAATATCATTTACCAACCAGACTGTCTGATACTTCTTCAAATAACCTTTTTTGTTCATATAATCATACAATGCATACGAATTATCCGTTAAATCACCTTCGCTTTCAAACACCAGCAACTTTTCATTTATGCGTTGGTATTGAAACGCTCTATATAATTTTTTATTTATCGCTCCCACCAAATGTGTATTTACTGTCTTTAAAAAACCCATACAACCTTTTTCCCTAAGTTTACTACAGATTTTATATATGATGTTCATATTACCTGCGTCCTCTTCGATGTATAACTTTACATAAAATCAGTTGAATATCTTTAAAATAAAGTAAAAAGACAAGTCCAAATAAAAACATATTAATCCCATACATTAGAAAATTTTCCGGCAGCGTAATCAAGACTATCGATTGAAGCACTAAAATGGTATAACTAATGCTATCCCGCAACACATTAAGTTTTAGGGAAATGTATTTTTTACTCTGCACATAACGGACAACAAAAACTTCTGCATAACAAATGGTTGTTGCAATCGCAGCTCCCATTGGCCCCATAAAAGGTGTCAAAATTAGATTCATCGCTATGTTGCTCACTGCTCCAACCAACGTGCTGGTCGCAAAAATCCGGCTATCTTTTACGGCCGTAAAAAAACCTCCCATATAACCGCTTAGCGCTCCAAATAAAATTGCAATTGTAAGCCATGGTACATATTCCCATGCAGAATAGAAATCTTTTGCATATAAAAATCGTGCGAGGAATCGATCGCTGACAATAATTGCAGAGCAAATCAATGTCATTGCACAATTATACGCACGATATGTACTGGAAAAGAATCCAGATTTATCCTCCGGATCATAATCCTTTACTGCCGACAACTCCCATGCCTGATTAAAAATGCCCTGAAACACATTCAAAATTGCTGGAATTTTACCCGCTACTGCATATAGCCCATTTTCTGCCAAACCGCAAAAGAATACAACAACGTATCTATCAAACGCGCTATTTATCCACCATGCAAGTGAATTAGCAACTAGCGGTTTGGAATATGAAAGCATTTCTTTTTGTTCATCTCTATATTTCTCTCGTATATTTATTCTCCACAATATGTTTCCTCGTACTATCAAATAAATACTCTGCACCAACGGGCCGAGGCAATTAGCTAAAAAATATCCTACTAGTCCCATCCGAAGATTCACAAGAAATACAATATTTAAAATGATGGTAGCTAATGAAGCGATTACACTTGAAATCGAAAGATCTGTGACCCGATTAATTCCTCGGATGTAACAGGTTACTACTCCAGACAATGTTTGTGCCAGAAACATCAAAAGCAAAAAGATTGTGTATTCCTTTACAATTAATGAAACATTAAAGACAAAGTTCAGACATAGTCCTACAGCTAAAACACAGTTAGCACAGATGACCAATCTCATCCCAATTGTTACAACTGCATCTTTTGAATAATTATTATCTAGTGCAAAACGAATCACAGCGTCTTGAATATTAAATGTTAGCAGTGGAATCAACACTCCAATTGTTGTGGTGAAAAGATCATAGGTTCCATAATCCGTTGTTGATAAAATATTAGTGTATAACGGAACCAGAAAAAAGCTCAAAAACCTAGTGGCAAAGCTGGACAATGTGAGAAGTCCAACATTTTTAAATAAATATTTATACTTTTCATTCATGTTATTTCAGTTTTGTGCCCTTTCCTATCATATTTCTAATGCCTTTTCAAAATCTGCCACAGCTTTTTCCCATGAAAACTTGACAACAGACTTTTGCGCCTCCAAAACCAGCGACTCTCTCAATTTTTGATCTTCAAAAACACGTTCTACATTATGAACCAATTCTTCTACATCTTTCACTGGACTTAGTAACGCATTTTTTTCATCTTTGGCATACTCCAAAACTCCTGTGTACCGTGTAGATACCAACACATCTCCACATGCCATCGCCTCAAGACCTGTAAGTCCATATCCTTCATCTATCGTTGCACAAAGCCATACTGAAACCTTGTTATAGATTTCCACAGTTTGCGTTTGTGTCGCTTTTTGGGTATAATGGATCCACTCTGGATATTCCTTTGGCCGTTTCGGAACGCCAAACATGTAGACTTCCAAATCCAGATATTTTTCTTTTAACTGATAGACTGCTTTCATCGAATACTGAAGGCCTTTATGCGGCATCTCATGGTACAAAAGTCCAATTGTATGCAGCTTTCGTTCTTTGATTGGTGTGTTCAGACGATACACATGAATGTCGACTGGATTTCGAACTAGAATTGACGGTTTTCTACTATACTGATCTACAATATCTTTCAGCCATCGTGAAATCACAATGTTAGTCATTTCGTACTTATATGTATTCTGACAATATTCATCTGAGACCCGCCAATTCTCATAGTCCTGAATAAAGTAAGCCAGCTTTTTTTCGAAAAATCGTTCTTTTATAGATTCTACAGTTGTAACTTCTGTTGCAATGAAAACATCGGTTTCCTTCACTCTTTCATCTAGATCAGCTTGATAATAAGATAGTGTTTCGATTTTTTTATCCTGCGGAAACCACGAGGGTGAAAAGTAAGTCATTCTGGAAAGCATCCACTGGCGCAATTTCTCCGGCAGATGATATTTTTTCCATGAACTGCCCATCAAGTATAAAATCTGTACGCTGTATCCCCTATTTTGTAGACGGTTTGCATATTCAAAAATCATTTTTGCGCCACCAGTCGGCACAAAAGAAAGACTATCCATTACAAAACAGATTTTTTTCATTTAAAATCTCCTCACGTTCTATTCGGATTTTCTCCCATGGCAACGCACAGAAACATCGTAAACATTATAAGTGATGTTGGAAATTGATGATAGAGAACACTTGTCTCTCCAAAACCGTACAACAAATTAAACGCAAAACAACTCAATACTGCTGCTGTCATTGAATCATCTGTTCTCCTCCGAATTTTCTGAAAAAGCTTTCCAAAAAAGGCAAAAAACAAAACCAAACCTACGATTCCAATTGTCATTAGAAGATAAACATAGTAATTATCCAAATGTCCCGAGAGAGGTTGTCCATCGATAACAAGTTTATCGACGGCACCTGGATTCAATATTCCAAGGCCGATAAATACTCGAATTCCTTTCAAATATGTCAAAATCTGATATGCCTGATTTCTGCCCGAATCCAAGTAAACTGTCATAAATTTATTTGCAATTAAAAACATCCCTGCACAACTAAAAGAACACATCAGATATAAAAGAGTCTGACGCATTTTTTTGGAAAACCATCGTGGATTATTAATAAACACGAAGAATACATACAATAAATATCCAGCTGCTACGGCAATCACAGCTGTTCTTGAGCCGCTTTCAACTAAAATCAAGAAATCAAACAGCATCATAATGTAAATAAGAATCTTTTTTATGGCTGAGTTTTCCCTTGTTTTTAGGAAAGTTAATAGTGGGAGAGCTATCATCACCAAACCTGCTGCCAAACTTCCCGTTGTATTGGGATTCGGAAATCCTAAATTGAATCGAGTTCTCAGTGAGTAATTGCTAGAGAAGAACGCTGCCAAGTTCATCTGGGCTATATTCTCATTAATATTAATTTTATTTATCATATAATTTAAAAGAGTCGCTATATTGGGAATCAAAAAATTGATCCATAATAACTCTTTCAACCCATAATAACGTGCAAATTCACAGCCCGTCGAAAAAACCACAACCAAAAACACAAACATAACTATCCACTCTTTTACATCTGTGTAGTTATTAAGCAGCTGCACACCCATTACCGCTAAAATCAACCACAAATATTTTGTGATAGACAAATCCCGAATTACTTTGCGATTTTTTGCATATTCCACAACATATCCATATAATATTTGAATTATGCTGAGGAAAGCGTAGCCCGTCCAAATTGCTGCACGTTCCCTCAGAAGTGGATTTTCAAAACGAGCATCAACGAAGGAAAAAAGATAAATTGTATATTCCACAATTAGGATATTCTTCATCATTTGTCCTTTCTTGAAAAATTCATTACAGCAGTCCCAAAATTGCTAACACGCTGTAGCGAAACATTCCAGAAGATGGATAAAGTTCCTTATCCTTCAGTAGTTGTACTGTTTGTTTCAAGCTATTTTTATAGGTCGAAAGTTCCATTAATTTTTCATACTCTCTCGGATGTGTATTTTGCAGGAATTCACCATACTTCGACAATACTGCATCAGCATTTTTTCGTCTTGGTTGCCGATTTCTGTCAAGGAGTCTCCCCATATGCTTGAAATATGCTGTAACAGGCTTCTTGTCAAGGTATGTACCAATGGAATTGTCTCCATGCTGACGATAATCTATATGCGGTTCAAAGTCATAAATCACATTTCCGAATATTGACGCAATAATATAAAGAAATGCATCGTGCATGGTGAATTCATCCGGGATTCTGTTATGTATTAATTCTGCCAATGCTCTATTGTAGACAATTGTACAGCCCGTAGCCTTCATGTCTGTGAGATATTCGTATTTATTTCTACATATTGCAGGCATTTCATGCGAATTTCGATAAAAGACATCCTTTTCATCTACAATTCTAAGGTTGCTATAGTAGAGTGCCGGGATCTCTTGCGAGTATCTTTTCAGTCGATCAATTGCTGTTTCCAATTTATCGCAATCCCAAATATCATCTTGATCTGCCAAAGCATAATATTCCGTTTCTGGTGCATTCTGAATTAGATAGAAAAAAGACTTGCATGGCTTAAGATTTTTTCCATCCGTCCAAATTTCCAAATCAGAATATTTCTGTCGATACTCTTGCAGAATCTGCATTGTGTTATCTGTTGAGCCATCATCTCTAACGAGTAGCTTCAATTTTACATTTTTTTGCAAAAAAATACTGTCCAACTGTTCCCGTAGATATTTTTCGCCGTTATAAGTTGACATCAATACAGTTATTTCTTCCATGTTTTTCCTTATTATCATTAAATATACTCAAATCAAGCTGTTCCTAAAAGGACTTTCAGTGTAAATACAACATTCCGATAAAAACTATCCGACCAAAGATCTCTATCAAAAATCAAATAAAGTTTTGTTCTTAGATTTTTCTTATAATTTCGAATTTTCTCAAACTTCTCACAATCTTTTTCTGTTAACTTACTCTTAAACTCCTCATAAAGAGCTTTTGTATTTGTAGATATAGTTTTTTGATCTTGTGACAAAATGAAGTTTACTATTTCCTTGATTTTTTTCCAACTCACTCTTTTTAACGATGTTCCAACAACATTATCAGTATGTTGACGGTAATTAATGTGCGGTTCAAAATCATATATCGTTTTACCCAAGATACTCGCAGTCTGGTACAGCCACACATCGTGCATGGAATACTCGATTGGATTCACTTCTTTTGCTAATTGGGCTAATTTTTTATTATAAACTACTGTGCACCCTGTTGCCAAATTTTCAATTAATGCTGCATATTTATTTTTTGCCACATGTGGAACAGCATGAGAAATCCTCGCAAATATATTATCTTCATCTACAATTCTCAAATTTGAATAATATAACAGCGGAATATTTTCATCATCTTCTTCCAGTTTCTGTATTGCTTTTATACCTATAATCAGCTTATCAGCATCCCAAATATCATCCTGATCTGCCAATGCAAAATAATTATCATCTGTATAGGTACGAATCAAATATAGGAACGATGCGCATGCTCTCATATTATTTCCATCGGATATGATTAACATATCACGATGGGCGGCTTGATATTCTCTTAATATATCAAGCGTCCTGTCCGATGAACCATCATCTCTTACAATAAGCTTCACATGCACTTTTTCCTGAGAAAAAATGCTATCCAGCTGTTCTCTCAGAAATCTTTCGCCGTTATATGTGGACATCAAAACCGTTATATTTATCATTTTGTTCTTTCACAATCCTTATCATTATATCGATAAAAATGCTTCATCTACATCCATATCGACTTTTCTCATAATTAGATATTTACTTTCTTTTGCTCTCTGCAAATCATCTGCCGTTAAAACATCCGGACTGTTTGCTCCCTTTTGAAAATGCTGATAGAGTAAATTATCCGTTGTCTTATCGCCAAACGGTGATAGCATCACTAATGTATGGAAGAAGGATTCATCTGGTGTCGAACTGCTTCTATAAAAATCATAGAAGTCAGGATTTTCGGCCAAGTAATTATTTATCCAATTTACTGTTTCTTTGCTCAAACACCACCACTGACTCCCAAAATAAAAATTCACCTCCAGCTGTTTTCTTTGGAAAAGTTTCCATGTTCGGTTATATCCGCCTGAGATTTCAACCCATCCACGTTTTAAAACTTTCTGCCAAAACTTTCTGCCGATTATCCCCTCAGGAAAGTATATTTGATTTCTTTTATCAAAGTTATTCTGAATATGCTTTCCAAAATTCTTGCTACTCCAATATTGAATAAAGTTCTCTCCGTTATGTTGCATAAAAAATTCTACAATTTCCTCTACAGAACGAAGCGGCCAATCTTGTCCACTAATCAACCAATAGTAGTCATAGCCCCCCCTTATACCAGCAACAGCTGTATTCAAAAGATTTAGCGTTGCCGTAACCTGCGAAATCTGTGCCCATTCCACCGAAACACGCTGTTCATCCGGAAGCACAAACACATTTTCCCTATGAATAATTTTATCTGTAAAGTCAGCCTTTTTATCAATATGAAGATAGCAATCAATATCCGGATGATTTAAACGTTCAAGCAATAAATTGATTTGTTTTGGATTTTTATGACATTGAATCAAGATTGCAATTTTCATTATATCCTCATTTCTTTTTTGAATCCCTGATGTTTCTATATTTAAGGAATCCATTCACCATATACCAGCACTCATAATAAGCGGCCTCTATCGGGTTCAATCCGACATACCGATATGTATTCCAATTCATCTTTGCAGCCTTGAACTTGTTGCCCGACTTCGATGACTTTGCAATTCTATAAATGAGCAACGGCTCATCCACACCATAGGCTTTCTTTCCTTCTTTCAGGATGCTGAGCCAAATTGCGAAGTCCTCGTGCATCCCATCACCGATTGCATAGTGCTTTGCATATAGTTCCTTACGGACAAGCGCAGAAGAATTAGATAAGACATTCTGTTTCAACAGCTGCC
>ERZ791631.405-NODE-405-length-40509-cov-12.830375_pt1 | contig 40509 bp, 26 predicted proteins | sample MGYA00509961_ERZ791631 | MGnify/ENA primary metagenome ERZ791631 (study PRJEB30046, sample SAMN00715248) | human gut metagenome | study: EMG produced TPA metagenomics assembly of the A metagenome-wide association study of gut microbiota in type 2... | reverse complement strand
AGTCTCTGCATACCAATGCATTGGATGAGGCTATCGCTCTTCCGACAGATTTCTCTGCACGTATCGCACGTAACACACAGATTTATATTCAGGAAGAAACTTACATCTGCAAGAACGTTGACCCATGGGGCGGCTCTTACTATGTAGAATCTCTGACGAACGAACTGGCACACAAGGCTTGGGAACATATTCAGGAAATTGAAAAACTGGGTGGTATGGCGAAAGCTATCGAAACAGGTATTCCTAAAATGCGTATCGAAGAAGCGGCTGCACGTACACAGGCTCGTATCGACAGCGGTCAGCAGACCATTGTGGGTGTGAACAAGTATCGTTTGGAAAAAGAAGCTCCGATTGATATCCTTGAAATTGATAATACGGCAGTTCGTCTTGAACAGATTGAAAACCTGAAACGTTTGAAAGAAGGACGTAATCAGGCTGAAGTGGACAAGGCATTAGCAGCTATCACTGAATGTGTGAAGACCGGCAAGGGTAACTTGCTTGAACTGGCAGTTGAAGCAGCTCGTGTTCGTGCTACTTTGGGCGAAATTTCTTATGCGTGCGAACAGGTTGTAGGACGTTATAAAGCAATAATTAGAACTATATCAGGCGTGTATTCATCAGAAAGTAAAAACGATAGCGACTTCAAGCGTGCTTGTGAACTGGCAGAGAAGTTTGCGAAAAAAGAGGGACGTCAACCTCGTATCATGGTTGCAAAGATGGGACAGGACGGTCATGACCGTGGTGCCAAGGTAGTAGCAACGGGTTATGCGGACTGTGGTTTCGACGTGGATATGGGACCGTTGTTCCAGACTCCGGCAGAAGCTGCTCGTGAAGCGGTAGAAAACGATGTTCATGTAGTAGGTGTTTCTTCACTGGCTGCCGGTCATAAGACATTGGTTCCGCAGATTATTGAAGAACTGAAGAAACTGGGACGTGAAGACATTGTGGTGATTGCCGGTGGTGTTATTCCTGCACAGGATTATGACTTCCTGTATAAGGCAGGTGTAGCTGCTATCTTTGGTCCGGGTACTCCGGTGGCGAAGGCTGCTTGTCAGATTTTGGAAATTCTGATGGATGAAGAATAACTTCTGAGATTCTTTAGAATCTTATAATATTCCCACCTTTTAGACTTGTTTTGGTTTAAAAGGTGGGATGTTTTTTTTGTTTGCATCCATTGCCTGAAATTAATTTTGCCTATATTTGCCCCGGGTTTCATAGTAAAAGACTCGACAGATGAACGAAACGATAGCAGAATTGGATATCCGTTTTGAGCAGTTTTATGCCGCTAACTTCCCTCGTGTGAAGAACTTTGCGAAGTTGTTGACCAAGTCGGAGGAGGATGCGGAAGACATTGCCCAGAATATATTTCTTAAGTTATGGACACGTCCTGAACTTTGGCAAGATCAGGAAACCATGACTGGTTATCTCTATACTGTGACTCGGAATGAAATATTCAACCTGTTCAAGCATCAGAAGGTAGAGCAGGAATATGAAGACAAAGTTTTGAAAGCCCAGTTGTTGGGTGAACTTTGTGACGAAGATTCCTCCCTGTTAGAAAATCTATACTATAAAGAAGTATTAATGCTTATTAGGATGACACTCAGTCAGTTGCCTGATCGCCGTAGACGGGTTTTTGAGATGAGCCGTTTTGAAGGACTTTCTCATAAAGAAATAGCAGATAAACTGCAAATCCCCTTGCGTACCGTAGAAGATCACATCTATAAAACATTGACGGAACTCCGCAAAGTGTTAATGTTTGTTATTCTATTCCGTCTTTTCCCGTAGTTGTCCTTGCTGAGTAGTGATATTTACGTAAGCGTTTCTAAACAGAACAATAAATATCACCTTATGAAGAATTATATTCGCGATGTAATCGACCGTTATATCAATCACGACTATCCGAAAGAAGTCGATCAGGATTTCCGTACATGGCTGACCGACGAAGAACGTGCCGATGAAAAAGATCATGAACTCAATCAACTTTGGGAAGCTACCGAATCGGCAACGACTTCCGGCTACCGTCATTCTTTGGAACGGATGCGTGAACTGACAGGCATCGGAACGAGGCGCAGGATACATTCTTTACGTACTCATCTGGTAGTGTGGCGCGTAGCGGCAGCTTTGTTGATTGCATTTTCTTCCGTTTCTATCTATCTGGCTTTGCAGAATCGGCAGGCACCAGATTTGTTGCAAGCATATATTCCTACCGCCGAGATGCGGAACATCACTTTGCCGGATGGTACGCAGGTATTGATTAATTCCCAAAGCACTTTACTTTATCCACAGCAATTTAAGGGTGATACCCGTTGTGTGTATCTTGTGGGAGAAGCCGGCTTCAAGGTGAAACGTGACGAAGAGCATCCTTTTATCGTGAAGTCCTCGGACTTTCAGGTGACGGCACTCGGAACGGAATTCAACGTGACAGCCTACCCCGACGAAGAGGAAGTGACAGCTACCCTGATTTCCGGAAAAGTGTTGGTAGAGTACAATAATCAGCAGGGGCAGGAGATCTTGAAGCCGAACGAGCAACTGGCTTATAACAAACGTACCCGCTCCGGAAACGTACTTCATCCTGATATGCAGGATGTCACTGCTTGGCAACGTGGCGAAATCGTTTTCCGCAGTATGACATTGGAAGAAATCTTCACCCGTCTCGAACGCAAATACCCTTACACCTTTGTTTATAGTTTCCGTAGTCTGAAAGAAGACCGGTTCAATCTTACTTTCGGGCAAAATGCTTCTATGGAAGAAGTGATGGATATTATCGCTCGTGTGACGGGAAATCTGGACTATAAAATAGTGGGAGACAAGTGCTATATTTCAGGCACCGGGGAAGGGCGTCTCCGGCACCGATGAAGATAGGCTCCGGTACCGGGGAAGACATGCTTCGGCACCGGGGAACAAAATAGAACTTGTAAACACTGAATATTAACCTTAAAATACATTGAGCCTATGCGGAAAAAATATCCGGGAGAAGCTGCAACCTTCCCCCGGATGTGAAATCGAAATTCTTACTATTAGCGTTAACCAGACGCTACTAAATTCGAGAATCTAACTTTATCTGTATAAACTAATACTAAGAAGATGCAGCAAATTTATGAATTTATAGCCAATAAGCAGGCAATCAGTCGAGTATTTATGCTTTTTTTGTGCTGTCTGCTCCTTTCTACCCCTACTTTTGCTCAAAGTAGTAATGCCCGGATTACGATCCATAAGAAAAACATATCGGTCATCGAGGCATTGAAAGAAGTGGAAAAACAAACGAAACTGTCCGTTGGTTACAACGAGTCGCAGTTGAAAAACAAACCCTCCATCGATTTGGCGTTGGAAAAAGCCACGTTGGAGAACTCTCTCACGGAAATCCTAAAAGGTACAGGATATACGTATCAGCTCAAAGGAAAATATGTCATCATCGTTCCACAAGAACAGAAAGCAACCGAAACTGCTTCCACCAAACGTATCACCGGACGCGTACTGGATGATAGCGGAGAACCGTTGATTGGTGTCAATGTACGTGTGGAAGGTACAAGCATTGGAACTATCACAAACATAGACGGTAACTTTTCGCTCGAAGCTCCTGCAGGAAGTGTGTTGAGTATCAGTTATGTAGGTTACACTCCACAGACGGTAAAAGTAACCGGACAGAATACATATAGCGTGCAACTGGCTTCGGATACAAAACTGTTGAGTGAAGTCGTTGTAACAGCACTTGGCATCAAACGCGAGCAGAAAGCATTGAGCTACAACGTACAGCAAGTAAAGTCCGACGAACTGACCCAAATTAAGGATGCTAATTTTGTAAACAGCCTGAATGGTAAAGTTGCGGGTGTTACTATCAATACGAGCTCTTCCGGTGTCGGTGGGGCAAGTAGAGTGGTGATGCGTGGAACAAAGTCTATTGAACAGAGTAGTAACGCCTTGTATGTGATTGACGGTATTCCGATGTATAATTTCGGTGGCGGAGGAGATACGGAATTTGGTTCAAAGGGAGCTACCGAGGCCATTGCTGATATTAATCCGGAAGATATAGAAAGCATTTCCGTACTGACTGGAGCGGCAGCTGCCGCCCTTTATGGTAGTAATGCGGCAAACGGTGCGATTGTGATTACTACAAAAAAAGGACAGGTAGGTAAGCTGCAAGTAGGTGTATCAAGTGGCATCGAATGGTTGAATGCTTTTAAGATGCCCGAGTTCCAGGACCGTTATGGTACAGGTAGTAATGGTAAAACAGGAAATTCCAATATTTATAGCTGGGGACCGAAGTTAAACTCGGCTGCTCAAACAGGATATGAGCCGGATGATTTTTTTGATACGGGTGCGGTATATACAAATTCCGTTACGTTGTCTACCGGAACGGATAAAAATCAGACTTTCTTTTCTGCGGCTGCCGTCAATTCGGCAGGGATGGTTCCCAACAATAGGTATAACAGATATAATTTCACTTTCCGCAATACGACCAGTTTCTTGAATGATAAGATGAAACTGGATGTAAGTGCAAGCTATATTCTTCAGAACGACCGTAATATGACCAATCAGGGGCAGTACTCCAATCCGTTGGTTTCTGCTTATCTTTTCCCTCGTGGGGATGATTTCTCTATAGTGAAGAATTTCGAGCGTTGGGATGAAGCCCGGAAAATTAGCGTACAGTTTTGGCCGCAGGGCGAAGGTGACCTTCGTATGCAGAATCCTTATTGGATTGCTTACCGTAATCTCCGTCTCAACAATAAGAAACGCTATATGGCTTCAGCAGGTTTGAGTTACCAGATTCTTGACTGGCTGAATGTGGCAGGGCGTGTCCGCATCGACAATACTCATAGCGAATATGAAGGCAAGCTTTATGCAAGCAGTAGCAACACGCTGACTGACGGTAGTTCACAAGGCCATTATACAGTAAATAACGGACAATATTCGCAGACTTATGCCGATGTGTTGGTGAATATTAATAAACGTATTCAGGATTTTACGATTGTAGCCAATATCGGTGCCAGTTATAGTGGAGTGACTAGTAAGGAATTGGGCTATGCGGGGCCTATACGAGAAACTGGTATTCCTAATCTGTTCAATGTTTACGACCTTGACAACGCAAAAAAACGTGCTACGCAGGTGGGTTGGCGCGAAGCGACCGAATCTATTTTTGCCAGTGCCGAAGTAGGGTGGAAAAGTATGCTTTATCTCACCGTTACAGGACGTAACGACTGGGCTTCGCAGCTGACACATTCTCCGCAGGCTTCATTCTTCTATCCTTCCGTAGGGCTTTCGGCTGTCATCACTGAAATGTTGAAACTGCCTGATTGGGTGGATTATCTTAAAGTACGCGGAGCGTTCAGTTCCGTAGGTAATCCTTATCCTCGTTTTCTTACCTATCCTACTTACTCGTATGATGCCAATAAGCAGGACTGGAAATCGCAGACGAATTATCCCATTGGTAAACTATACCCCGAGCGTACTGACTCATGGGAAGTAGGTCTGGATGCAACCCTGTTTAAAGATTTCAAATTGAGCGGATCTTTCTATTACGCCAATACTTATAATCAGACATTTGATCCTCGGCTTCCTGTTTCGTCAGGATATGACAAATTGTATGTACAGACCGGATATGTACGCAACTATGGTTTCGAGGCTATGTTGTCTTATGGGCATCGTTGGGGAGATTTCGGCTGGGACAGCAGCTTTACTTTCTCGGCCAACAAGAATGAAATCGTCGAACTAGTGAAGGATTATGTTCACCCGGAAACGGGCAAAACTTACAACGTCGATAAACTGGAACTCAAAACCGATGAAGGTCGCGGATTCGGAAAGGCGAAATTTATCCTGAAGGAAGGTGGTACGCTGGGCGATCTTTATACCCATGCCGATTTGAAGCGTGATATTAACGGTAATATCCTGATTGACGATAGCGGCAATGTGACAGCCATCGACAATGCCGGTGACATAAAGTTGGGAAGCGTACTTCCTAAGGCAAATTTAGCCTGGAATAATAGCTTCTCTTATAAAGGTATCAATGCCGGTTTCTTGTTGACAGCCCGTTTGGGCGGAATCGTTTATTCGGCAACACAGGCTTATCTTGATCTCTACGGAGTATCTGAAACATCTGCTGCCGCGCGTGATGCCGGAGGAGTATGGATAAACGGCCGTAGCCGCGTGAATCCGCAAAGCTTCTATGAAGTGGTAGCATCGCAGAGCGGATTGCCTACCTACTATACTTATAGTGCTACCAACCTGCGTCTGCAGGAGGCACATATCGGTTACACCGTTCCGCGCCGCTGGCTGGGCAATGTCTGTGATATCAATGTATCCCTTGTGGGCAGAAATCTCTGGATGATCTACTGTAAAGCTCCTTTCGATCCTGAAGCAGTAGCTACTACGAACAACTATTATCAGGGAATCGACTACTTCATGATGCCGAGTACCCGGAATATAGGATTTAACATAAAGATTAACTTCTAAATACTATGATGGACATGAAACGAATATATAACATTCTTCTGATAATGATCCTTTCATTATTTCTGCTTCCGTTGGGCGGTTGTTTCGACAGCGACATCAACCGGAGTATGTACGAAGCGGACGGAGAAGAAATGCAGCGTGAGAATCATATTGTAGGTGCTACGCTCAAAGGAATGCAGGGATTGGTGATTCCTACACGTGAACACCTTTACCAGTTTATGGATGCCATGGCAGGAGGAGCATACGGTGGTTATCTGGAAGGAATTGTAGACACTTGGGTGATGAAATTCTCTACTTTCAATCCCGAACAGGGATGGCTCAAATCCCCGTTTGCCGATCCGATTAAAGACATGTACCCGCAGTACCGCGATATGATGAACAAGACGGATGACCCTGTGGCTTTAGCTTTTGGTAAAATTCTCCGGGTGTGTATCATGCATCGTGTGACGGACATTTATGGTCCGATTCCTTATTCGAAGATGATGGATAATGATAATTCGGGTGAAGACCTGGCTGTCCCTTACGATTCGCAGGAGCAGGTATATACACAGATGCTGAAAGAACTGGAAGAAGCGGATAAAGTGTTGGAGGAAAACAAAGACCTGTCGTCCGAGGCTTTCCGCAAACTGGAAGACTTGTATTACGGAAATATTTCCAAATGGCGTAAGTTTGTACATTCCATGCAACTTCGCATTGCCATGCGTATGAGCTATGTCAATCCTACCGAGGCGCAACGTATTGCGCAGAAGGCTGTGGAAGCGGGAGTGATTGAATCGAATGAGGACAACGCCATGCTTCATGTGGCGGAGAACCGTTCGGAGTTGCTATTTAATAACTGGAATGACTACCGTATCAGTGCCGATTTAGTTTCTATTATGAAAGGTTATGAAGATCCGCGTTTGGATAAGATGTTTGTCAAAGGTGTGCAGACAGTCGATCAGGATGGCGAGAAAGTCGATGTATACGATTATTACGGTGTACGTATCGGCATATTTACCCAGAAGAAAGACGACATGATTAACCTTTACTCAAAGCAGGTGATTTCCAGCACCGATCCTTATCTCTGGATGAATGCGGCGGAGGTGACTTTCCTTCGTGCCGAGGGCGCGTTGCGTGGTTGGAATATGGGAGGCGATGCGCAGGCATTGTATGAAAAGGCTATTGCCCTTTCATTCGAAGAGCGTGGCGGAGCCACCGGAGCGGACCAATATGTGAAGGATGCGACGAAAAAGCCTATAGACTATGTGAACCCGATGGACGGGGCTGATATTAAGTATAGCCATCCGGCGGTAAGTACCATTACGATTGCCTGGGAACCTGGAGCGGAGTATTTCGAACGGAACCTGGAGCGTATCATTACTCAAAAATGGATTGCAATATTCCCGCTGGGGCTGGAAGCATGGGCGGAACATCGTCGTACGGGCTACCCGAAGTTGTTGCCTGCCGTGGAGAATAAAGACCCCAATAATAGTGTGAATGTAACAATCGGTCCCCGTCGTCTGCCTTTCCCTGCAGATGAATATACGGGAAATCCGAAATACATCGATCAAGCTGTAGAAATGCTGAATGGTCCCGATGCCGCAGGAACTAAACTTTGGTGGGATAAGAAAGACCATTCCATTGAGAATAGTCAATCTTCAAACTAGAACGAACCTTTAAATCAATGAGATTATGAAATATAAATCAATTTTTAAGTTATGCCTACTGACTACTTTCCTGTCGGTTGCCACCATCAGTTGCGACGACTGGACGGAAATGGAAATACACGATAGTCAGGTGAATGGGTTTAAGGAACAGAATCCGCAAGAATATGCGGCATATACGCAGAATCTTCGTGCATATAAAGCAACGAAACACGCTGTCGTTTATGCCCGGTTGGATAATGCTCCGGAAGTATCTACCGGTGAGAAGGACTTTCTCCGTGCGTTGCCGGACAGTATCGATATAGTGACGATGCGTAATGCCGACCGTCTGTCCGAATATGACCGGGAGGATATGAAGTTGGTACGTGAGGATTATGGTACGAAAGTGCTTTACTATATAGATTGCACGGCTAAAGATAAACTGAATACCTCTATTACTTCTGCTGTTGAGGCAGTGCGTACAGGGACATTTGACGGGCTTGCCCTCGGTTCGGAAGGCTCTGCGGTAGACGTCTCGGCGTTAAAGTCGCTACTGGATGCTTTGGGACAGACACCGTGTCTGTTAGTTTTTGAAGGTACCCCTTCCTTGTTGCCGGAAGCGCAGCGCAGCCTTTTCAACTATTTCGTACTTGATATTTCCGGTGCATCCGATGAATATGATATAGAAACCTCCGTATTTTATGCCACCGGATATGGCAAGGCCGCTCCGGACCGTCTGTTGTTGGCTGTCACTCCTGACGGTACATTGACCGACTATAACGGAGTGACGCGCAATGCCATCGCCGGTGCTGCTTACGGTGCTCTCAATATGGAAACACCATTGGGAGGTATTGCTATTTACAATATCTCTGCCGATTACTACGATACTGATATTATTTATAAACAGACCCGTGGAGGTATTCAATTCCTGAATCCTGCTTCGGCTCACTAAACGATGTAAGCTATGAGAATACATAAACTTTATCAGTGCTTTGCAGCCGCAGTTTTGTTATTTCTGCCGGTTGCCTGTGATAATACGGATTACAGCGAAAAGTCACCGTTCGATAATTCGGCATACTTGAATGTGGCTGCCAGTAAAAATACGGAGGCTTTCACTTTTAACCGTAAGGTGACAAGCCAAACGAAGACTTTTGCGGTGAAATTGTCTTATCCGGCGGGGGATGATGTGAAGGTCAGCTTGAAGGTAGACGCTTCGTTGACTAGTGAATATAATGCAAAGAACGACACGCATTATGAAGTGCTGCCTGAAACATATTATCAGCTGTTGAAAACAGAAGTGGTGATTCCTGCCGGAAAGACTACTTCCGAAGAAGTAGGCATTAAATTCTCCAAACTCGATGAGTTGGAGATTGACGTAACTTACCTCTGCCCGCTTTCCATTGGAGGAGCCGATGGAGTGGGAGTAATGGACGGTTCGCGCACGATGTATTATTTGGTACGCCGTTCCAGTGCCATTACTACGGCAATGAACTTAAAGAATATTTATGTTGCTGTGCCTGGGTTCGATAAAGGAAGTTCGACGTCAGATGTGGTGAATAACTTGAGTGCGGTAACAATGGAAGCTATTATACGAGTGAACAGTTTCCAGCAAGAAATATCCTCTATAATGGGCATTGAACAGTATTTTCTGATGCGTATTGGGGATAAAGAATTTCCGAACCGACAGTTACAAACACAGACTACGTTTGGTAAATTCCCCGAAATCAATAACCAGAAATTACTGTTGGCAGGTGAGTGGTATCATGTGGCATTGACATGGGATATAGCTACTGCGACTATTGCTTTCTATGTAAACGGACAATTACAAAGTATAAGTACCAGTCATGGTAAAAGTGACTTGACTAGTATCAGTTTGGGAGATAAGTTACCTGATGATGAATTTGGGAATGGGGGTGATTTTAACTTCTATTTTGGGCGTTCTTATGGAGAGTCGCACGATATAAGCCGCCAGTTTGATGGTGAGATATGTGAAGCTCGCATTTGGAATGTAGCCCGTACACAAGAACAGATTTATCAGAATATGTATGAAATCTCTAACCCGACAACCGAACCGGCTTTGTGTGCTTATTGGAAGTTCGACGAAGGGACAGGCACTGTCGTGGCAGACCGAACCGGGCATGGGAACGATGCGAAGGTAGTACCTTACTGGAAAGGTAGTGACCATCTCGAAATGTACAGTAAAACCGATGCGGAATTGTGGCCGAGCGGAATCGAAGTACCGAAAGTGAATCAGGAATAAGTGTGTAGAACTTTTTAAATAATCTATATATGAAACGAATAATACGAAATATATCTTTGTGTGCGTTGCTAGCAGTGGCAATGGGAGCCTGCGAGGAAGAGGCTGCATTGGTGAACCCAAGCGTTGCGCATGACAAATCTACACAGTCACCGGAAGAAGTTGTTGAAGCCGCTTCCTTGCAAAGTGCTTCAGCACCGGGAAGTGGACTTATCTTCCGTGACTTTGTGGTACAGACAGGTGATGAACTATATGTGGAATTGGCGAAACCGGCGGAGCACGACATGACTTTTACCATAGGTTTGAATATTCCTTTAAGTAACGAGGAGTTGAAAGCTTTGCCAGCAAAGTATTATAATATATTTATAGAAAACGTGATAGAAGAACCGGGAGATAAGTTAACTATTACCAACGAGGGAAAAGTAACGATAGCTAAAGGCGAACGGAAATCGACGCGGGTAAGCTTTGCCTTATCAAGAATGACTGTTGATGCTTCAATGGCTGGGTCTCAATATCTGTTACCATTGGTAGCGATGGACGAGGATGGCAATCAATATAAGCTTTTCTATTCTATCACGGAACGAGATGAGGAATATCAGGATAGAACTAAAAAAGATTATAAAGTAGTAGCGTATATTGATACGGAAGTGATGAATCCTTTGATAGCTGACAAAACTACAGCTAAACTAGAGTATCTGAGATCTCGTAGAGACAGAGAAACGATTTATGAAAATGTACCTGTTGTTGATATTGTAAATGTGCGCAAAGCCCTTTTGGGATATGATGCTTCCTCTCGGAGAGTAATTTTGAAGTATACACCAGATATGGAATATGTGCTGAAGCACAATGTTCAGTACATTCAACCGTTGAGGCGGAATGGTCTGAAAGTGTGTCTTTCTATCGAAGGAGGTGGAACGGGAATAGGCTTCGCTAATTTGACAGATCCTCAAATAATTGATTTTGTGGCTCAAGTTAAGGTAGCTGTAGAACTGTTTCAGTTGGATGGTATTCATTTGCGTGATGAGGGAGCCGGATATGACAAGGCCGAAGCACCGACTGTCAATGAAACTTCGTATCCGAAATTAATCAAGGCTCTGCGTGAAGCAATGCCGGATATAATGCTCACTCTTGCAGATGATGGCGGTACTACAGCCACAATGAATAAAGAACAAGAGGGCATTGTAGTGGGCGATTATATTGACTTGGCTTGGAATGTAATCTGGGATTCTCCGGTAAATCCTTGGGCGGATGGTTCGGAACGCAAACCCATTGCAGGGATGACGAAAGAACGTTATGGTGGAATTGCGCTTTATATTAAAGAACGGACCCCAGAAGACATGGGATTTTTTGAAGAATTGCAGGCAAAAGCTAGAGTAATCACTATAGACGAAGGACTTGGAAAAGTTGCGGTTGTAGAAAACATTCCTTATAGGCAGTATAATTTAGAAACGATGGTTGTTGATGGATTTAAGAATCTTTTGATGTGCTTCCATGACAATAATGATGGGAATTATCCTAAATATAGTGCAGCTGTACAAGAAGCTCGAGTTGCGACGCAATTTTATGCTTTCCGCAAAGACTGGTAAGGGAATAAAATAAGGAAGAGGTTGCCCTGTAAGTCTGATAAGTATATCATTCTGTCATTCAGAATGTAGTAAAGAATCTTTTCTTTGTATATTCGAAAGAGTAGATTCTTCGCTTAGCTCTGAATGACAGAGTTAAATGATAGCAAACAATATCTTTTCGGACTGCCTCAATCCGGTAAACTTTTTATTGATATTCTTTATTTTTTCGTTTAATAATATTCATAAAACCAAGTAGAAACAACATCATAATGAAGAATGTATTGAAAATCTGGTTAGTCGACAACACTGTAACCGTCGACAACAAAGACGATAAGATCGGTCAGCTCGAATCGTCCGGTAATCTTTCGTTGCAGGATATACTCGATGAGATGCACAAGGAAGACACCGGGCTCCGTCCCGAAACCATCGAGCACGTCGTGAAGCTCTACAACCGTGTTGTGAGCGATCTCATCCTTAGCGGATATAGTGTCAACACCGGTCTTTACCACGCCGTAGCGCAACTCCGCGGTGTTATCGATGGCGGAAAATGGAATCCCGAGAAGAACTCCGTCTACGTCTCCTTCACCCAAGACAAAGAACTGCGTGAAGCTATCGCCCAAACCTCTATCAGTATTTTGGGCGAACGCCAAAGCGTGATGTACGTTGCCGGATTCTCACCTGCCACCGCCATTGCAGGCCGTCCGTTCACAGTCAATGGCCGTATGTTGAAAATTGCAGGTACGGATTCTTCCGTCGGCATCACTATCACCGACAGCAAAGAACAAACCACACCTGTCGACCTCAATATGTTGGCCGTCAACAACCCGTCACAACTCACATTCATTGTTCCTGCCGGTCTGGCCGATGGCGAATATACCCTCACCGTCACTACACAGTATGCAGGAAGCACGCTCCTGAAGACACCCCGAACCGCTATCGCTACTTTCTACGTCGGCACGAAACCCGATGCAGGAGGCGGCTCCGGTTCCGGTGGTAGCGAAGGCGGCGGAGGAGAGGCGCCCGATCCTGCGGCATAAATGTTCTCTTGGCCTGGCGGAGCAATGTCCCGCCAGGTTTATGCAGAGAGGCTGCATAGCTCTATACACGCATCATGTATAGAGTTGTGCAGCCTTCGTGTATAGGGCTATACATGCTAAATGCATAACTTTGATCTTTTTCTCTGTTTTGCCCTCTTTTTCATCAAAGACTTATGTATATAGCCATAATTGAGCTTGGTATTTATTTATCTTTTTCGCATTATCTTTTTTATGGTACTAATTTATTAGTACTTTTGTCTTTACCGAAAGAAAAGATCAACGATTATGGCAAGAATAACGATTCCATACGCAGTGGCCGACTTCGCAGAAATGCGTGAACGTGGCTTTTATTATGTTGATAAGACAAATTACATTCCGGGGCTTGAAGACTATAATGCTCCCATCTTTCTCCGTCCCCGTCGTTTCGGGAAAAGTCTGCTCATCTCCATGTTGGCCCACTACTACGACCGTACGAAAGCGAATCGTTTTGAAGAACTTTTTGGCGGCACCTGGATTGGCGAACATCCTACGGAAGAACATAATCAATATTTGGTGATTCGTTATGACTTCTCGGCTATGGTGATGGCGGATGATATGGAAGGGGTGGTACAGAACTTCAATGACCTGAATTGTGGACCCGTGGAAGTTACGGTAGAACATAACCGAGACCTGTTTGGTGATTTTCAGTTTACAACTCGAGGAAATGCTGTGCAGATGTTGGAGGAACTTTTGGGTTATATCAGCTCACATGGATTGCCTAAAGCATATATATTGATTGACGAATACGATAACTTCACCAATCAACTGCTTACTTCCTATAATGACTCACTTTATGAGGAAGTAACCACTAGTGATAGTTTTCTTCTCACCTTTTTTAAAGTTATCAAAGCGGGTATCGGCGAAGGCACGATTCGCACTTGTTTCTGCACAGGCGTATTGCCTGTCATCATGGACGACCTGACCAGCGGGTACAACATTGCGGAAATCCTCACATTCAAACCCGTTTTTTTGAATATGCTCGGCTTCACCTATGAAGAAACGAAAACATACTTGCGCTATGTACTTGATAAATATGCTCCCGGTGCAAGCGAAGAACGCTTCGAGGAAATCTGGCAGCTTATTGTGAACAACTACGACGGTTATCGTTTTAGCCCTGTCGGTGAACGTCTTTTTAACTCCACTATCTTAACTTATTTTTTTAAGAAATTTGCCGCTAATGCCGGAAGTATTCCCTCCGAACTGATCGATGAGAACCTGCGTACGGACATCAACTGGATTCGCCGCCTGACTCTTTCGCAGAACAACGCCAAAGAGATGCTCGATGCCCTGGTGATAGGCGGTGAATTGTCATACAACGTCAGAGATCTGTCCGGCAAATTCAACAAGAAGAAATTTTTTGAGAAAGAATTCTATCCCGTCAGCCTGTTCTACTTAGGTATGACTACCCTGAAGAGTGCATACCGCATGGTGCTCCCCAACATGACCATGCGCAGCATCTACATGGATTATTACAACCAACTGAACAAGATCGAAGGTAACGCCAGTCGTTACGTCCCGGTTTATGAACTTTATGATTCCAATCGTAGTTTTGAACCCCTTGTGCAGAACTATTTCGAGCAATATCTGGGACAATTCCCCGCACAGGTTTTCGATAAGATCAACGAGAACTTTATCCGTTGTTCTTTCTACGAGCTTGTCTCCCGCTATTTGAGCCATTGTTACACTTTTGCCATCGAACAAAATAACTCCGTCGGTCGTTCGGATTTTGAAATGATCGGCATCCCCGGCACGGATTATTACACGGACGATCGCGTGGTGGAATTTAAATACTATCGTTCCAAAGATGCCGACCGTATGCTTGCGCTCACCGAACCGCTGGTAGAACACGTAGAGCAAGTGAAAGGTTATGCCGCAGATACAAAAAGAAAATTCCCCAATTACCATGTTCGTTCGTACATTGTGTATATCTGTGCCAACAAAGGGTGGAAGTGTTGGGAGGTTTAATATGAATCATTTGTAGATAAATATGAGGAAGAAGTAATTATACTCTCTTATTCCTCGGGTAGCCATCGACTGACATTTCGTGTGTCAGTACTGAATTCTATTCCAACCTTTTTGACTTCCCGTTCATCTGCCTGATAAGGGATAAGATATCCTTTATCTTCGATTTGCTGTAATGCTTGCTCGGCTGTGCCATTTAGTTTGAATTCGAATACATAAATATACTTCGGTGTTTTGACAACTGCATCAGCCCGTCCTTTTGCACTGCGTACTTCTGCTTGTGTGAACTGTCCCATGAGTTTGAATATCAGATAGAAAACAGTCTGGTAATGCCGCTCTGTCTGGTCATTCAGTTCGTAAGGTATATCGGCAAAGAAGGCTTGAAGGCGGGTTAGAAAAGCATTGATATTGCCACTTTCCAACTCATGGACAAATTTGCCAATATAGAAATCTTGCTCATTATCGGGAATATTAGAGTAGAATGGCAGAAGGAAATTCATAAAGCCATATCTCACTTCATCATTGGGAAAAGCAAGTTGATAAGTCTTGAAACGAGGGTCGTATTCTTTAATCGTCAGATACCCGCTTTGATAAATCAGCGGAATAGGATTCCTGCTTTCTGCCCGGTACTCGTTGAATGACGCTGCGTTTGCTTCCACTCCGTCAATGAGCGTTCGCAGGTCATAGTTGCTATCCATCAGCATCTTGACAAGGAAAGTAGGAGTGCCTGTCTGAAACCAGTAATTCTCAAATTTATATCCATCGAACACATTTAATACACTGAACGGATTGAACATGCCTTCTGCATATTCACAGAAATGATACCCGTCGTAAAGTGAGGTCATCTTATGGATTGTATCTTCCGGTGTCATCCGGTTGTATGAGGCCAGTTTATTCAATTCCGGAGTGAATGTATCTATCAGTTCCTGCTTGGTGATGCCGCAAATGGTGGCATAAGGCGGTTTCATGCTGATATCATTCAGTTGGTTTAAATCACTGAATACACTGACTTGTGAGAATTTGGTAACACCTGTCAGAAATACGAAACGCAGATAGCGGTCAGCACTTTTCAATACTCCATAGAATGCTTTTAGCATTTTGCGGTATTCTTCAAACAAGGGCAGATTATCCAGAGCTTGCAAAAGAGGTTTGTCATATTCGTCTACTAATACGACTACTTGTTTCCCGCTTTGCACACATGCACGCTCTATAATATAGGCGAATCGTTCTTCCGGTTGTCGATCTTGCTTTTCGGTTCCGTAGATTGCTTCCCATTTTTCCAGATGTTGGTTGAGCATCGCTATCAGATCTGCCGGAGAATCATATTTGCGTGCATTCAAGTCAATATGAAAAACCGGATAGACTTGCCAGTCAACTTCCATTTGTGAAATGGCTAGTCCTTCGAACAAGTCTTTACGTCCTAGAAAGTAAGCCTCGAAAGTAGAAATCAGCAGGCTTTTTCCGAAGCGTCGGGGACGGCTAAGGAAATAGGGGATGCTTGTTGATACCATTTTTCCGACAAGAGCGGTTTTATCTACATACAGATAATTTTCTTTGCGAATTTTCTCGAAAGTCTGTATCCCGATGGGTAATTTGCGGTTTAAATCAATCATACCTGTTCTTTGTTATAAGAATTCTACTCTTGCAAAGGTAACATATTCTGTGGGATATTGTTCTTTTAGACAAATATTCGTGTAACTTTGTAGGCTGATAATATAAAACAACAAGAGAAAAAATGATAGTTTGCATAGCCGAAAAGCCGTCTGTAGCACGTGATATAGCCGAAGTACTCGGCGCTCATACCAGAAAAGAAGGATATATAGAAGGAAACGGATACCAGGTGACCTGGACATTCGGGCATCTTTGTACCCTGAAGGAGCCACATGAATACACCCCTAACTGGAAATCATGGAGCTTGAGCAGTCTGCCGATGATTCCGCCACGTTTCGGTATCAAGCTGATTGGGCATGATCCGGGTATTGAGAAGCAGTTTCATGTGATAGAGTGGCTGATGCAGAATGCGGATGAAATCATCAATTGCGGTGATGCCGGGCAGGAGGGAGAATTGATTCAGCGCTGGGTGATGCAAAAAGCTGGCGCACGCTGTCCGGTGAAGCGCCTGTGGATTTCTTCGTTGACGGAAGAAGCTATTCGTGAAGGATTCTCGAAACTGAAAGACCAAGCTGAATTTCAATCACTTTACGAAGCCGGTCTTTCCCGTGCGATGGGTGATTGGCTGTTGGGAATGAACGCTACCCGTCTTTATACCCTTAAATACGGTCAAAACAAACAGGTGCTCTCTATCGGTCGTGTACAGACACCGACGCTGGCATTGATTGTCAACCGTCAATTGGAGATAGCCAATTTTGAACCCAAACAATATTGGGAACTGAAAACAAACTATCGTAATACCACTTTCTCTGCACTCATTCGCAAAAGTGATGAAGAAATTGCCGCGGAAGAGGAAAAGAACGGCGGAAAAAAGAAAATAGATAACCCGGGCATCGACCCTATTGCCAACCGGGAAGAAGGCGAAGCATTGGTAGAACGTATTAAAGACCTACCTTTTGTAGTCACCAATGTCGGCAAGAAAGACGGGAAGGAATACGCTCCACGTTTGTTCGATTTGACTTCCCTTCAGGTAGAATGTAACAAGAAATTCGCTTATTCAGCCGATGAAACACTGAAACTGATCCAGTCTCTTTATGAGAAGAAAGTGGCTACCTATCCGCGTGTGGATACCACTTTCTTGAGCGATGATATTTATCCGAAATGTCCTGCTATCCTGAAAGGACTCCGTGATTACGAAGTCTTGACAGCTCCGTTAGCTGGCACTACACTTCTTAAATCAAAAAAGGTATTTGACAACTCGAAAGTGACGGATCACCATGCCATTATCCCAACCGGAGTCTATGCTCAAAACTTGACGGATATGGAACGTCGTGTCTACGACTTGATAGCCCGTCGTTTTATAGCCGTGTTCTATCCGGACTGTAAAATTTCTACTACCACCGTAATGGGAGAAGTGGATAAGATAGAGTTTCGGGTAACCGGAAAACAAATTCTGGAACCGGGATGGCGTGTCGTGTTTGCCAAGGAAGTAAAAGACCCTACTGAAGAAAAAGAGGAAGAGGATGAAAATGTACTTCCTGCTTTTGTGAAGGGTGAAAGTGGTCCTCATATTCCGGACCTGAATGAAAAATGGACACAGCCGCCCAGACCTTATACTGAAGCAACCTTGCTTCGTGCAATGGAAACAGCCGGAAAACTGGTGGACAATGATGAACTTCGCGATGCTTTGAAAGAGAATGGTATCGGTCGTCCGTCTACCCGTGCTGCAATCATTGAGACGTTGTTCAAGCGAAATTATATCCGTAAGGAAAGAAAGAACCTGATTGCCACCCCGACAGGAGTGGAGTTGGTGCAGCTTATTCACGAAGAATTATTGAAATCGGCAGAATTGACAGGTATTTGGGAAAAGAAGTTGCGTGAGATTGAAAAGAAAACATACGATGCCCGCCAGTTCCTCGAAGAACTAAAGCAGATGGTTTCAGAGATCGTAATGAGTGTACTTTCTGATAATACGAATCGACGCATAACTATTCAGGACGCAGTTGCTGCAAAAGCCGAAGAGAAAGAGAAGAAAGAACCTAAAAAGCGTGAACGAAAACCGAGTACACCGAAAGAAAAGAAACCAAAAGCGGAAAAAACGACGAATGAAGTGAAGACTGATTCGCCCGGTTCTCCTGCTCCGGTGGCCATGGCAGCTTCAACTCCTTCTGCGGCAGGTGAGGTAGATGCGTTTGTAGGTCAACCCTGTCCACTTTGTGGTAAAGGAACCATCATTAAAGGGAAGACTGCTTACGGGTGTTCGGAATGGAGAAATGGATGTACTTTCCGGAAGAATTTCTAATTTTCCGCACAGTAACAAGGTAAAGTGTATGGCTGAAATAGTTTAGTGGAAAACTACTTGATTTATAGAAAAATACACTATATTTGTACATAAATCTATATGGACTACTATGAACCGTTTTGCAAACTACTACAAGAAGATATTCTCGCAAGAGTATATAGATCGCACCATTTCGGGCGGTATCAAGTCACAGCTCACCTTGCTACTCGTTACCATTGCTACGGCGCTGGCTATCTTTTTTATTATCGCGATGCTCTTTTCCATCCAATTGCATGGACACGAGGAATGGGGAGAAAGGCTCTGGGCAGTGTACAACAACTTTGTCGATCCCGGTAACCAAATAGAAGAGACTGCCTGGCCTAACAGGATATTAGTGGGGCTTATCAGCATTTCGGGATCCGTTTTACTGGGCGGTGTGCTCATCTCTACTATCTCTAATATTATAGAGCGGCGTGTGGGAGTGGTATACGCGGGGCGAATGACCTACCGTAATATAAAAAATCATTATGTACTGATCGGATTCAACGAATTGTCTATCAATATGATACGTGAACTGTATGACGAATGTCCTTCGGCACGTATTTTGCTGATGAGCGGTATGGAGTCGGCAACGGTGCGGCATCGTATACAGTCGGCCCTGCCTGTTGAAGTTGAGCGACAAGTGCTTGTTTACTTTGGCAACATTGAGTCGATCGAAGAACTTCAGCGGTTGAACATAGAGAGTGCTATTGAAGTATATGTGCTGGGTGATGAAGAACGTTACGGGCGCGATGCTAAAAATATAGCTATTGTGCACTTGGTAAGTACTCTGCGTGGTAAATGTTATGATGGTAAGATGATGCCTGTGTATGTACAGTTTGATAGCATCCCTTCGTATTCTAACATACAGAAAATGAATCTGCCGCCCGAAGTCTTTTGTATAGAAGGCAAGCCTAATATTTTCTTTCGGCCCTTTAATCTCCATGAAAACTTGGCCCGGCAGCTATGGAGCCTTTATGGAGCTGATTGTGAAAGGCGTTATGATCCGCTGGATTATCGCCCCATAAGCATTACACAACAACCTGATGGAAGTTGGAGCGCTACCAGTCAAGACTATGTGCATCTGGTTATCGTGGGATTCAACCGAGTGGGACGCTCGTTGCTACTCGAAGCATTGCGTATCTGCCATTATGCCAATTATGATGACCGCCTGCCTGCGGATGAACGTATACGTACCCGCATCACTTTAGTAGATCGCGAGATGGAGGCACAGAAAGATTATTTCAAAGCTCAATTCCCTTATATAGAGAGTCAAATAGATGATATTGAGGTGGAATATTGCCATGACGACATTTGCAGTACTGCTATGCGTATCCGCCTGCAACAATGGGCACAAAATAAGCATTGTATGCTTACAGTGGCTATTTGTGTGCATGATCCTGATTTGAGTCTTTCATTAGGACTCAACTTGCCGCATGAAGTTTATCAGTATCAGTGTCGTGTGCTAATCCGTCAGGAGTTTAATAATGATTTGTCGTCGATGGTGGACGATGAGCAGGGACGCTATCGCTATGTCAAGGTGTTTGGTATGGTAGATAGGGGGGTAAAGAAAAACATCTTGCAAGATAAACTGGCTTTGTATGTGAACTACTTATACGACTGTTGTTATGCTGATGAAAGCCTCAAACAAAAAGAGGTATTGAAGAAGATGTATGAATCCTATGGTAACCACTCTGCCGACTTTATCTTGATGAACCACCAGGCGCAGTTTCTGTGGAATAAACTAAGCGAGCCGTTGCGTTGGGCTAACCGCTATCAACTGGATGCCTACAGTGTATTTTGTCGCACACTGGGTTACGGCATCAGACGGAGTGACCACTCACCCGCTCACATATCCGAATCTATGTTCAATGAAGCTCTGCCAGCTCAAGTTTTGTATTTGTTAATGCGCATGGAGAAGTACCGATGGAATGCCGAGCGTACGGTGGCCGGCTGGAGACGGGCTAAGGTGAAGGATAAGGTATTTTTGCAACATCCTCTTATTATGCCTTTCAGCGAATTACTACAAAAGCATCCCGAGGAGGTAGAGAAGGATGCTGATGTTATTTATAATCTGCCCTACATACTGGCATTGGGAGGATATGAGCTTTATAGATTGGCCGATCAATAGACCATTTAACATTTGTATATAACGACACAACATTTTGATATATGAAAAACGTGAAAGTCTTTATTGCTTCGTCGGCAGAACTCGATGAAGATAAATTGCAGATGGACCTCTACTTCTCGCAGAAAAATAAGGGATATAGGAAACGTGCCATTTGCTTCGAACAGCGTACTTGGCGTGATTTTCCCAGCTACCTTTCCGAGGAGCATCTACAGAATAGATATGATGATTACATTCGCCAATGTGATATTGTGATTTTTCTTTTCCACACTCGTTTGGGGCAATATACGCTACGCGAACTGCAAGTAGCCTTTGAACAAGTGAAAGCGAGTGGTGGTAGACGTCCCAAAATTTACATCTATGCTAAACGCGACGAGCATGGCGCGGCACTATTGGAGAAACTAAAACAATACAGTGAGCAAGAATATGGACACTTTTGTGATACTTATGCCGACTACAATGAGCTGTTTCATCACTTTGACTATCAGTTAACGCAACTGGAAAACGAAGGTTTCATACGTCCCGATCCTGTAGACTTGCCACGCGTGAGACGTTTTGTACTGCTTTGTTTGCTGCCTGTGGTGATAGTGGCTCTCTTCTTGCTAGCCTATCAGTTGTGGCAACCTGTGACGTTTAGGGTCGAACTAAAGGAAGATATAGCTACCACACTGCCCTTCCGGGGAGCTACGCTCACGCTGAAGTATGCCGATGTAGTGGAAACTCGTGAACTGGCTACGTTGCAAGAGGTGGTGGAATTTGAAGGCATCAACCGCAAACATGCTTGGCTCGACGACTTCACGCTAAGTTTCAAAGCTAAGGGGTATATGGCTGTAGATACTACACTAAGTTACACCCATGTTTGCTCTCTGAACATCTGTCGTAATAATGATGCCGGTGTGCTGAAAGGGATAGTGACCGATGAAGAGAGGCGACCCGTAGCCGATGCTCGTGTGCAGGTACTGGACTACTCTGCGCAGACCGGAGCCGATGGCTCCTTCCTGATAGAGGTGCCATTATCGCAGCAAGCCATTAGTTATCGTCTCACAGTGATGAAAGAAGGCTTCGAAATCTGGGATTACAATGGGGTAGCTCCGTCGCCTACCGAGCAGATGCGCATAGCTTTGCGCAAAAAATAGTATAACCTTCAAATAACAATGTACTCATGAAAAAACTCCTGCTTACAGTTGTACTCTGTGCAGCTACTTTTTTGGTTGTACGCGCACAGAGTCAACGCGGTACTGTAGTAATACAAAATTCGGGCAAAAAAGCCTTGCCGCAAGTGAATATAGTGATAGAGGGGGCTACACCCACTACCAGTGATGCACGGGGTTGTTTTGAGGTACAACTACCCAATCATATAGAGGGGCAACGGCTGCTTATACAACAGATAGCCTATCGTGACTGGGTGGTGGTCAATCAACACATGGTGAACCAATGGGTATATGCACCTACTAAAAACTATCGGGTGGATATGTGTGCTAAGGAGGAGTATACAGCTAGAGTAGAGCAATTCTACCAAATAGGTAAAACCAATGCGAAGGCTAAGTACACTAGTGCCATGGCGCAGCTTAAACAACTCAAAGAGGAAGGTAAAGTGAGTAGCGACCGTTATATGCAGCGTCGGAAAGAGATACAAGCAGCCCTGAACAATGCGCAAGAGATGTTGGATTGTTATGTCCCCTTGTTAGTAGCCATTAATACAGATTATTTGGAGCCTATAGAGAAACAGGCACAGCAGTTAGTGACACAGGGAAAACTCGATGAGGCTATCGGTCTGTACGAAGGATTACAATTGGAAAAGAAGTTGGCGCATGACCTTGGCCTAAAGAAACAGTGGGATGAAGATATTGAAGACATGATACCCACCTTAGAACGATTTGCGCAAACATTGGTACTGCAAGGTGGTGAGGAAAGTTACCAGAAGGCGGGAAAGTTGTTTAAAATGATAGCCGACAGCAGCCCTACGCACATGAACCGTAATGCCGACTATGCGAACTTCGCTTATCATCAGCGAAACTTTACGGATGCCGAGATTTACTACAAGAAAGCCGTAGAGCACAGTAAAACACCTTACGATTTGGCTGATTGGTATACAAAACTTGCTATTATCTATGATGATGTGAATCGTTTAGATGAGAGTATTGACTACTTTGATAAAGCACAACAGCTGCTCGAAAAGCAACCGCGGGATATGTTGGCTACAGCCGAGCTCACAGTGAACCTTGATATCAACTTATCGGTTGTGCTCTTTAAAATGGCGCGTAAAGCTACGGATGAGGTAAAACAAAAAGGTTGCCGACTTGCGCTTAATTCGCTCGAAGAGGCTGTGAAAATTCTATTAGCTTTAGGTCCTGCAAAGGCACACAACTATGAGTCACAACTCATGCTCTGTTATCAAAACATGACTACTATATATGGAGTGATAGGAGACAAGAAAGGACTGGCGCAAACTCAAGCTGATATTGCTAAACTCAACATGACGGATGCTAAGACTGATACGCAAGTGGAATATTGGATATCGAAGGGGAATAATGCCCGTTACAATAAAGAGCATGCCGAGGTGTTGGTTGCCTATCAGAAAGCCGATGAGATAATAGAGAAGCTGTACCGTAACAATCCTTATCAATATAAGATAGAGCGTATCACTATTTACCAGTTGCTAGCTGTTGCCTATTATGAACTGGAACGCTATACCGAAGCCGTAGATATTGATGAGAAAGGGTTAGCTATTTTTAATACTCTTCCTGACGAGGAAAAGAATATGCAGCGTGAACTCTATTATAACTTATATTACAATCTCTATCAATGCTACTATTATACCCAACAGCATAATGAAGCTTATGATGCTATCGAGAAGATCCATCCATATTTAAAGATTGAGGAGCCGCAATATGCTGTAAATATATGGTTTACAGCTCTCAATGCTGCTTATAATTTGGGACGTTATGAAATTATGAAATATGGCAAAGAAATCATTGAAACCCTTAAGGTGTGTCAAGATAACGAGACTTTTTATTCGCAGGTCAATGCTTGTTATGCTTTATTGGGTGCACTCTTCTTCAATACCGGCCATGTGGACACGGCTCTTTATTTCTATGACCTTAGCGATAAATGTGCTGCTCGGCACGGACATACTCGTATGCTGGCCTATAATAAATTCAACCGCCTGTTGATTAGTCTTGCATGTCATCGGACGCAGGATGTCATTGCCGATGCTCCGGCTATAGAAACTGAATTGAAGAAACAGCAGGCAGATGATGATAGCTTTGCGCAGTTAAAATACATTCAAATGATGGTTCGTATGATGCAGGGACAATGGGATGAAGCTAATCATATTTCTCTGCTCATGAATCAGATGCCACCACAAGATAATGCAGCCGGACGTGCTCGTGCGTTGTTGGCACAAGCAGTGCTATGTATGCATACCAAGCAGGATGCAGAACCTTATTGGAATCGCTTTATGACCGAGACCGAGGGGGCGCGTCGATATAGTCTATTCAAGTATTATGAATTGATGGCCGACTACTATTTTGTTCGTCTCTATTATACTATGCAGGATAAACGATATAAAGAGGCTGATGAAATTGCTTCTAAATTGGCTGATATTGTGAATGGTTTGACTCATGAATCTCCTGTTCGAGGTGTTTTTATGCAAATACAACTTCTAAAGAAGTGTGGAGATTTGGCTTACTTCACTCATCAATATAAGGATGCTCTTGATGCATATGAATGTGCCATCTCTTCATTTTATGAATATCATAAAAACTCAACTGTGCAGTGTTATACTTATATGTATGATTGGGTGTCGTCATTACTGCTAGACGATGATTTTTATAAAGCAGAGCAAGTCATACGACAAGTTAGAACAGCCCGTCAGGGGTGTATTCAACGTGCCTTTATGTTAGTACTTTATGCTCTGCGCACCGATGCACAGGCGGGCAAGGAGTTTGTAGTTCATCTCAAAACTCGCAAGTTACGTGGAAGCGAAGAATATTATGCTCCAGCTTTGTTGGATTATAGTAAGCAGATGAGGGAACAATTGTCGCTAGATTATCAGTCTACTCTTGATCTACTTATTCAGTTATTGTCATGAAAAAATTATTGTTGTTGTCTGTTTTATGCGGATTAGGTGTTTTTAGTATTCAAGCTCAAGTTACGCTCAAGGGCGTGGCGGTGAAAATGAATTCTGCTTTTACTCCTGTAGAAGGGGTAGAGGTTGTTATGCAGGGTAGTGTGCCTACTCTCACCGATGGGGCAGGTACTTTTATACTGAAACTACCTCAAATGGAACCGGGCGATCTTCTTTTCGACATTCGCATTAGTAAACAGGGGATGGAAATCGTTAATCTCAAAGAGGTGGAACAGTGGGTGGCAAGCGAAGATATACTCTATAAAGTAGTACTTTGCCCGAAAGGATATATTGAGCAGAGTAGACGTAAATTTTATAACATTGGTAAAAGTCATTATCAGCGAGAGTATGAACGTAAACTACAGGAACTTCGTGTGACACGTGAGTTGCAGCAAGCAGATGCTACTGCTTTTGAACAAGAAATGGCACAACTCAATCAGGAGTATGACAAGCGTATGAAGTTGCTGGAATACTATGCCGATAAGTTTGCGCGTATTAACAAGGACGAATTATCAGCTATGGAGCGGCAAGCGTTGGCATTAGTGGAGAAGGGTGACATTGATGGTGCTATACACATCTATGAGGCATCGGGCATTGTGGAGCAATTTAGTAATAAGGTGGCGCAACGTGATTCATTGCAGCAGTCATTGCAAACTACTCGTAAGCTCATTAAACAGCAATTAATGTGGTACGAAAAGGAGGGGGGAAGCGCATCTCAAGAAAAAGCTATCCAGCTTAAGCAGGCATTACAACAATTAGAGGAGAAGTACAAACAGAATGAATAAGAAAGAAAATGCTTCCTGCGATGATAACTATCATGCGTCGAAAACCAAGAACTTCTTCCCTTATTAAATCAATTCCTTTTTTTCATTAAAATCCTCTTTCTTGTGAGCAATAATTGTGGCATATTTGTTATCTATAAATGAGAGTATCAATTATTTAAATAGAAAGAATATGAAGAAAAAATTAGTAGGAGTTGCATTGGTGTTGGCTACCGTCTCTTTGGGGAGTATACAGCCTGTGGAAGCATGTACGCGTGCAGTATACATAGGTCCTGACCAGATGGTGATAACGGGGCGTACCATGGACTGGAAAGAAGATATCATGACGAATATCTATGTGTTTCCACGTGGTATTCAGCGTGCGGGACATAACAAGGATAAAACGGTGAACTGGACTGCCAAATACGGAAGTGTAATTGCCACAGGATATGATATTGGTACTTGCGATGGAATGAACGAGAAAGGATTGGTGGCGAGTCTGCTTTTCTTACCGGAATCCATTTACTCTCTTCCCGGTGATACCCGTCCGGCAATGGGAATCAGCATTTGGACACAGTATGTGCTTGATAACTTTGCTACGGTACGCGAAGCCGTGGATGAACTGAAAAAAGAGACTTTCCGGATTGATGCTCCCCGTATGCCGAATGGGGGACCGGAATCTACCTTGCATCTGGCTATAACCGATGAAACTGGGAATACGGCTGTATTGGAATATCTGGATGGAAAATTGAGTATTCACGAAGGGAAAGAATACCGGGTGATGACAAATTCTCCCCGATATGACTATCAATTGGCTATTAATGATTATTGGAAAGAAATTGGTGGCTTACAGATGCTACCGGGAACAAATCGTGCGAGTGACCGCTTTGTTAGGGCTTCTTTCTACATTCATGCCATTCCGCAAACTGCTGATGCAAAAATTGCAGTTCCCAGTGTATTGAGTGTGATGCGTAATGTTTCTGTGCCATTTGGTATTAACACGCCGGAGAAGCCTTATATTTCTTCTACCCGTTGGCGTTCCGTTTCCGATCAGAAGAATAAAGTGTATTATTTCGAATCTACTTTGACACCGAATATGTTTTGGCTGGACTTGAAGAAAATAGATTTTAGTCCGAAAGCAGGGATTAAGAAATTGTCTCTGACAAAGGGAGAGATTTATGCAGGTGATGCAGTGAAAGATTTGAAAGACAGTCAATCATTCACTTTCCTTTTCCAGACTCCGGTCATGTAATTTGTTGGTATCTGTAAATATATAAAAAAAAACGGTGGACAGGTTTGTAATCAAACACTTGTCCATCGCTCTTTTTATATACCGTTTATAATTAGACTTTTTGTCTGTCCGCTTTATCGTCTGGCGTATTCTTGATGAAATTCAATGACTGCCTCTATCCCTTTACGGAAAATATCCAGTGAAAAGTTTTCGTTTGGTGAATGGATGGCGTCTGATTCCAAACCGAATCCCATCAATACAGTTTTGATTCCCAATACTTGTTCAAAAGTAGAAATGATAGGAATACTACCACCACGGCGTACTGCCAGCGGTTTCTTTCCGAAAGCAATTTCAAAGCCTTTTTCGGCAGCCTGATAAGCAGAAAGCGAAATCGGGCATACGTATCCTTGTCCTCCATGCATTGGAGTTACTTTCACCTGAACAGTTTCCGGAGCAATGCTTGAAATATACTCTGCAAACATCTGCGAAATCTTATGATGATCCTGATGCGGAACCAACCGGCAGGAAACTTTGGCATACGCCTTTGAAGGAAGTACGGTTTTAGAACCTTCTCCCGTATATCCGCCCCAAATGCCACATACGTCAAAAGACGGACGACAGCTGTTACGTTCCAATGTGCTGTATCCTTTTTCTCCGAAAAGCTCTTTTACGCCGATTGCTTCTTTGTATTTCTTTTCGTCAAAAGGAATATGCGCAATCATTTCCCGTTCGGCTTGCGGAACTTCTTCCACATCGTCATAGAATCCGGGAACGGTAATCCGTCCGTCAGCATCCGTCACCTTGCTGATAATCTGGCAAAGTGTGTTGATGGGATTAGCCACCGCACCGCCGAAATGTCCGGAATGTAAGTCCCGGTTCGGTCCGGTCACTTCTATTTCCCAATAAGCCAGTCCGCGAAGACCGGTTGTTAAAGACGGAAGTTCAGCTCCCAGCATACTCGTATCCGAGACAAGGATGACATCTGCTTTCAGTAACTCTTTGTGTTCTTCGCAGAAAGCCTCCAGGCTGGGTGAGCCTATTTCTTCTTCACCTTCGAAGATGAATTTTACATTATTCTTCAGCAAATCGTTTTTAAGCAGATACTCGAACGCCTTTACCTGGATGAATGATTGTCCTTTGTTGTCATCTGCTCCACGCGCCCAAATATATCCGTCCCGTATTTCCGGTTCGAACGGCTGGCTTTTCCAAAGCTCCAGCGGTTCGGCCGGCATTACATCGTAATGAGCATAAACCAATACAGTCTTTGCGTCCGGATCGACCATCTTTTGAGCGAAAACAATCGGATTACCCTTTGAGGGCATCACCAATGCTTCATCTGCTCCGGCTTCAAGTAACAACTGCGCCCAGCGTTCCGCACAAGCCAGCATATCATCGTGATGCTCCGGCAGAGCACTGATACTGGGGATGCGGATGAGGCTGAACAGGTCATTCATCATTTCCGGTTCGTGCGCTATTATGTATTTCTGAATTTCGTTCATTACAGTTGCGTCGTTTTATCCAGTAAGTAATAATCAAGTATAGTCATGGCGGCCATTGCTTCCACGATAGGCACGGCACGGGGCAGTACACAAGCGTCATGGCGTCCGCGTGCTTTCAGGGTGGTGTCGATACCATCAATGTTGACGGTTTCCTGTTCCATCAGCAACGTTGCAATCGGTTTGAATACTACACGGAAATAAATATCCTGACCATTACTCAATCCTCCCTGGATACCTCCGGAGTGGTTGGTATGTGTCTCGATGCGTCCGTTGTTATTATAGAAAACATCGTTCTGTTCGGAACCTTTCATTTTCAATCCCTTGAATCCTTCGCCGTATTCAAATGCTTTGGCAGCGTTGATACTTAACATGGCGTTGCCCAAGGCAGCGTGAAGTTTACCGAAAACAGGTTGTCCAAGTCCGATGGGGCATCCTTTGATGACGCAGGTCAGTGTGCCACCGATGGTGTCGCCTTCTCCTTTCACCTTATATATAAGGTCTGCCATTTCTTTTGCTTTTTCCGGGTCCGGACAACGTACATCGTTTGTTTCTATCAAATCAAGATCGTAATCCGAGTAAGTACCCTCCAATTTGATAGGACCTACCTGCGAAGTATAGGCAGTGATATTGATACCCAGTTGACGAAGTGCTAACTTAGCCAATGCGCCGGCTACCACGCGCGAAATCGTTTCGCGTGCGGAAGAACGTCCGCCGCCACGGTGGTCACGGATTCCGTACTTCACTGTGTACGTGTAATCAGCGTGTGAAGGGCGATATACATTTTTCAGATTGTTGTAGTCATTGGAGTGTTGGTTTTCATTCCAAACGATAAAACCAATAGGGCATCCGGTGGATTTCCCTTCAAAAATACCTGAAAGAAACTCAACTTTATCAGCTTCTTTACGTGCAGTGGTAAGAATGGATTGTCCCGGACGGCGACGATTAAGTTCTTGTTGTACGAATTCTTCGTCGATGACAATTCCTGCCGGAAATCCGTCAATCACTCCTCCAACTCCTTTTCCATGAGACTCACCGAAACTTGTGAGCCGAAAGATATTGCCAAATGAATTAAACATAGTTGTGGCTTTTTTAAAATTACTATATGCAAATATAACAAAGTTTTCGATAAGAAAGTTGTGAACTCGAAATATCTTCGAAAAAGGAAGCATATTGAACCTTTTTTCTTCTTTTTAGTTTATAAGGGACGAATTTATTATAATAACTAAACCAAAGACGTATGAAAAAGAATCTATTGTATTTATTGGCATTGGTCTGCTCTCTTACTTTCTTTGCTGCTTGTAGCAGTGACGATGACGACAGTGATAACAAGGATAATGGGAATCCTCCTGAAGAGGAAGCTGTGATAACGGCTCCGGATGTAGTCGGAACGTATTGGGGAAATCTGGATATATCCATGATACCGGATGGTTCTGACCAGGAAATTGTCATAGGAGATGGAATAGAGAAGTTTATTACCCTATCGCAGGTCAGCAATACGGAAGTGAAGATTGAACTGAAGGAGTTTGAATTGTTCATCAATCAACAGATTCTGAAGTTTGGAGATATTGTTGTTGATAAGTGTGAAGTGAAGAAAGGGGAAGGTGTGTCTACATTTACCGGACAGCAAGACCTTACGTTTGAGGGAAATGCCGCTGCTTTGGGTACTTGTCCTGTAACTGTTACAGGAACGGTAGAAGATGGAAATGCAGACATGACCATTAACGTGAAAGTGCCTACATTGCAACAGACTGTAAAGGTGACCTACTCCGGAGTGAAACAGGTGGCGGAGTCTGGTGGAAATTAATTTCTTGTTCACCACAGATTACACAGATTATTTATATTGATAGTCTATGACTTATAAATCAATCTGTGTTAATCTGTGTAATCTGTGGTGAGACTTAAAATGCGTACCCAAAACCTATATTCAAATAGATAGGATACATTGCAAAAGTGATTGTATTAAAATCGCTTTTAAATATATCGTTCAATCCCCAGGTGAGATCAGCATACACATTGAGGTGCTTGAAAGCTCGCCATCCGGCTCCCACCTGTAATCCCCACTGGAAATGTCTCAAGTCGTCCGAGAAATCGTAGGTTGCAATTTTGCCGTCGGTAAATTCTACTTTCGGACCGGTGGGATCATCTTCCCGCAAATATCCTTCGTACACATGACCTGAAAATTCTCTTGAAAGCAGATACGAGAAATAAGGTCCGGCTTTGATGTTCCATCGGTTACTTAGTTTGTAGGTAGCCATTAGAGGTATAGTCAGTCCGGCGGTATGTACTTTGGTTTTCACTCCGCCCGTCCATACTCCGCTGATTCTTTCACCTCCTTGTCCGAGAATTTCCATATTGTAATTTTTTACGGTGGCTTCGGTGATCATTGCTTTGTTTTCGAGCCGGAGTCCGACTATGATTCCGAGTTTGTTCTGAACGGCAATCCATTTGGTTACTTCGCCCCCTATGCTGATGGCCAGTGTCGGGTTATATCCGTCAATCGAACGGATTTCTACCGGAAGGGGAAGCGGGGCTGTGCCGCCAATGCTGAAACCTGCTTTAATCTCATATTCCAGTCCGTGAAGGGCGGAACGGATCAGTGTTTCATTTCGGTCTACCTGTGAATAGCCGGGGAGAGCTATTCCTATACAGGCTAGTAAACTGAATATATACGGATAGATTTTTATCATTATGATTGTTATAAAGTTATTTAATTCCGTTTGTTTGATAATGTGTACGTTTTGTATGAGTACATTGTTTGAGCGCATTATCAGCGTATTGCTATGGAAAATTCTTTTTCGAAATCCCGCTAATTTTCCGAGCGATAGATTAACTCTGCCTCGTCGATCAGTAATGTACTTCCGATTGCTCCGTTAAAATGATCTCCTTCCAGGCTTGAGGTGAACACGATGGCTATATTATATTTCCCATCCCTTAGCTTCTCCTTATCTATGAATTTTCCGGGGAGAGTGATGAAAGGAAGTTTAAAGTAAGTCCATTCGTTTGTTTCTTTGGCATTATTAATCCGTGCTGTTGAAATCAGGTTCGGACTAATGAATGCATTCGTTCCGTCGAGAGTAGGAACGGATTCGCTGGTTTCGTACATGATAGCATATATGTCACAGATATCCCGTTTCCCGTTCACAGGTTTTCCTCCTTCTGTAAACTGATCTCCTGCTTTGTATTTATAATAACCAGCCAGATAAGTGGGTACATGCCGGAAAGGGAGGCCGAATTTAGTTGCTTTCAGAGGATTGCTCATAGCGTTATTCACATCGAAAGAGCCGATAAACAGATTTCCTGCCGCAATAGGCATTCCTGCTATCTGGCCGAAGAATCCGGTACTGCGTGTCACTAAGGAGAGGCATTTGCCGGCTTTTCCGTCTGTTATTTGGAAAGTGGGATAATCATCGGCTGTTTTAGCTACTCCGGTCATGGCATAACCCGCATTTCCGCTGGCCCATTCCATGACGACCTTATCTCCTTCGCGTTCCACAAATATGTAGTACTTCTTTCCGCCCAGTGTATCTTCGAAATTATAGTTCGTGGCAAGTTCCGTGTCGATCACTGATACGGTATACATTTTCTTCCAAACACCATCGGCAGCTGTGACAGTATATTCCTGTGGGGTATTGAAGTTTCGTTCCGTGCCGCTAAGCGGACTGATCGCAGCTCCCGGAGTCAGTGTAAATTCAGGTTTGAGTTCTGAAATATCAGTTCCCGGACCAACAAAGATAGTTATGGAATTATTGTTAATAATAGGACTGGTTGTCATGGCTACTCCCGGTAGTATACAACTTAATATGTCTGCTTCTGCATTGAGAGCTTCTTCGCGGATACATGAAGAGGAAACAATAGCTAGTAGCAAATAAACAACTATGTGTTTTGCTTTCATTTTTCTATCAATTCTTTCTGTTAAAGTTTGGTGTATGGGAGGTTTTATAACAATATGAGATTTTATTTGTTCATTATAGAATGTTGGAAAAGAAAGAATTTCCTATTTTTGTGGAACCAAAACTTATAAGTCCATGACTGAATCAGAAAGAAGGCAAATTATAGAATTGATTAAGAAGGAGGTCATTCCGGCTATCGGATGTACGGAACCTATCGCAGTAGCGCTTTGTGTAGCTAAAGCTGCCGAAACACTGGGAGCGAAACCGGAAAAGATAGAAGTCCTGTTAAGTGCCAATATATTAAAGAATGCCATGGGAGTCGGAATACCGGGAACGGGTATGGTCGGGCTTCCCATAGCGGTTGCTTTGGGGGCGTTGATTGGCAAATCAGATTATCAGTTGGAGGTGTTGAGGGATTGTACGCCGGAAGCGGTGGAACAGGGAAAACAATTCATCGCAGAAAAACGGATTTGTATTTCTCTAAAAGAAGATATTACGGAAAAGCTTTATATCGAAGTGATCTGTAAAACGGAAGATAAAACGGCTAAAGCCATCATTGCCGGTGGACATACTACCTTTATATATATAGCCAAAGATGAACAAACGTTGCTCGACAAGCAACAAACAGTCAGCGAGGAAGAGGAAGAGGCTTCGCCCGAACTAAACTTGCGTAAAGTATATGACTTTGCACTGACTGCTCCGCTGGATGAAATCCGTTTCATCCTTGACACAGCCCGTTTGAACAAAGCTGCTGCCGAGCAAGCCTTTAAAGGTAACTACGGACATTCTTTAGGGAAAATGCTTCGGGGAACTTATGAGCATAAAGTGATGGGGGATAGCGTGTTTTCTCATATCCTCTCTTATACGTCGGCTGCCTGTGACGCTCGTATGGCCGGTGCTATGATTCCTGTAATGAGTAATTCCGGCAGTGGTAATCAGGGAATATCCGCTACACTTCCTGTCGTTGTCTTTGCAGAAGAAAACGGAAAAAGTGAAGAAGAACTGATCCGTGCTTTAATACTTAGCCATCTCACTGTTATATATATCAAACAAAGTTTGGGACGTCTGTCTGCTTTGTGTGGTTGTGTGGTAGCTGCCACAGGTTCCAGTTGTGGAATCACCTGGTTAATGGGAGGAAACTACAATCAGGTTGCTTTCGCTGTTCAAAACATGATTGCCAATTTGACAGGAATGATTTGTGACGGTGCAAAACCGAGTTGTGCCTTGAAGGTAACCACCGGAGTTTCGACAGCCGTACTGTCTGCCATGATGGCAATGGAAGACCGTTGTGTGACTTCCGTAGAAGGAATTATAGATGAAGATGTAGACCAAAGTATCCGTAACCTGACAAGAATCGGCTCGCAAGCCATGAACGAAACGGATAAAATGGTACTTGACATCATGACGCACAAAGGATGCTGATTTTAAGTATTAAGTATCAAGTATTAAGTATCAAGTATTAGGCATTAAGTATTAGCCGGAATGACGGCATAAAAAAAGTATTAAGTATTAAAACTCCGGCTATATCCGCACGGAATTAATACTTAATACTTTATACTTAATACTTCAATTAATGACAGTGTCCGCCTTCGCAACCGCAGTCGTCGCCACAGCCATCACCGCAGCTGTCGCATCCGCAACCGCAACCACCTTCGCCACTCATCATTTTCACCAATTCCTGGATTTCTTCGTTGGTAGCAGGACGGCTTTCCAGTATTTCACCTTCGAAAATCAGGTCGGCACCAGCCAACGGGTGATTGAGGTCAACTACTACAACATCCGGTTTAATTTCTACTACGCTGGCATTCACGCGCTGACCGTCACCAGTCATCAAAGGTACGATGTTACCTTCTTTAATACGTTCGCTGTCAAACTTGCCATCTATTTCAAAAATATTTTTGGGGAGGTCAATAACGTGTTGTTCGTCATATTGTCCGTAAGCCTTATCTGCCGGAATGGTAAAATCAAATTTATCACCTTTAGAAAGAGCAGTTATCTGATTTTCGAAATCTTCGAGTGTTGTTCCTAATCCTGAAATGAATTGAAAGGGATGTTCTGCTTTTGCTTCTTCGAACAACTCTTTTTCACCATCTTCCATTGTATATAGTTTGTATGCAACGGTAATGTACTTGTTTTCTACTGTTTCCATCTGATCTTTTTTGTTTCTGATTAATAATTCCCGTAAATACGGGTCTACAAAGATACGAATTATTTGCTTGTACTCCGGTATAGGGAGGGTAAATTTCAGATTATTAAGTGCTTTTGTCAGAAAAAGGAAGTGAGGTGCGCAGTTAGATAATAGTTGTAAATTCAACCTTTAAGTGATAAAATAGAGAAATAATACCTCTCTTTTCTTACAATTATTCGCTTTTAAGTGATTTTTTTCTTCGATTTGTTTGGATATAATAAAAAAGCCCTTACCTTTGCAGCACGAAAATAAAGAAAAGAAGATATGAATATGTTACATACATCTATTAACCTAGCAGTCCTGCATATTATTCGCGTCGTGGTGGTCCCATCAAGAGCGTGAGAAAGGTTTTTGTGTTGTATGTGTTCGTACCATAAAAGATAGAATTTAGAGCCTTTCTCACTTGTGTGAGGAAGGCTCTTTAATTAAAAGATAGATTGAAATGAAAAAGCAATTACGCAGTTCGTTTAGTACACAAGGCCGTCGGATGGCGGGAGCCCGTGCATTGTGGGCAGCCAACGGCATGAAGAAGAATCAAATGGGTAAACCCATTATCGCTATCGTCAATTCGTTCACACAGTTTGTCCCGGGGCATGTACACCTACATGAAATCGGTCAGCTGGTGAAGGCAGAGATTGAGAAGCTGGGATGCTTCGCTGCGGAATTCAATACAATAGCTATCGACGATGGTATAGCAATGGGACATGACGGTATGCTTTATTCGCTTCCTTCACGTGACATCATTGCAGATAGCGTAGAATATATGGTTAATGCGCACAAGGCGGATGCAATGGTATGTATCAGTAATTGCGATAAGATCACTCCCGGAATGTTAATGGCGGCTATGCGTCTGAATATCCCTGCCGTATTTGTATCGGGTGGTCCGATGGAAGCGGGAGAATGGAATGGCCAGCACCTGGATTTGATCGATGCGATGATTAAATCGGCCGACGAGAGTGTTAGCGATCAGGAAGTAGCGAATATCGAGCAAAATGCTTGTCCTACTTGCGGATGCTGCTCCGGTATGTTTACCGCCAACTCGATGAACTGCCTGAATGAAGCAATCGGACTGGCTCTTCCCGGCAACGGAACCATTGTAGCGACACACGAAAACCGTACGCAACTTTTCAAAGACGCTGCGGAACTGATCGTGAAAAATGCAAAATTATATTATGAAGAAGGAGACGAAAGTGTACTTCCCCGTAGCATCGCTACCCGTCAGGCTTTCCTGAACGCCATGACGCTGGATATAGCAATGGGGGGATCTACCAATACGGTTCTTCACTTGTTGGCTGTTGCTCACGAAGCAGAGGTAGACTTCAAGATGGATGATATCGACATGCTTTCCCGCAAGGCTCCTTGTCTCTGCAAGGTGGCTCCCAATACACAGAAATATCATATTCAGGATGTAAACCGTGCCGGTGGTATCATTGCCATTATGGACGAACTGGCAAAGGGAGGTTTGATAGATACATCCGTTCGTCGGGTAGACGGAATGTCACTGGCAGAAGCCATTAATGAATATTCAATCACCAGCCCGAATGTGAGCGAAAAAGCAATTAAGAAATATTCGAGCGCAGCCGGAAATAAATTCAATCTCGTACTTGGTTCACAAGGTATGTACTATAAGGAACTGGATAAGGACCGTGCAAACGGATGTATTCGTGACTTGGAACATGCTTACAGCAAAGACGGCGGACTGGCCGTATTGAAAGGTAATATTGCTCAAGATGGTTGTGTAGTAAAAACAGCAGGTGTAGACGAAAGTATCTGGAAGTTTACCGGACCTGCCAAAGTATTTGATTCGCAAGAAGCAGCCTGTGAAGGCATCCTCGGAGGTCGAGTCGTCAGTGGCGACGTCGTCGTCATCACGCACGAAGGTCCGAAGGGTGGTCCCGGTATGCAGGAAATGCTTTATCCTACCTCTTATATAAAATCCCGTCATCTCGGAAAAGAATGTGCTTTGATTACCGACGGACGTTTCAGCGGTGGAACTTCCGGATTGAGTATCGGACATATTTCTCCTGAAGCGGCAGCTGGAGGCAATATCGGAAAAATTGTAGACGGAGACATTATCGAAATCGATATTCCGGCCCGGAAGATTAACGTGCGACTGACGGATGAAGAACTGGCGGCCCGTCCGATGACTCCTGTTACTCGTGACCGTTATGTACCGAAGAGCCTGAAGGCGTATGCCAGCATGGTAAGCTCTGCCGATAAGGGAGCAGTGAGAATTATATAATATAGTTGGTGATAGTTGATAGGTAATAGTTAGCTGCGCAGCACTTAGCGCAATGATTGTAAACCATTCATTTTCAACTGTCATTTCTCAACTATCATTTATCATTTATCAACTATCAACTAATATGAAAGATTTAATAACAGGTGCAGAGGCTTTGATGCGCTCCTTGGAACATCAGGGAGTGACTACCATCTTTGGTTACCCCGGTGGTTCTATTATGCCGGTATTCGATGCCTTGTACGATCATCAAAATATATTGAATCATATCTTGGTTCGTCACGAACAGGGAGCTGCCCATGCCGCACAGGGTTATGCCCGTGTATCGGGTGATGTAGGTGTTTGCCTGGTGACGAGCGGTCCCGGAGCAACCAATACGGTAACAGGCATTGCGGATGCGATGATCGATAGTACGCCTATCGTAGTGATTGCCGGACAGGTCGGAACAGGCTTTCTTGGGACGGATGCTTTTCAGGAAGTTGACTTGGTAGGTATCACCCAGCCAATCACTAAATGGAGTTATCAGATTCGCCGTGCGGAAGATGTAGCCTGGGCGGTAGCACGTGCGTTTTACATTGCTCGTAGTGGTCGTCCGGGGCCGGTGGTACTGGACTTTGCCAAAAATGCGCAAGTAGAGAAAACGAAATACGAACCGACGAAAGTCGATTTTATCCGTAGCTATGTTCCTGTTCCCGATACGGACGAGGAGTCTGTACAGGCTGCTGCCGAACTGATTAATAACGCTGAACGTCCGCTTGTATTGGTTGGACAAGGTGTTGAACTGGGAAATGCACAGAGCGAATTGCGCGAGTTTATCGAAAAAGCGGATATGCCTGCGGGTTGTACGCTGCTCGGGCTTTCGGCTTTGCCAACAGAACATCCGTTGAATAAAGGTATGTTGGGTATGCACGGCAATCTGGGACCGAATATCAATACCAATAAATGTGATGTGCTGATTGCTGTCGGTATGCGTTTTGACGACCGTGTGACCGGTAATTTGGCTACTTATGCCAAACAGGCAAAAGTGATTCATTTTGATATCGATCCTGCGGAAGTTAATAAGAATGTAAAGGTAGATGTAGCTGTATTGGGAGATTGCAAGGAAACACTGGCTTCTGTGACGAAACTTCTGAAAAAGCACACTCATACCGAATGGATTGATAGCTTCAAAGAATATGAGAAAGTAGAGGAGGAAAAAGTAATCCGTCCTGAACTTCATCCTGCCACAAACTCGTTGAGTATGGGGGAAGTGGTACGTGCGGTAAGTGACGCTACTCACCATGAAGCTGTTTTGGTAACAGATGTAGGTCAAAATCAGATGATATCTGCACGCTACTTTAAATATACGAAAGAACGCAGTATCATTACTTCCGGAGGACTTGGAACAATGGGCTTCGGGCTTCCCGCAGCTATCGGGGCAACTTTCGGAGCACCGGAACGTACCGTATGCGTATTTATGGGAGATGGCGGACTGCAAATGAATATTCAGGAACTGGGTACGATTATGGAGCAGAAGGCTCCGGTGAAGATTATCTGCCTGAACAATAATTACCTCGGAAACGTACGTCAGTGGCAAGCTATGTTTTTCAACCGTCGCTATTCGTTTACCCCGATGTTGAATCCGGATTATATGAAAGTGGCCTCGGCTTATGATATTCCTTCCAAACGTGCTTTCACTCGTGAAGAACTGAAGGAAGCTATTGCTGAAATGCTGGCAACGGACGGTCCGTTCCTGCTCGAAGCTTGCGTGGTGGAAGAAGGCAATGTTTTGCCGATGACTCCTCCAGGTGGTTCGGTAAACCAGATGTTGCTGGAGTGCTAGGAGAAGTTGAGAGTTGAGAATGGAGAGTTGAGGGTTCGCATTTAAAAAATTAGAGTTATGAGTGATAAAACGTTATATACAATCATTGTTCATTCGGAGAATATAGCCGGGTTGCTGAATCAGGTAACTGCTGTATTTACCCGTCGGCAAATAAATATTGAGAGTCTGAATGTATCTGCTTCTTCTATTAAAGGTGTACATAAGTATACAATAACAGCCTGGACTGATAAGGACATCATTGAGAAGGTAGTGAAACAGATCGAAAAGAAGATCGACGTGATTCAGGCACATTATTTCACAGAGGATGAAATTTATTTCCACGAGATTGCATTATATAAGGTGTCTACTCCTGCTTTTCAGGAGAATCCGGAAGCATCCAAGCTGATCCGTAGATACAATGCACGTATAGTGGAAGTCAATCCGGTATTTTCCATTGTCGAGAAAAATGGAATGAGCGAAGATATAACTTCGCTCTATGGTGAACTGAAGGCTTTGAATTGTGTTTTGCAGTTTGTTCGTTCGGGACGTGTAGCGATTACTACCAGCTGTTTTGAACGGGTGAATGAGTTTCTCGATGGACGGGAAGCTATGTATAACCAAAGTAAAAACCAATAAGAATAATGAATGAAGAAAATAGAATAGGGACTTATCAGTTTGTGGCAGAACCGTTCCATGTTGACTTCAACGGACGTCTGACTATGGGGGTACTGGGAAATCATCTGCTGAATTGTGCAGGTTTTCACGCCAATGACCGTGGTTTTGGTATTGCAACGCTGAATGAGGACAATTACACATGGGTGCTTTCACGTCTGGCTATTGAGTTGGATGAAATGCCTTATCAGTATGAGAATTTCTCGGTTCAGACGTGGGTGGAAAATGTCTACCGCTTGTTTACGGACCGTAATTTTGCTATTATTGATAAGGATGGGAAGAAGATTGGCTACGCACGTTCCGTATGGGCAATGATTAATCTTAATACCCGCAAGCCTGCCGACTTGTTGACTTTGCATGGGGGAAGTATCGTAGACTATGTCTGTGATGAGCCTTGCCCGATTGAAAAGCCTTCACGCATCAAAGTGACAAGCGATCAGCCGATAGCTACCCTGACGGCAAAATACAGTGATATAGATATCAACGGTCATGTAAACAGCATCCGTTACATCGAGCATATCCTTGATTTGTTCCCGATTGAATTGTATAAGACCAAACGTATCCGTCGTTTTGAAATGGCGTATGTGGCGGAAAGCTATTTTGGTGATGAACTCTCTTTCTTCTGCGATGAAGTGAACGCAAACGAGTTTCACGTAGAAGTGAAGAAGAATGGCAACGAAGTTGTTTGCCGCTCGAAAGTGATATTTGAATAAATGTGAGAATATAAAATCAATTAATAACAGATGGCGTAAGTCATCAAAAACTAAAAACAAAAAGAAAATGGCACAGTTGAATTTTGGAGGTACTACTGAAACTGTAGTAATCCGTGACGAATTTCCATTGGAAAAAGCTCGTGAAGTATTGAAAAATGAAACAATCGCTGTAATCGGTTATGGCGTACAGGGTCCTGGACAGGCGCTGAACTTGCGTGATAACGGTTTCAATGTAATCGTTGGTCAACGTGAAGGAAAAACATACGATAAGGCAGTAGCGGACGGATGGGTTCCGGGTGAAACTTTGTTCGGTATCGAAGAAGCTTGTGAGAAAGGTACTATTGTAATGTGTCTGTTGTCTGACGCAGCAGTAATGTCTGTATGGCCTACTATCAAGC
>ERZ791631.404-NODE-404-length-40510-cov-10.095390_pt1 | contig 40510 bp, 39 predicted proteins | sample MGYA00509961_ERZ791631 | MGnify/ENA primary metagenome ERZ791631 (study PRJEB30046, sample SAMN00715248) | human gut metagenome | study: EMG produced TPA metagenomics assembly of the A metagenome-wide association study of gut microbiota in type 2... | reverse complement strand
CGTCGTAGCTGTAGTCCCCTATTTCGGATGGGCACGTCAGGACAGAAAAGACAAACCTCGTGTATCTATCGGCGCTAAGTTGGTAGCTGATCTGCTGTCTGTTGCAGGTATCGACCGACTGATTACAATGGATTTGCATGCTGACCAGATCCAGGGATTCTTCAATATCCCGGTAGATCACTTGTACGCATCAGCTGTATTCCTCCCTTACATCCAGTCATTGCAATTGGAAAATCTGGTTATTGCTACACCGGACGTAGGAGGTTCAAAACGTGCCAGCACTTTTTCCAAATACCTCGGCGTACCATTGGTACTCTGCAACAAATCACGTGAAAAAGCCAATGAAGTAGCATCTATGCAAATCATCGGTGACGTGGAAGGTAAAAACGTTGTCTTGATTGATGATATCGTAGACACAGCAGGAACAATCACCAAAGCAGCCAACATCATGTTGGAAGCTGGTGCCCAATCTGTACGCGCTATCGCCAGTCATTGCGTAATGTCTGATCCGGCTTCTTTCCGTGTGCAAGAGTCTGCCCTGACAGAAATGGTATTTACAGACAGCATCCCTTATGCTAAGAAGTGCCCGAAAGTGAAACAGTTAAGCATTGCCGACATGTTTGCTGAAACAATCAAACGAGTGATGAATAACGAATCTATCAGTTCACAATATATCATTTAAATGAAGAATGATAAATGAAGAATGAAGAATAAGAAAGCCGGCTAATTTCAAGTTTAGCCGGCTTTCTTATTTGTCTCAACATACTAAGAATTTGAATTGGTGATAGTAAGCAACCAATTTTTCATTCATCATTCATCATTCTTCATTTATTATTGGAGTCTTCCGAATTTATAGGTTCCTTTTTTAATCACTTTTCCATCTTTATCTGTTTCTACAAAAGGACCATCCTTCTTTCCTTGTTTGAAAAAGCCATCGAAGCGATTACCATCTTTGTCAATTTGTACGCCTTGCCCCTCTTCCAATCCATCAACGAACCCACCTTTATATTGCATACCAGCAACGGTTTTCAGAGTACCTTGTCCATTGGGACGGTTATCTTTCCAGTCACCGTCATAAACATCGCCATTGCTCCATTTATAAACTCCCTTGCCGTCACGCTTATTGTTTTTCCAGCTTCCTTCATACACAGCACCATTCGCCCAGGTAAAAGTACCTTTTCCGTCTTGCATGCCGTTCTTGAAATTACCTACATATTTATCACCGTTAGCATGGTAATAAACTCCTGGACCGGTTCGCTCACCTAAGAGATACGAGCCCTCATAACGGTCGCCCGTGTGAAAGTAATAAGTACCTTTTCCATGTTGAATATCATCCGCCCAGTCACCATCATATTTATCTCCATTGGTATATTCAAAGACCCCTTTTCCGTGACGAACATCATCCTTCCAGTCTCCATCGTATTTAGAGCCATCATCCCAGTTCATGGTACCTTTACCGTTCTTCTTATCATTTTTCCAGTGACCGGTATATTTGGCACCGTTTGCCCAAGTATATGTACCTTCGCCTTCACGTTTATCATTCACCCAATGACCTACATACAAATCACCGTTATGATAATACATAGTTCCTTCACCATGCTGATAATCCTGATACCACATACCGTCGTAACGGTTGTTATTCATAAAATAATAGATACCTTTTCCGTGCTGCTGGTCCTGGAACCACTGTCCTTCGTACTTTTCTCCGTCAGGGAACATATAAATTCCATATCCTTCACGTTTCCCTTTCACATATTCACCTTCAAAGACATCACCGTTTTTAAAAACCGTTTTTCCTTTTCCGTTCGGTTTTCGGCCTTTCATTTCTCCCGTATAGACACTACCATCTTTAAAAGTATAGTTGCCAATCTTTATTTCAGTGGAGAATGTATCTTTAATTTTTCCGAAAAATCCGCCTTTCTTTCCTTCATTTTCTTGTGCCATTACTCCCTCTTGTGCGAGGAGAGCCAATAAAAGTGTAGTATATAGATATTTCCTCATTGGTTTTAGTCGTTACTCATTTTAGAATTACAATTTGGACAAAGATACAATTTCTATCCCAAACAGCCCACTTTCGGAAAGCAATTTATGACAACTTTTTACCTGCAATGACCTCTTTTAATGTCTCTTTGCACAAATAGCGTTGTGCCAAATCTTGTATTTCTGCAGGAGTAACCTCGTTTACAGCCAGCAGAGAACGTGAAAAGTAGTCATCATCCAGACCGGAAGTAGCAATAAAGATCCATGCATCCGAAAGTGAGAAAGGAGACTCATAACTACGGCACATTTCGCCCAACATATAGTTGCGTACGATAGTCAGTTCTTCCATCGACACAGGTTCCTGATGCAGACGGTCAATTTCATGATATACTTCCTGTATCAACGGTTCCACATATTCATTATCCGTTTCTGTCGATATAGCCAGCAATCCGCTATCCGGATAAAACATGATTCCTGCTGAAATGCCATAAGTATACCCCTTTTCTTCACGGATATTAGACATCAGACGACTGCCGAAATAGCCTCCGAATAAAGTCATCAATACCCGGAGTTTCAGATAATCAGGATGGTTACGAGTGATGGTTGTATATCCCATCTTTACAGCACTCTGCATGGCATCCTCACGTTCTATAAAAATCCTCTTTTCGGGAACGGCAGTAAAAGAAAAACTTAATTTCGATGCCGGCTGTTGATGTTGACCAAAAGAAGTGCCGAATGTATCCGTCACCCGGCTGATAATATCCTCCGTCACCTTGCCGGATAAGAAAATAGAGCAATTGCCCGAATGGTAATACCGTTCATAAAATTCACGAAGCACTTCCGGAGTGATAGCATGATAATCTTCCTCCACCACTATTTTACCACATGGATGCTGTTCGCCATAAAGCGACTTCAACAGACCACGATGTGCCAGGAAATCAACTTTGGAAGTATTGACCAGATATTGTTGGATATTGGTATCGAGGATAGTATGCAATTCTTTTTCCGGAAAAAGCGGTTCTTTAATCATGGATTCTACCACTTCCAATGTTTTCGCCAAATACTTATTCAACGAATAAACAGTGATGTATGCATACTCCGACGAGCTGGACAGTTCGAGCCACGAACCGTAGTAATCCAGTTTCTCGGCAATGGTAGCAGCCGTATATTTTGTCGTACCTTCGCGCAACATCCGGTTTGTAAACAAGGCTTGCAGTTTCTGCGACTGCTGCCAACGGGCTCCAGCGAAAAGCACATCTATGCGTACTACTTCCTGTTCACCCGCATTAATAACAGTCAATGGAATACCATTTGGCAATGTCATTCGGACGGGAGGAAGTATACGAAAATTTTTCAGGGTTTGTATTTCAGGTTGTATTTTACGATCCATACGATTAGATTCTATTCTTCAAAAACTCTTCTGCCCGTTCCAAGTCTTGCGGGGTATCGATTCCGATGGTTTCTACTTCACTAATGCCTACCTTTATCTTATATCCGTTCTCCAGCCAACGGAGCTGCTCCAAAGATTCAGCCAGTTCCAGAGAAGACTGCGGAAGCATGGTTATCTCTTTCAGCACATCTGTACGATAGGCATACAGTCCGATATGCTTGTAGTAGGTATGTCCCTTCAGCCAGTCCTGTTTCTCGGCATTACGCTGATAAGGAATAATGGATCGGCTAAAATAAAGCGCGTTCCAGTTCGTATTGACTACCACTTTCGGTGAATTTACGTTTTCCAGTACAGCAAACGGTTCATCTGCAGTAAAAGGTTTCACCAGCGTGGCAATCTGCGTAGTTACATCTTCGAAACAAGCCTTTACCGCATCCAATTGTGAAGGCTGAATAAAAGGTTCATCTCCTTGTATATTGACCACAACATCAAAGTCACCTCCAATCTTTGTACAAGCTTCATAACAGCGATCTGTACCGCTTTTATGATGAACAGAAGTCATCACAACCTTACCTCCGAACGCCTTGACAGCAGCTTCAATACGCTCATCGTCCGTGGCTACATAAGCGTCATCCAAAACGCCAGCCACTTGCTCATACACACGTTGTATAACAGTTTTTCCACCCAACATAGCCAACGGTTTTGCAGGAAAACGAGTGGATGCATAGCGGGCAGGTATAATTCCAAGAAATTTCATCTACTTAATAAATAATGAAGAATGGAAGGCAGATAATGACTGTTGTATATATCCCCTTTGCCAATCCTCCGGTTTTACTATTTTGTTATCATATAAAAGCATGTCAATGTCCAGACAAACTTTCTCCTCTTTTTTATCTTCCGGACGACGTCCGGACCTTTGTTCTATATCTTTCAGCATTTTCCTCACTACCTCTTCATCCTTATCGGAAAAGAACATAACCACTTGGTTGGAAAACAAGGCTGGATTCTTAAAAAACAAAGGTTCAGTTTCCAATTCGGGCGCAAAACATATAGAAGAGAACGATTCAGTCAGTTTCTGTCTGGCAAAAGTCAAATTCTCTTTCCTGTTGTAATTACTCCCTATGCAAACAATATACCTATGCATTAAAAGATAAGTATTAAGTATTAGGTATTAAACATTAGATATTAAAGATATTACACCTACAGTTCAGTGCCCCAAACGCTACGGGTTAATACTTATTTCAGACTTAGTTAAAAAGATCGTCCAATCCCCCCTCTTCTATCACCTCTCCTTCCGGAGTTTCCGAACCGGCACATGGATCAAATCCTTCAGGGAGTTTAAATTTCTCCTGCTGGTCATATCCCAAAGTCGGGTCATCATACACTTTCTTCATATACAATGCCCAAATAGGCAAAGCAGCGGCAGCTCCCTGACCATAAGTCATTCTACCAAAGTGAATGTCACGTTCATCACCTCCTACCCAACAACCGGATACCAATGAAGGAGTGAATCCCATAAACCAGGCATCAGAGTTATCATTGGTCGTACCTGTTTTTCCACCCATATCGGCGGTAATTCCATAACGACGAACACGTCCACCTGTTCCTTCATTAATAACGGCGCGCAACATAACCAGCATTTTATATGCACTTGAAATACTTATCACCTCCTCCATTTGCGGTGCAAAGGTAGAAAGCACATTACCGTCACTATCTTCAATGCGTGTAACAAACAATGGAGCCACACGAATTCCTTTATTGGCAAAAGCTGTATATGCACTTACCATCTCACCCACAGAAATTTCACAAGGTCCCAGACAAAGCGAAACCACTGGGTCGATTGCTTTATTACGAACCCCAAAACTATGGATCAAACGTACAAGATTATACGGATTCAGTTTGCCCATCAAATAAGCAGAAATCCAGTTGTCAGAATTAGCCAATCCCCACTTCAGAGTCACCATTTCCCCATAACGTTTATTGTTTGCATTACGAGGCGTCCAAGGAGTTCCGTTCTCATCAATCAACGTTTGCTCTACGTGGCGTGTCTGATCACAAGGAGAAAATCCATTTTCCATTGCTAATGTGTATAAATACGGTTTGATAGTAGAACCTACCTGACGACGTCCCACCATTGCCATATCATACTGGAAATATACATAATTCGGTCCGCCTACATAAGCCTTCACATGCCCGCTTACCGGATCCATCGACATGAATCCTGTTCGCAGGAAAGATTTGTAGTAACGGATGGAATCCATCGGTGTCATAATTGTATCTTTATCTCCCTTCCAGGAAAAGACAGTCATTTCTTCCGGGGTATCGAACGCTTTACGAATCTGCTGTTCCGAAGCTCCCGCCTCTTTCATAAGACGATAACGATCCGTCTGCTTCATAGCTTTTGTCAGCAACTCCTCCACTCGTTTTTCCGGCAGTGATCTTGCGTATGGAGCATTTTTGCTTCCCTCTTTTTCTTTGAAAAACACAGGTTGCAAATAATCACCTAAATGCTCTTTTACTGCATCCTCTGCATATTGCTGCATACGTGAATTGATCGTCGTATAAATCTTCAATCCATCTGTATAGATGTTATAATTCGTACCGTCTTTCTTTTTATTTTTTGCACACCAGCCATACAACGGGTTAGTTTCCCATGCGATAGAATCTTCGTAGAATTTTTGCATTTGCCAACCACGATAATCACTTTTTACCGGTTTCGGTGCTGTCATCACACCACGTAGATATTCGCGGAAATAAGTAGCCAATCCCTCTTTGTGGTCAACGCGGTTATATTTTAGTTTCAACGGAAGAGCCTGCAAAGAATCACATTCTGCATCTGTGATATAACCAGCTTTACGCATCTGCTCAAGCACTACATTACGACGGCCACGGGAACGTTCGTTGAAACGAACCGGATTATAAAGTGACGGATTCTTGCACATCCCTACCAAAGTAGCTGCCTCTTCGATCTTCAAATCTTTCGGTTCGCATGCGAAGTATGTATGTGCAGCAGTTTTAATACCAACCGCATTATTCAGGAAATCAAATTTATTGAGATACATACTCAATATTTCCTCTTTGGTGTAGTAACGTTCAAGCTTCACCGCAATTACCCATTCAATCGGTTTTTGGAAAAGACGTTGAAGCGTGTTTCTCGCCACATTTTCTGTAAACAACTGTTTGGCAAGCTGTTGCGACAAAGTACTACCTCCACCTGCATTTTTCTGAAACATCAAACCACGTTTCACAAACGCACGGAACAATGCTTTGGCATCAATTCCAGAATGTTTAACAAAACGGACATCTTCCGTCGCAATAAGAGCATTGATAATACTGGGAGACAAATCCTTGTAAGCTGTATATACCCGGTTTTCCTTACTATAAGACCACGTACCAAGCACTTTTTCATCTTCAGAAAAAATCTCCGTTGCAAATTTATAGCTCGGATTCTCAAGTTCCTCCACAGGAGGCATATAGCCAATCCACCCCTTTGAGATAGAGACAAAGATGACAACAATAGCCAACACAATGACTGCCAGAAATATCCAAAGAGCCTTTATTATTTTTCGAATCATGTTTTTTCTTGCTTAAAATGACGCATTAAATTAAGGTGCAAAGGTAGATAAAATCCGCTATTCAGCCAACGAGTTTGATTAGATTTTCTATTTTGTTAAAATATAGAGTGACACTTCTAACAAATAGCACGAAACCAAAAAGAAAGAACGTTTGTTTGGGAAAGTAGCGGAAAGGAAGTATCTTTGTCTACACTTATTCAAAGTATATTCATATAAAAGGCATAAATTATGGAATATGTATTATCAGACAGGAAGTTGTTACCTTATGGTATGATGAACTTCGAGGACATCCGTTTGGACAATTATTATTACGTGGATAAAACCTCTTTCATCCCTTTGATAGAGCAGTCGGATCGTTTCTTCTTTTTTATCCGTCCGCGTCGATTCGGAAAAAGTCTGACCTTGAATATGCTTCAACATTATTATGACATACGTACCAAAGATAAGTTTGACGCTTTATTTGGCGACCTTTATATCGGAAAGCACCCTACGAAAGACCGTAATAGCTATCTAGTAATAAAATTAAATTTTTCAGGAATCAGTGGAGACTTACACAGCTACCGCAAAGGTCTGGACGAACATTGCAAAATCATATTTGACTATTTCTGCGATGTTTATGCCGACTATTTACCCGAAGGAATCAAAGAAAAAATGAACGAAAAAGACGGGGCGGTCAGCCAATTCGAATATCTGTTTACGGAATGCGCCCGGGTAAATCAAAAGATATATCTCTTCATTGATGAATACGACCATTTCACCAATACAATACTCTCTGATGTCGACAGCCTGAACCGTTACACTGATGAGACACACAAAGAAGGTTATTTACGTGCCTTCTTCAATAAAATAAAATCCGGTACCGACTCCAGCATCAAACGTTGTTTCATCACAGGTGTCAGTCCCGTAACGATGGACGACTTGACCAGCGGCTTCAATATCGGCACTAATTACTCCCTTTCATCAGAATTCAATGAAATGATGGGATTCACAGAAAGTGAAGTTCGCGAAATGTTAACTTATTATTCTAATACAGGGCATTTCAACCATACCATCGATGAATTGATAGAAATTATGAAACCGTGGTATGATAATTACTGCTTTGCACAAGAATGTTATGGTCAAACCACTATGTACAATTCTAACATGGTGCTTTATTTCGTCAAAAACTACATCCGATACGGTGAAGTACCGAAGGACATGGTAGAAGACAACATCCGTATCGACTACGAGAAATTGCGTATGCTCATCCGCAAAGATAAAGAGTTTGCGCACGATGCTTCCATCATACAGACCTTAATAAGCCAAGGCTACATCACTGGAGAAGTGAAGAAAGGATTTCCAGCCGCCAGTATTATTGATCCAGACAACTTCATCAGCCTACTCTATTATTTTGGTATGCTTACTATTAATGGTACACATGAAGGAAAGTGCAAACTCACCATTCCTAATCAAGTAGTCCGCGAACAGCTTTACACCTATCTATTGAACACTTACAATGAAGCCAACTTAAGCTTCAGTAATTATGAAAAAAATGAATTATCCAGTTCACTCGCTTATCGAGGTACATGGAAAGCATATTTTGATTATATAGCCGATTGCCTGAAGAGTTATGCCTCCCAGCGTGACAAACAAAAGGGAGAATTTTTCGTGCATGGTTTCACATTAGCCATGACTGCACAAAACCGATTCTACCGTCCCATTTCGGAGGCAGACACACAAGAGGGATATGCCGACATCTTCCTATCTCCATTATTGGATATTTATCCCGACATGAAACACAGCTACATAATCGAGTTGAAATATGCCAAATACAAAGATTCAGAGAATCGTGTGGAAGAATTACGATTGGAAGGTATCGCCCAAACAAACCGTTATGCTGATACTGATACAGTGAAAAATGCAATTGGCACCACACAGTTGCATAAGATTGTAGTAGTGTATAAAGGAATGGAAATGAGAGTATGCGAGGAAGTATAATTCTCTAATTATATCTAAAACACAAACAGGCGGGATTTTTCCCGCCTGTTATTCATTCATAAATATACCTATTTATAAGATAATCAATTACAAGTTTGCTGCCTGCACACCGACCACTCCGGCAATTGCACCAGCAACAGCAATAATCACTTTCAAAATAATACTCCACGTTTTTTTCATAGACATTTTTCTTTTTTTATTAAACACTAAATAAACACCCTAACCATCAATCGTTAATTGACAATTCATTATGCGGCAGGATCCGGTGCTTCTCCGCTACCGCCACCTTCATTTCCTCCGCCTTCTTCTCCGCCATCATCCGGTTTTTCAGGATCATTAGGAGAAATTGTCATATTAAGCTTCTTCAGATATTCATCCAAGCTAATCAAATCCAACTTCTCATCTGCACGGGTGGCAGTCTTTGTAACGCGCAGCTCTTTATTCGCCTGAAAAAAGATACGAACGCTCTCTACACTTTTTGCATTAATATCCTTCGCCAGTTCGGCACCTTTCGAACGGGCAGTCAACATAAAGACGCCCAGACCTTCAATATTCACAGACTTACCTTCCAACAACTGTTCCTTCATCTTTTCCACAAAATTCTGGATCACACTCTTGATATCACCAACAGACAGCGAAGAACGATCCTGCATTTTCTGTGCAATATATTTCAGGTTGACAGACTGACCTAAAGTGATCAGATGCGGATAATATCTCTTGGGAGAATTGGGAACACGCGGATCCGTCGGCCGCGTAATGACTTTGTAAATTACACTCATACTACGTTTTTTTAAAGATTTAAATTCAAATTATTTATTCACGTTTTGTTGATCAACACTGCAAAGGTGAAGCTTTTATTCCGGATAGAAAAGAAAAAAGCCCCTTGCGGAGCTCTTTATATTCATACTAGTACATAACAATTTATTAATCAGCAATATAATTAAGCTTTTAGAATTTTCCATTCCCCTATTGTACACTGTTCGCTATCAAAACTGACAGCCACCTTTACTATAGGCAATCCGCACAAAGCAAAACGTTTGGGGTAATTCTTCAGATCAATTTGCTCCATCGCCCTATCCGCACTCTTGTCCAGTTTCAATTCCATCACATACAACGTAGTCTTTGTACGAAGCACCATATCCACCCGTCCACTGGCAGTACGAACCTCCACATCTACATAATAGCCCAACAAACTGAATATAATATAAAACATCTGTTGGTAGTGCCCCTCATATTTCGTATTATCACATTGAGGAATGGTAGACAGAAACGTTTGCAAACGACGTAAAGCAGCATCCATATCACCATTACGAATATCACGGGAAAGATAAGCTACCATAGTATTGGTTTCCGGTGTTTTACTAGCAACATAATTAGGAAGAAGACTTTTCATCAAACCTATTCTTACCTCCTTATTAGGAATATCCAATGTATATAAATCTAACTCCTTATCATAATCTTTTATCGTGATATAGCCACTTTGATATAACAATGGAGTAATGCTCACCATCCTTTCTGTAGGTGCATCAAAATCCTCCGCAACCGCAGTTTTTCTCCCTATCTCGGAAGGCGCTACACCAAATTTATCCAGCATCTTTATCAAATAAGTAGGCGTACCACTACCAAACCAATAAGAATTAAATTTACCATCTGCAAAAGCGTTAAGCAAACTGAATGGATTATATATATCAGGAGACGGATAAGTGAAATGATAGCCGTCGTAGTTTTCTTTCAGTTTTGCCAATACCTCTTCAGAAGTAACCTCCAGTTTTTGGGCTAATGCGTCTACATCATCTTTCATTTGGACAAGTATCTCGTTTTCTGTAATACCGCAAATGGCAGCATAAGACTCATTCATGCTAATATTCTTGATATTGTTCAATTCACTAAATATACTAAGTTGGGAGAATTTGGTGATACCGGTCAAAAACACATACCGCAAATAAGGATCACACGCTTTAAGAGGGCTGTAGAAATTGCGCATGATGTTACGTAATACGCCAAGCCTCTCTTCCTCGTGTACTACATCCAGCAGAGGAGCATCGTACTCATCTATCAGCACAACCACTTGTTTCCCTGTCTGCTCGTAAGCGCGCTTGATGAGTCCTTCCAGACGCTGATTTGGATTAACCTCTCCCTCCATCTTTCCGTAAACCTCCTCATAACGAATTAGCTTCATATTCAACTCTTGCAACAGCTGTTCACAGTCTGCATGCTTGGCTGTACTCATATCAAAGTGAAGCACTGGATATTCCGTCCACTCCTTTTCCAGCTTTTCTATAGCCAACCCTTGAAATAATTCTTTCTGACCAGAGAAATAACTATGTAATGTAGAAGTCAACAATGACTTACCAAAACGACGAGGACGACTCAAGAATACGTATTTAGTGAAATGTACCATCCAATACACATATTCCGTTTTATCAATATAAAGGTAATTACTTTTCCGTATTTCCGAAAAAGTCTGTATTCCGATGGGGTATCTTCGTAAATTTTCCATTTCAATTCGATTTTTCACAAAGCTACAAAAAATATTCATCGCACCATTCACTGTTTTACAAAAAAAATATCAACGATCTTCACAGACAGTTGATATTATAGAAATCACATCGGATTTACACCGACATGAGGGCGTTGATCAGGAATACACCGCTGTATATTTCCTGACCACAAAATGTAGGGTTCTTCATGTGTGTAGCATAAAGTTAGGGACCTACATGTTTCATCTCACTTTTGTGTAAAGTATTATAAACCACTCTATGACATTATTAACTTAAAATAGAGGTCATCAATGGATCTCATCTATGCATCCAGCATCGAAGTTTATTGACCATTATATTGGTTGGATTTACTATTCCTTGTCGTGAGTTTGTTCTCCATATCCATAACCGTAACCGTATCGTTTACCATAACCGTAATACTTGCCATATTTGCCATAACCGTAATAATAACCGTACTTTCTTCTCTTCAGATCCAAACCATTAATTACAGTACACAGCTTAGGTAATTTATTATTTTCAGCAAGTTCATTGATCAAAGTATACTCATTCTTGTGAGTATAATCTGCACGACAAACATAAACAGATAAATCAGCCACACGTCCTATCAGCAATGTATCAGTTACCATACCAACAGGAGCTGTATCTAAAATTACATAATCAAAATTCTTCTTGAGTGTTTCAATTGCTTTATCCAATCCATCGCGTGCCAACAATTCAGTCGGATTAGGAGGAACTGTTCCACTAGGAAGAATATACAAATTCTTGCTAACATCAGAGGGTTGTACCAAATCCATCAAATTCTTTTCCGGATTGGCCAAATATTGAGTTATACCCACTTCTTTTCTTGGAATATTAAATACCTTATTCAAACCCGGTTTACGAATATCCAAACCGACAATAATAACCTTTTTGCCTAATAAAGAAAGACTGATAGCAAGATTAGCAGAAATGAAAGATTTACCTTCACCACTAACTGTAGAAGTAACTAAAATCACTTTCTTATCATTTTCAAGCATAAATTGAAGATTCGTTCGGATATTACGGAAGGTTTCGCTCATCAGGTTGTTTTGATTCTCAAACACAGCAATAGCTCCCTGCTTTTCATCTGTCAATGGAATATCACCGACAATAGGTACATTAGTGAGTTTTTCTACATCAGAACGTCCCTCAATCTTGAATTTGGTTAATTCAAGCAAATAAATAACTCCCACCGGAATTCCGACTCCTAACACTAAAGCGATCAGGTAAATCATCCTACCTTTAGGAGATACAGGAGCATCATCCGCTATCGCGTCATCTATAATCTTTGCATTGTTGGCAGTAGCAGCCAAAGTTATAGCATTCTCCTCACGCTTCTGAAGTAACATCAGATAAAGTCCGGCCTTTATCTCCTGTTGACGTGCAATACTCACAAACTCACGCTCCTGACCAGGAGCCTCACTAATGCGACGGGAATAACGGTTCGCTTCACGATCCAGATCCGCTTTTGTGATATATAATCCACGCAAAACCCTGTCTAAAGAGACTTGTACATTCTCTTTCATTGCACTAATGCTGGTATCCAGGTTTATAATGGTAGGATTATTCTCCGTTGATGTACGCAACAAACGTTTTCTCTCAACAAGCACATCATTATAACGGTTGATGGCAGCCGCAAGATTCACATCCTGCAATCCGATATTACTAGGCAGAACCTCATAACCTTCATTTTGCATATATTTCTGCAAATCCTGCAGCAAATTAATCTGGGTTTGATTCTCCACACGCTTCTTTTCATATTCAGCACTACCCGTCAATGCAATCTGTGCATCACTGGTCAAATCCGTAATACCTGCCCCACGTTTGAAACTTTCCAGGTCCTTTTCCGTACTACCCAGTTCTTTGGAGATAATACTAATACGTTCATTGATAAATTCGGCTGTTTTCTGTGCCACTTCATTCTTATCATTATTCGTATTGATATTATACATCTCCAATAGCTTATTGATAAAATCCTTGCCTCGTTCCACATTCGAATTTTTCAATGATATGACAGCCACAGAAGTGGTTTTAGAAGTAGGTTCAATAGTCATATTCTTGCAATACGCTTTCGCTACAGCCAAAGGCTTATTTATTGTGGCTGTAATATTACGTATAGTCTTTTCCGAATCTGTAGTTTCTTCCGATGTTCTTTTAGAAGATAATACCGAGTCCGGCGTCAGGAAAAAAGCCAATGTTCCTTTGTCGGTAGGAAAAACAGCCGGCAATTTTTCGAAATGTTTCTGATATTCATCAACGTCAATCTTCACAGTCACATCCATACTTCCTTGTGGTTGTAACATCATCTCTACAATCATCGGCTCCTCCAACAAATCAGCCTCCTGTGGAGTCAGACTCACTTGTACTGGTGAAGTCTTATACAAGTTTCTGGAAGGGAATTCATCCTCATCTGTATAAGAAATATAGAGTCCCAAATCTTCAACCACCTCTTTAACGATAGTCTTGGAACGGAGAACTTCAATCTCGTTGTCAATATTCTGCGAAGAAGAGATCATACCATCCAATCCCAGACTCTCCAACCCGGAAAGCATTCCGGCACTCCCACCTTTCTTATCATCCTTTATTAAAACCGTAGCAGAAATATTATATACGGGAGTGGACATATAAAGATAGACCCATGCCGCAATCAAACACGCTATAACCGCACCCACAAACCAAGGCCAGTGGATCAAATATTTAAACAATAGTTCCTTGATGTCTATATTTTCTTCCTTAGATTCTTTTACTTCGTTGAAATCTGTTTCTTTCATTGCAAATCATTATTTTAAAATATTTACTAATAGGCTGACAATGGATACCAGGATAGAGGTAGCGGAGAACCAAAGACTGGTACTATTACCTACATCAGAATTTCGAGCCTTTGCTTTATTGGGAGTTACATAAACAATATCATTCTGTTGCAACCAATAGTAAGGTGAAAGAATAGTTTCTGCATTATTCAAATCCAAGGTTACAATCTGCTGTTTGCCGCTTGCGTCCTCACGAATCAACTTCACATTATCACGAAGACCGTATACTGTCATATCACCTGCCATGGCCAATGCCTCCAACAAATTTACCTTCTCATTGGAAATAGTAAAAGTTCCGGGACGGGTAACCTCGCCGATAACAGATATTTTATAATTTACCATACGCACCGTTACAATGGGAGTCTCCTTCATGTAAGGCTTCAATTTATCTATAATCAGCTGTTCTGCTTCCCTTTTCGTTAAGCCTCCTAACTTCAATTCTCCTAACACCGGAAAATTTATGTTTCCTTCATTATCTACCAAATAAGGTTGTAATACAGGTTGGGTAGTCACATAAGACGAAGTACTCACAGCTATTCCGGCATTGCTGGCAACTGTCAGGTTAAAAGGTATCGCAAGTTCAGGATTAGTACACGATACCACAATAGTCAACAAATCCTTGGGCATAATCTTGGCATCATACAATTTTTCCTGTTGTTCTACCTCGTTCACAACTTCCACATTCTGGAAATAGGGAACCTTTTTATAAGACTGGCAGGCAGCCAATAGGAATGGCAACAATAGTAGCCACGAATTTCTTTTGTTTAGTCTTCTCATCATAATTCTTAAATTCATAATTAAATGCCCTTTAATTTCTAAGTTTTATTTTTTAATATGCTTCTTTTTCTCCATGTATGGCATTATACACCGTCTTATACATAATATATAAGTCCAATAAAAAAGTCCAATGCTCTATATACCAGATATCACGTTGCACACGTCCCTCCATCTGCCAGAGCTCTTTCGTCTCACCACGAAAACCCGTCACTTGGGCCCAGCCAGTTATTCCAGGTTTAACGAAGTGACGAACCATAAACTTGTTTATCAGATTAGAATATTCCTCCGTATGCTTTAACATGTGAGGACGGGGACCTACAATAGACATATCCCCTTTCAATACATTGATAAATTGAGGCAATTCGTCCACACTAGTCTTTCTCATTATCTCTCCGATACGTGTTTTACGAGGATCATTTTCCGTAGCCTGAAGAGTATCACATTGCGCATTAACCTTCATTGAACGGAACTTGTAACACCAGAATTCACGACCATCCTCACCACTGCGTTTCTGTTTGAAAAAGACAGGACCGGGAGAACTAAGTTTGATCGCAATTCCGAAGAATATATAAACGAATGGGAATACTGTACAAAGAAACAGCCCTGAACAAACGATATCAAAAGCACGCTTGATAATACGGTTCTCCAGTGATTCCAATGGTTCACAACGAATGGAAAGTACAGGAACATTACCCAATAACTCAAAATGCATTCTACGCTTCAAATAATTACGGACATTTGGAACACTAAAGAAACGGACCAAATGATTTTCACAGTAATTAATGATAGGAACAATCTCCGCACTCCGCACAGAAGGAAGACTACAATAAAGCTGATCGACCTCTCCCGCATGTTTTTCTAAAAAATCAGTTACTTCATTTGGCTGCCCTAAATATAAAACATCTTGTGGATACCGGTCCGAAGGAAAATCTTCAAAATAACCCAGTATACGATAACCGGATGTAGGATCATCCGTCATCGCATGATAAAGCTCTTGCATATTCTCATGGCTCCCAACCAATACTACCTTGCGAACATTCCCTCCCTTTTTTCGATAAAGTTCCAGAAAGTGACGGGAAACTAAGCGGTAGCTAATAATGACAATTATCAGTGCAACATAAAACAGTCCGAAATAGCGGGAATGGGAAAAATGGAAATGAAAAACAAGTAACGTACAAACCGAAAAAAAGACAAAAGGAACCATGTTACGTAAAACACGAATCATGATCTGTTCGGGACGTACCACAGGACGATGAAGAATAACACCCGAATGCATGTTACAAAGTAAATAGCACAGAGTGATAAGAGTCATACCCTGAAAGATAGAACCGCAATGAATACACCAGAAACGGGTACCCAGAAACAAATTAAATCCCCATAAAAGCAGGTTCAGCAAAATAAGGTCTCCTAAGAGGACCAGAGACTTTAGGACTTTGTTAAAACGTTGGACTTCCTGCATACACTTTATTTTTATAATTCTTATCTGGAATAATTACCTATTTTTTCAGTAATGCGAGTACAAACTGCGGTACTTTCCAAGCCATCTTTTCCAACTTGGTCAGAGTAGGCCATAATCCGTGCGAGACATACACCCTAATATCCTCTTCCCACATCTTCTTACGTTTATCGCTATCAGTAGAAAGCCCACCCATACGCATCCGCACGATGTATTCATTGAGATATGTCACCGTGAGTCCACCAGTTAACAGATAACGTACCAATAAGTCACTATCAGCTGCTATTTTATAACTCTCGTTATAAAGCCCTAGCCTCATCATTACATCGCGTCGGATATAGCAAGTGGGATGAAGCGGAAGCCATCCATGACGCACTTTCCAAAGACGATACCCTCCCCCAATCCAGTTGCGCACCACTTTGTTCGTATTATCAGGATTCACAAAGAGACCGTCACCATACAAGAAATCGGCATGTGTCCGTTTCATTCGTTCTACAATGCGCCCAATTACCCCATTATCATAGAAAAAATCATCCGAATGCAGCAATCCGATTATCTCTCCCGTAGCCACACGAATACCCTTATTGATAGCCTCATACATACCATGGTCAGGTTCCGATATAATAGTCGAAATATGATCTGCATATTCTCGGATAATATCCAACGAACCATCTGTACTGAATCCATCCACCACTATGAACTCTATGTCATTATAATCCTGTGCTAAGACACTCTCAATAGCACTCCGAATCGTTGCTGCACGATTGTAGCACGAAGTTATAATCGAAACTTTCATAAAATCCTACTTTATCTATTTCTAAAACACAGACTACTTCTGTTACTCATATTTATGAATCCAATCCAAAGTGACCTTAGTACCCTCTACCCTTGATACCGGCAAATGAGGGGCTATTGATTTTATAGGCTCCAGATTATGGACATTGTCCGTTGTCATATTATGCAGTCGGAAACTAGTCATAGGGAAAGCTATTCCTATTTTTTTTAAACAATCTCCCACATATCCCATCCATTGGAAACAAAAATAAGGGACACGAGGAATTTTAATACCTTCGATATTTGCTATTTCATTAGCCCAATCTGTGATCGAATAAGCCTCATAATCACCTAAGTAATAAATATTCCGATTGACTTTTTTCGGAGAAGCCCGGAGAATTGACTCTATTTGATATATTGCATTATCAATATAACCATAAGTTTTTTTGCAAGCCTTTTCACCCATATGGAAATACATATGCTTTAGAACAATATGAAAGAATTTATCATAAGGCTCGCCAAACCAAGGCCCCCAAATGCTTGTAGGCCGAATGATACTCCAAGTGTAAGTATTAGGATTGGCTTTTTTAATTCTTCTTTCGGTTTCCACTTTACTCTCTCCATAAAGAGTATGAGGCGCATAATCTTCAAAGTCCTTTGGCATATACCCTGGTTCGCAAACATACATAGAAGATGCAAAAACTGCACGCTGTACACTTCCAACTCCATTTATAGCCGCTAATACATTGCTTACTCCACTCATGTTTGCATCGTAATCTTGAAGCGTAGCACCTCTCAAATCTGTACGGGCAGCCAGATGTATCACAATTTCAGGCTGAAATGCTCTAAATACAGATACGACACTCTCCTTATCACATATATTTATTTGTTTCCAAATACGATTATGTGCACTGATTTTGGGCTTTTCAATATCAATACTAATAAGTTCAATATTCTGATTTAAAAGAAAATATTCAATAAGATTAGTACCAATAAATCCGCTACCTCCGGTAATTAATATTTTTGTCATCAGAAATTCTTTTAGTTGTTTTTATCTATTTATTTGTCTATCATTCAATTGTTTCCATCTACTGAATATCTCAATAAGTATACTAAACATAAAACCTACCTAAAAACCGAACAAAACAGAAGTAATGAATTCATTACGATCGTCCTTGTTTTTAGAAGCTACGCCAATAGCTTGAAAAGTTATTTTACCCTGATTGATTATGAGATCCTTAAAACTATCTCCCATATAAGCTATACAACCAGAAGACACATAGCTTGATTGAAGATTGATATATTCAATCTTCCAGCCAGATTCATAATCGCTATTGATATAGAAACAAATATAGCATACGTCTCTAAAAGCACGAGGTTGCGCCGTTATATTGATGTGATGATAAACAGGCAGTATACTAGTTGTCACCTTCCCTTCCCACACTTAACAAACACAAAATGAGGATTATAAACAGGACTATATGGAAGAGATCATGAGCAAAGAAATAAGTGCAAGCACTCCCCCTTCTCCCTGTCAAGGATTTATAAAAGTAATTATAGATACTGATTGCCCAATGAGATAATTGCGCTCGCAGTCCATGAGTGCAAGAAATGGCATGATTAATTTGGTAATCAATTACTTATCGACGGAATTAGATTGGTAGATACCAGAGGTGATAGAATCTATCCACTCTTGGTTCTCCAGATACCACTGTACGGTCTTTTCTATTCCCTCCTCAAACTGCAAACTTGGTTCCCAACCGAGTTCTTCTTGCAGTTTACGTGAGTCAATGGCATAGCGCATATCATGCCCCTTGCGGTCGGTCACGTATGTGATCAGATTCATATCCTCGCCTTCAGCACGGCCAAGCAATCTATCTACGGTATTAATTACCACCTTGATAATATCAATATTCTTCCATTCATTGAAACCGCCTATATTATAGGTCTCCGCTATCTTGCCATTATGGAATATCGTGTCAATCGCACGTGCATGATCAACCACATACAGCCAGTCACGTACATTCTCTCCTTTACCATACACCGGCAATGGCTTGCGAAGACAGATATTGTTAATAAATAATGGTATCAGTTTCTCTGGGAACTGATAAGGGCCATAGTTATTAGAGCAGTTTGTCACGATAGTTGGCATACCATACGTATCGTGGAAAGCACGCACAAAATGGTCAGAACCAGCCTTCGATGCAGAATAGGGAGAATGGGGGTTATACTTCGTTGTTTCCAAGAAGAACTCACTACCATAGGCATGATGGTGATCTGCTGAAGATGCCTTGGTGGTGAACGGTGATTCTATACCTTCTGGGGCTGTCAGTTCCAATGCCCCATACACTTCGTCTGTAGAGACATGATAGAAACGGCAATCTACCATTTCACCAAACTCGTTCTTGACCTTCCAATCATTATCCTCCCAATGAGACTTGGCAACCTGAAGCAAAGATAGTGTTCCCATCACATTCGTTTGAGCAAAAGTAAACGGATCTTTGATGCTGCGATCTACATGACTTTCAGCAGCCAAATGAATTACACCATCAATTTTATACTGATCAAACAACTTCATGATAGTTTCAAAGTCACAAATATCAGCTTTCACAAAGGTATAGTTTGGTTTATTTCTAATATCTTTCAAATTAGCCAAATTACCTGCATAGGTCAGTTTATCCAAATTGATAATATGATAATCTGAGTACTTGTTTACAAATAATCTTACCACGTGCGAACCGATAAAGCCTGCTCCACCGGTTACCAATATATTTCTTTTAAAAGAAGCCATTTTTATATATACAAATTTAGTCTATTACAATTGAATTCATTAATCCAAATTACTCTTACCAGTAGCTAATACTTCATCAACCACTTTGAGTAAATACTGACCATATTGATTCTTCAACATTGGTTGAGCCAATTCACGCATTTTGTCAGTATCAATCCATCCTTGACGGAAAGCAATGCCCTCCAAACAAGCTACCTTCAAACCTTGACGTTTCTCAATTACTTCGATGAACGTACTAGCTTCCGACAGAGAATCATGCGTGCCTGTATCCAACCAAGCAAAGCCACGCCCCAATGTCTGTACTTTTAGTTCTCCACTACTCAGAAACTCTTGATTAACGGTAGTTATCTCCAGTTCACCACGAGCAGAAGGCTTAATATTTGCAGCAACATCCACCACCTTGTTTGGATAGAAATATAGTCCCACCACAGCATAGTTGCTCTTTGGTTGCTTAGGTTTTTCTTCTATGCTCAGGCAGTTGCCATCAACATCAAAATCTGCAACACCATAACGCTCCGGATCATTCACCCAATAGCCGAATACGGTTGCTTTCTTATCTTCTTCGGCTGTACGCACTGCCTCCTTTAAGAGCGCCGAGAAACCATTGCCATGGAATATATTATCTCCTAACACCAAACAAGCTGAATCATTGCCAATAAAATCACGGCCGATGATAAAAGCTTGTGCTAAACCATCAGGGGAAGGTTGCTCTGCATACTCAAATTTTACTCCATAGTCAGAGCCATCACCCAACAAACGCTTGAAACCCGGTAAATCCACAGGGGTAGAGATAATCAGAATCTCACGAATACCCGCCAACATCAATACTGATATCGGATAAAAAATCATCGGTTTGTCAAAAATAGGAATAAGTTGCTTACTCACCCCTTTTGTGATAGGATACAACCGGGTACCACTACCACCTGCTAATACAATACCTTTCATATTATCGGTTATTTAGTTTACTTTTTTTAGGGCTTCCATATTCACCATACATTTTTTCAATGAATCAGTCCAATAAGGGATACGGACATGGAATGTTTCCTTTACTTTGGTTTTATCTAATACAGAATAAGCCGGACGAGCAACAGGGCTTGGATATTCATTGCTATGGCAAGGCTGAATATCACAATTATCATTACCAGCAAATTGCGCAATCATTTTAGTAAAATCAAACCATGAGCAAACCCCCTCATCACTAAAATGATAAATGCCGGTATTGCCTTCATATTTGCGATTTTCAACAACATCATAGATGAATCCAGCTAAATCACCTGCATAAGTTGGTGTACCACATTGATCGAATACCACTTTAAGCACCTGTTTGGTTGCGGTTAAATTCAACATTGTTTTTACAAAGTTCTTTCCAAACTCAGAATATAGCCATGCTGTTCGTAGAATAATGTAATTCACCCCCGATGCTATAATCTTTTCCTCTCCATGAAGTTTGGTCTTGCCATAAACACCTGTTGGAATTCCCTTTTGCTCCTCTTTACAAGGTGTATTATAAGGGACGCCACCAAACACATAGTCTGTGGATACATGGATGAGTAATCCATCTACTTCCTTCATGGCAATTGCCAAATTATTTGGTGCATCCGCATTCAATCTCTCACACAACTCTACATCTGATTCTGCCTTATCCACGTCGGTATAAGCAGCACAGTTTACGATGCACTTAATATCTCTTTCTTTCACTAAAGAACGAATATTATCTATCTTAGTAATATCCAAAATTGTTGTTTCAGTTCCATCAGGAGCCACAACATCAGAAAATATGTAACAGTCTTCCTTTGAAGATTTACCCACCAATCGCATTTCGTTTCCAAGCTGGCCATTAGCACCTGTAACCAAAATATTCATTGTGTTGAAATTTACTTGTATAAATCTACATTAATATCAAAAGGCGAATCAAAATCTTTCAGCAAGGCATGCTTGGTATCTTTCTCGCTCAATAGAATATGTTCTCTAGGAATCCTCCAATCAATACCTAAACTATCGTCGAGTATCGAAATGCCACCTTCCGATTCAGCATGATAGAATTCATCACATTTATACTGAAACACAGCAGTTTCACTTAACACAGCAAAACCGTGTGCGAAACCACAAGGAACAAAGAACTGCCGATGGTTATCCTCTGTCAACTCTACAGCTACGTGATGCCCATAAGTAAGTGACCCTTTACGGATATCCACGGCAACATCCAACACAGCCCCTTTGACACAACGAACTAACTTACTCTGAGTATAAGGAGGACATTGGAAATGCAATCCGCGCATAACCCCATAATTACTCTGACTTTCGTTATCTTGAACAAATTTAATAGGATGAACTTTCTCTTCAAATTCCCTCTGAGAGAAACTCTCAAAGAAATAACCACGAGCATCCATAAACACACGAGGCTCGATAATTACAACACCGTCAATACTTGTTTTAATTACTTTCATATCCATATTTTTATTCTATATCTTCCTATATTTTTATATCCTGATTTTTACCTTTATAAATAAGTATTTTCATCTTTTGTCCTCTATTAAATCAATATATGCTTTTTGATAACTTTCAGACATTACTTTAGCTGAATATTTCCTTTGATACAAATCATTCAGCAATCTCCTCGTATTTTCACTATCAAGTTTCAGTATCTCCCCAATTTTTGCACGAATATCCTCCGTATTCCGATTGTTAATTATATAACCAACTTTCGAACATTCATTAAAATTCGCCATTACCTCTTGATGAGAAGGTATGTCGCTTAACAACATGGGTAACCCTACAGACATGCTTTCGAGTATGGTATTTGCCAATCCCTCAACCTCTGATGCTGAAATGTAATAATCTACAGCCTTTAAATAATCATACACACGAGTTGTAAACCCTGGCATAATGATATTTTCCGGACATTTCTGCTTCATTGATTTCCACATGGGACCTATTCCTAACATAACGAAACCTATATCATTTCTATTAATATTATTGAAAGCTTCAAATAACACATCTGGATTTTTCTCCTTTGAAAATCTCCCTATAAATATAAAATATTTTACTTTCTCTTTTAATCCCAGCTCCTGCCGCAACTCTTCCTTCTCCTTGCTATCATAATGCCATACAGGCAGAGAAGCTCCGTTGGGTATACAATCTATTTCCCATCCTTTTAGACTCTTATATTGTTCACCAACGCTTTCCGCACAGCCAATCGGCAAATCACACATTCGAGTAAACAGATGATTAAGGCTAATCACAATTTTTCCCATAATCAAACCATACAATTGTATTTGTTGCTCTCCCGGATATATATGGATAGTATATATTTTCTTATACTGCTTTGATAAGAATGGCATTAAATACAATGAACGTGGACAATGAGCATGAATTTCATCGGGATTTATTTCTTTCAGTTTTCTTTTTAATAGTCCATAAATTGTAAATAATCCATTTTTTTTAATTGACGATAGCTGATAAATCTTGATTGGTAGCTTTTCAAATTCGTCCATGCGACTACTCTCTTTTTCTGGAATGAATGTCACAACAGACACTTCAAATTTATTAAAATCAATATATTGAAGAATGTTATAAATAACATTCACAGGTCCCTCATTACAAAGGGAGGACACTAAATAACAAAGTCTTATTTTACGGTTCATATATTCTCTTAGGATGATTAGTGAAGCCTTTTTAATAGTTTAATTAGTCCAAACTTGGCAAAAACAGGCTTTACAATATTTATAAGCCTCTTTTTCATTGTCATCGGATAATACATCTCTAATAGTTTGTCAAATTCATACTTATGCATATCTTTAAAAAACTGCTCTCTGCGTGGATTTGGCATTGTACAATTAACAGCAAGTTGACCATCCAAATTGATAGCTGTTTCAATAGACGCCTCTGTCCAATTCACACTAGGCTTAATCGTTTCAAAGAAGTGAGAACCTTTCATACTCTGCACTATTACCCATGTTGTCCCCAAATCATCATCCATTTTCTTACTGACCTCATTGACATGCCAACAATCAAAAATCGTAAAATCGGAAATGCGTTTAACCGTTTTGAATTTACAATGAAAACAGGAAGGTCTTGTGTTTATGTCATCAAAAAATAATTTTTTATAGAATTGGATGTCTCTATCCAAATATTTCATCTTTCCACCTTCAAATTTCATAGCCATTGTTGATCCTGCATAACCGAAATATTTATTTCTGAACGATACAAACTTCAATGTACCATACTTTTTGCTCAAATGAGCAACAAATTTATTCCAGAAAAGTGGACTTGGTATTCCGTGGCATACCAAGTCCACTAGAAATAAATTGTTGCTAGGATATAATCCACCCAGTGAATTAACCAAACCTTCTATTTGGCAGGGCGTACCACTAAACATGACCATCCTTCCATTTTTCAGATCTTTTTTTACTAAAGAAAAAATCTCACCCATATCACTTTGCACATATTTTGAGCCACGTAATTCCGCCAGTCCTGTAAGACTTTCTACACGAATGTGCAACACGTGAAAATCAGAGTTAAATGCACCACCATAGACAACACCACCATGTTCTAAAATGCATCCAGCCAATGCCGAAAAAGCTCCGCCAGAAGCACTGTTTTCTCTAATAGATAAAACTTTGTGCTGAACTGCGTATGCCTTGGGTTCAAAGCTTCCTAATTTCACAGGATTCAAAATAGGACATACTTTTTCGCATAAATGACATTCTATGCATATACTCGTATCAACTTTAGGATATAAATATCCTTCTTCATCAGCTTCCATATTGATACATTTCTTGGGGCACACAGACAAACAAGCTGTGCATCCGCAACAATCTTTTTTATTTATGATTTGAATCATAAAAACAAGCTTTCTTCAGTGACTGAATTAAATAATCTCTACTGTGGTCTTTTATTTTTTCTATGTTTTGATATACTAAATCAAAATCAATCTCTCCGTTTATGCATTCTTTGATATTTGCTGAAGCATTTATATATCGATCTGTTGCTCCAACAAGATTAAGCAGTGAAACTATTCTTGAATTCGTTGATGACTTTTTCGATGATTCAAAGCGTGAAAATGTAAAAAAACGCTTTTTATATAACAAAGAAAATATAGTTCCGTGAAATGAATCCGTCAACACATATTCAGCATTTGCTATGAGGTTAACAAATTCAGCAGGTCCTACATTGAACGGCTTACAATCACCGAATTTAATATCAGAAATAATTAATTCATCCAAATGTTGCAATGCCACAATCTCATAGCCTGTCTCGGCCTTAAATCTATTAGCGAAATCTCTATGTTGTGGATTATTACCTAAAAAATAGCAAAATATATATTCCCTACTAACAAAAGGCTTTTCCCTAGCTAATTCATCCCAATATTTTTTATCAATTAATAAAGTCGGATCACAAACCAATTCTGAATCACGTCCTGTCAAACTCTTGATTATATGCACGCCTGTCGTTTCTCTTGTTGACAAGCATTGAATTCTATTCAAATATTTTTTCGTTTTTTCAATCTGACAATTGGGAATACTTGAAACTCCAAAACTTGATGCATAAGAAATTCGAAATTTTCCTTCATCAGTAAATAATAAATTAAAAAAATCCGTACCTATGTTTATGGGATTCCAAACTTGATCACTACCAATAATAAATATATCATATTCATTATTGGTCTTTTTCAAATCTTTCCATCCTAAATAATTTCGAGAAAATTTAAAATGTTTGTTTTTGAATTCTTGAAATTTCCTATTGCGAAGAGATAACCCTTCAGCTATTTCTTTATGAAACAACTTGCAATATATGTCTCTAAACAAAACTTGACCTTTCATTATTACAAGAGGAACATTCAACAATCTTACCAGTTGCTTGCCATCCTTTTTTTTTGTATAGAGAATTATTTCATTATCCACACCTATCACATTCAAGTAGGTATGCAATGCATACGTTTGTAACAGACTTCCATAATTTGGATTATGCACAGAAACCAAGCCTATCTTTTTCATTGTTTAGCTTTATTATAAAATCGAATGAATATTTCTTTAGGACTTTTTTTAGAAAATATTATTTGGATTGCATTCAAATAAGACTTCGAAAAGAGAGCGGATTTAGTATCATGTCTTATTAAAAAAAACATTTTCCATCCCATATAATAAATAGGAAGAAACAGCAATAACAAACCGCTTATTATTAACCTATTAATAAAAGAGGTTCTTCCATAAAATAAAATTTCCCCTCTTATTTGAGCAGGTTTTGTAGCATACATTGTTTTCGACCAACTACCACCTCCTGTATGTGTAAGTTCCAAATCTGCATCCACAAAGCATTTATATCCCCATTCATTCAGTTGGGTAGAAAGTGCGATGTCCTCAGGACAAAAGTAATACTGTTCATCAAACCAACCCATTTCCTTGAAAACAGAAGTTTTTATTAGAAAACATGCCCCCGAAATATTATACGTTCGGAACAATCCCCTTCCATTGGTATATTTCGAACGTTTTTCATACACACCTATCAATCTTACCCAATATAGTAAATAAGTCACTAAGTTGTATTTTGGTTTACCACATCTCTGTACTGTTCCGTCCGCATTTAATGTTTTAGGGCTGATAATTGCCACATTTTTATCTACTTTTTTAAAATCATCCACAAGACGGTCTATCACAGGTCCCGAAAAGTAGGTATCATCATTTACAACAAAACAGTACTTGCCACTTACTTGCTCCAGTGCTAAATTATTGTTTTCCGAAAAGCCTCGAAGTTCGTTGCTTACAATTACTTTTACTGAGGGAAAATCGGAGTGTAGCCGTTTCAAGTTTTCCTCTGAAAACAGAAAAGCCACTACAAATATCTCATAGTCCACTTGTGTGTTGTGAATGATACTTTGCAGACATGGATAAAGACTTTTTAAATTGTTCATACAAACAATTACAACACTAACCTCCATATGCTTCATGATTTTCATTTGTATCAATCACTTCCTTAATAGCCTCCAAATAGCCCGTTCCGTTTTTCAAATCCGGCTCCAAATGATTCCCTTCAGCCCATTCATTCCATGCATTAATGAAAATGAAATTTTCCTCTTTTGAGAATGGTTTGAAATGGGTATAAACATGAGAAAGCCACTTTTTGAAAGCCGCAGGAGTACTATGCGTAAAAGCAAAAAAATGTCCATTAACACGACGTGGTGAATTATCCCACGAAGGACATACACTTGGATACCTTTTATAATCCACGGCAATAGATTGCGTACATAGATAATTAACATATTTGGTATAGTTAACAATCTTATTGAATATCTCTTTGTGCAGAAACTTTCTACTCAAATTATACAATAGATTCGAATAGCGTCCGAACTTACCCAAATATAATGGTTGAAATTCTACAGCAGCATCTACTGTTGGAGTCAAATATTTCTTATCACGCGATTCACCCGCTTCAAAATGACAAATGTAAAGTTTCATACCCACCTTTTTCGCTTCGCTCTGCCATGTTTGTGCTGTTTTTTCAAAGCTTGGAATTAGATGTGCTTTGTAGACGCAAATCACAGGTTTCCCATCCACTTTAATATATCTATGGTCTTTAAAGAACGGCAACAAATAGTTGAAGTGGTTGATATCGTCCTCTTCGCTATAATGTTGCTCGATAAGCGTTTTATTAAAACCACCAGACCAATTCCTTGACCAATTTTCATTAGCCCAGCAAAACATGAAAGGGAAATCTTCTTCTTTATTCTTGAGCATTTCTTCAACAGGGCGTTCCATTATCAATTTTCCGTTGAACCAATAATGATAATAACAAAATCCATAGACTCCATACTGCTTTGCCATCTCTTGTTGAGCCATACGACACTCTTTCAACCGCAAATCATAAAAGCCCAAATCAGCAGGTATATGAGGCTGATAATGTCGCCAAAATCTCGGTTTAGCCTTAGCCACATTCCGCCATTCAGTAAATCCTTTCCCCCACCATTCGTCATTTTCTGGAAATGGATAGAATTGGGGAAGATGAATTGCGATGATTCTTTTCTCCATAAATATTTATTTATTAAATATGATATCTTCTCTTGACCATGTGATATTTTCTTTTATAACTTTAGCTGGCATCCCCACTGCTAACACTGAATCGGGAATTGACTTCGTCACCAATGTATGAGAACCAATGATTGTATTGGAACCGATAGTAACTCCCTTCATTATCGTAGAATTAGGAGCAATCCAAACATGGTCTCCAATATTCACATTTTTGGCCGGATTTATTCTCTTTTGCGTTTTCATATCCAAAATGGCATGAGAATCACTTGTTCTGACAATAATCATATTGGAAAACATACAATCTTTACCACATACAATTTCAGAATTATCTTCTTGTACATTGAAGTGAACCTTTTGGGTGAAAGTCGTGTTATCACCCACTATAATTTTGCAATGATTACCTTCAATCCAAAAGCTACAATTTTTTCCAATGCGAACCCTCTCACCAAATTCTATCACATTATCCTTTCCTATAATATGTATAGAAACAATTATTCAAAAAACTTCCAGCTCCAATTACCAAACAATTATTAGCTCCACGCACCATTTTTTTTATCTTATAGCAGCCCCCTCGATTGTTTATTTTTATAACATTTCGAGATAGTAATTGCCGCACTTTTTTTCTGTATGTCAACAGATTCCACATCAGACAATTGTTCTGCTGCAATATCTGTTTGCAAATATTTTTTACATCAAACATGATTCTATGATTTATTTCATATCTTTTATCCAATAAATATATGGATCCAAATAATCACGTCCATTACTGTCCCATATATATAAGAAGTGATCTGGTGTATCATAAAAAGGGGTAAATAATAAAACCCTGAAATAATTCAATATTATCAAAAAAGATAGTACCAGCATATACTTATTTTGAAAAATAAGTATACGTTTTCTTACAATCTCTTGTACTATATAAGCCAGTATTACAAATTGGAACAACGTAAACAAATTATTATAACGAAAAAGTAACTCAATTTGTCTACAAATTGGATAAGTAATAAAACCTAGCAAAAACAAGTTATATAGATAGATGAATTTACTATTTAGATATTTAGTTAATTTATATCCAAACCATATATTCACTAAGAACAGCAGAAATTCATAATATTTAGGAAATGCCGATTTAGTATTACCTGCATATCCGCCCGTAAGCCAATACTCCGTATTACGCACATAATAATCCGTACGCTCATTTATGGAGATAAGATTCATTATATCTATAAATCTCTCCATAAATGAAGTATTAAAGATTAATGCTATTGCCAAAAATATAGCAATCGACCAATAGGGTTTTAAAAGAGGCTTATTTATAAAGAATAGTGTGAAATATACTATTATTATAGGAAATAATCCAAAATGTATAAGACAAGCAATAACAGATAGAGCAATAAATATAAAAACTGATTTTCTATCTCTTTTATCCAATATAAAAGACAAGCCTATTAATATGATAGACCATCCAAAAAACCATCGCATTAGATTCTCAGCAGGCATAGTAAAGACTGCAAATAGAGGCAATGCCCATTTAGAAACATCCTTGAAGTTATTTACAAAAAGAACTCCAGATACAATAAGAACAAGACTCATAAGAAAAACATATCCTTGCCATGGAATATCCATACTCCCTAAGAATTTTGCTATCTCAGCAAAGCAGATATCCCAAGTAGATTTATGAGTATTTACTACATATTCATATTCACGAGCATAATAATTATAATCTAATCCTCTACCAAACCGAAGTCCTTCATTCAATGAAAATGCAATTATTCCCAGCAATGACGCTTTTATAACATTATTTTTTCTTTTACTTATATTCCTTCCTGAAATAAATAATAAAAAAAGCATTATAACATATAGGCATACGTATACAAATGCTGTCATCTATCTAATTTATTTAATATCAATGAAAATAATGCAATAGGAAGCAATAAATACAAACTTCGTTTTTTCTTTAGTATTGATTTTAGATACATCTTATCTACACCATTTTTATATATAGACAGTGCATTCGACATAATACCTGTATAAAGCGAAATCCTCTTTATAGAACTCCTCTTCCCTATTTTCTTTTCCAAAATCGCATTTATAATATATCTTTTTATATCCATATAACGATTCTGAACAAATGAAAGATTGGAATTCATTTCACTGTTTTCTGAATATCTATAACATCCGGTTTTTTCTGGTAGAAATACAGCATTACCCATGCTAGCTGCAACTAAAAAATACAGATAATCCATGCCTTTCGAAGATTCTTTCATTATGTCACTATCAAACACTTCCCGACGAAAGCAAGTTGTAAGGGTCATGATGAAATTTCCTTTTACAATCAACTCTTTCAAGATATCGCCACTATGTGATTTCGTTAGAAATTCTTCATATTTCTCTCTATACATATCTACGCTTTCTGAATCAACGGTTTGGAAGCCTGTATAAACAAAAGAAACATCAGGGTTAGATTCTAAAATATCTACTTGTTTCTGTAACTTTAAAGGATCCGTCCAATAATCATCACCCTCACAGAAAGCAATATATTTACCAGAACATGCTGTATCCATGATTTTACGTATAGAACCATCATGTTTAGAATATTGATTTTCTTTCTCGAATATAGGTTTTATTATTTCAGGATAACTTTCTGAATATTTTTTGATTATACTGACCGTATCATCAGTTGAAGCATCGTCATGGACTATTACTTCAAAGCGAAATTTTGTTTTCTGCATTACAAAACCATCCAAACATTGCCTGATATATTTCTCTTGATTATATACAGCACAACGTATAGATACCATTATAGGAGTTTGATTTTTTTTATTTATATTCATGCTTCTCTATAATTCTAGCCGGACTTCCTGCCACGACAGAGTATGCCGGTATATCACGGGTGATTAAACTTCTTGCTCCGATATATGCAAATTTACCAATAGAATTAACTTTGCCGGAAATTGATAAAGCTCCTTGACCTATAAAAACATAATCCTCCACATTTGTATATGCTCCAACTACGGCCATTCCTGCAATAAAACAGCTTTTTCCTATATGAGTAGAATGTGATATATTGACATGAGACAATAATACAGTAAAGCTATCTACGGAAGAATCAGCTTGTATATACGTAAATGGAGAAATATATACTCCCACAGAAGATATTTTAGAAAATCTTGATATAACAGCCATAGGATGTATCAAAGTCGGAACTTTTCCTCCCATGTTAATTATTCTTTCGGAAAGATTTGTTCTTCGTTCATTATCCCCCATTGTAAGTAAAAAGTTCATACCATCCAAGTTCCCTTTTGAAAGCAAGTCATTAAAAGAACCTATAATTTTAAATCCGTGATCTATTTGACCTGTTCTATCACCATTATAGTGGTAAAGACCGCCTACAACATAACCACAGGATTCAGCAAGATCTATAAAAACGGGAGTGTTATGTCCAATCCCCAAAGCATATATTATTTTTTCCATTCATTTATAACAGACTTACGTTTCCCTGAATTCAGCACAGGAATATCATTAACTTGTTCTATACTGATAATAGCAGATTGACCAAGATGTTTTTTTAATATGCCAATAGGCGATTGAAGATAATCAACTGCAGATATTTCATTCCTCATTATTACTTTTAAGATATACTCATTTTGAGACTTTTGAATGAACTGCCATTGGGATATATCTTCATAGTGTTTCAATATACGACCAATCACCATAGGAGATAAAGGTATATTATCAGTCGTATAACAGACATCAAGCCTCCTTCCATACAATTTTTGCAAAACAGGATATCCGTTGCTGAACTCATCAGGTTTTGATATGATACCAACATCTCCATTATCATACCTAATAATCGGAAAAGCATGATTATGAAAATCTGTTATCACGATTCTACATAATTCTCCAAATTCTGCAGGTTCATCACTGTCCATTTTTAAAAACTCAAAGTAATAGCCTGCATTATTAAAGTACATCACATTATCACTTTCTTTAGTAGGGATGCGTTCTTGGGCAAGAATTCCACATTCTTCATTCGCATACTGTGATATAATCTCACAATTTAAGTATTTCTTAACCAATGCCCGAACATCATCATGTAAAGCTTCACTCCCTGCTATACATATTTTTAAAGACGAATGTTCTATAGGATGTTCTATGACATATTTTGCAATTATATCAAATGAAGAGGCATAGCCACGTAAACAAATTGCATTACTTTCTATAATCAACTTGCGCAATTCTTCGAGTTTGTCATCACTAAGCTCAGAAATATCAAACGGTATAATATTTTCTGATTTTATTTGCTTAGTAGTTTTTTCCTGCCATTTGTTCCATGCCCTAAGGTGTATTAGCTTTTCATGCGTGTTAAATCCAACGATACGCCCAAAATATTTCAATTCAGCAATGCGCCTTTGTCGTTTCATTGTATCTTGCGGAACAGCGAAAGGAGTTCCTGTAGAACCAGAAGTTCTCTGAATATGAACCGTCCCATTTTGGTGACTAATTTTATCTTCTGGGACTCGAATCTGATTGTAGCTATCAATGTACTTCGATTTATTCATAATGGGGAAATCTGATAAATTATCCGATTTTACAGTATAATAGAACGGACAATTTTTTATAGCAAAATTCAGTATGTCTTTTAGCTTCTGCTCCCTTATCACTTGCCCCTCTATACAAGAATGTTCTGATATATATTCAATTTCTTTATAAGGTTTACCTATAGGTGAACCGAAAATGAAATCATAAAACCAAAATTTTTTTCTTAAGAATAATGCATTAATATCCATTTAACAACTATTTATTATAGAATTTAAACATAAACGCATAAAACAATGGGCCAAAAGCATTCCAATTATGTCCTTCCCCTGGTATGTCAATAAATGCAGACTCTATTTTATTATCGTTCAATAATATTCTACGGTATTTTATTGCTCCTCCAGCATTAGCTATCAAAGCATCATTATCCCCTGTGGCAAAATAAAAATTAAACGAATTAGAGGGTTTAAGATTAAATTTTTCCTCTTTTCCTTTTCCGTTAAGCATGTCAAACAGTAATACACTTGGTGATATAGCTGCTATCGTTGCTATCATATCTTGAAAAATGCAACCAAGAAAAAGAGCACACATTCCACCCATTGAATTACCAGCAATTGCACGATACTCCCTATCCTTATAAACATTATATTTACATTCAACAGAAGATACCAATTCTTGAAAATAATATTTCATAGCATAATAATCAGAAATCTTCTTACTATAATCTGATCTTTCGTCAGTCAAAACTCTAGGCATTACAACAATAACATCATTGACATTTTTTTTCAAATTACCAATTATTATGTCTACATGATTCTTCATCCATTCTTCATTACACCCTGCACCATTTAGCAGATATAAGGTAGGATACAATCGATGGTTATCATAGTCAGGAGGCAAAAGCACTTGGGCACTGTACTTATTTTCATGGTAATTCAATTCTTCCAACTTACCATATCTTATATTTTGCCTTTCCTTATTAAAATCAGATGGAATCTCAAGTATCTCCTTTGTTGAATTCCACGTATAAATTACCTTCATTTTTTTATTATATTTATAATACGTTTAATATCTTCATCACTCAATGCATGATGCATAGGCAAGCATATAACACTATCCGCCATTTTATGCGCATTAGGGAGATTCTCAGGTGTGGCACTTTCCAGTCCTTTATAAGTAGAAAATTCACTAATTAATGGATAGAAATATCTCCTACCAAGTACATTTTCAGTCTTCATTTTTGCATATAAATCATCGCGCGTCATACCATATTTTGCCGCATCAATGAAAATTGGGAAATAGCTATAATTATGTTGTACGTTTGGCATATCATCAAAAAATGTGATGCCTTCTACAGAACATAAAGCATCTCGGTATTTATTAGCTACCTGACAACGGGCTTCAATCGCAGCATCCACTTGCTTTAGATTAAGTAATCCATAAGCAGAACGCACCTCGTCCATTTTACTATTAATGCCTGGTCCTACAACTGTTATTTCATTTGCAAAACCAAAGTTTTTCAAATAATCAATACGCTGTTTAGTTTTAGCATCGTGCATTACCATGGCACCACCTTCTATCGTATTGAAGACTTTGGTAGCATGAAATGACAAGGTTGACAAATCACCGGCATTCAATATGCTTTTGCCATCCACTTTAACACCAAATGCATGTGCTGCATCATAAATTACTTTCAAGCCATATCGATCTGCTATTTCTTGTATACTTTTCGTATCACAAGGCTTTCCATATACATGTACTGGCATAATGGCTGTAGTCTTGGGAGTAATAGCTGCTTCAATCTTATTTGGATCTATATTACCCGTTGCTGGATCTATATCGACAAATACAGGTTTAATTCCATTCCACCAAAGTGCATGGGTCGTTGCGACGAAACTATATGGTGTTGTAATTACCTCACCGGTAATACGCAGTGCTTGCATGGCTGTAATTAATGGCAAGGTACCATTAGTAAACAGACTTATGTAAGGGACACCAAGATATTCAGCCAAGGCTGACTCTAACTTCTTATGATAAGATCCATTATTGGTAATCCATTTACTATCCCAGATTTTCTTGAGTTCGGCAGTAAAGTCATCAAGATCTGGCAGTAACGGTGAAGTTACTGTAATCAATTTATTATCCATATATGTATGATTTGATTTCTATTTTCGTTTCATTTTATCTAAGATCCTGATAGCTATCATTTTAAATTCTAAGTACTCAATTGGCCTTGTCGTTTCACAAAGAATAAAGAATAGAGCTACACCTACTAAAAATTGAATAGCAAGAACTGCACAACAAGAAATCGGCAAGTATTTAATGAAATAAACACTTACAGCAATTATAGCAGCAAGCATGAATGAAAAATAGATGTCCTTTATTTGCATCCATGTACTATAATGTAACTTCTTACCTGTATAATAGGAATTCATAAAGTAAGCTATCACACCAGTTATAATTAAACCTATCAACATTGCTTTGATACCGACAAAAATCCCCAAACAAATTGGTCCTATTGATATTATTTTTTTTATAATTTCAAGATACAAGATTATGTCACTTCGACCTTGAACCTGTAGCATGTTCAGATTAATGGCATGAAGAGGAAATAAAGACATTGAAATGCAAATAAGTGGAAGATAGGTGGATGCCTCCAACCATTTTTTTCCAATAAGGCAAAGAATCAGAGGTTCTGAAATGGCTCCGATAAAAAACATACAAATTGATGTAATAAACATGACAACCTTTATAACCTTACGATAGGCAGCCACCATTCGTTCTTCATCATTCTGTATTCCAGAGAGTACAGGATAACTTACTCGCTGTACTATCAATGTGAAGTTCTCGGAAAATATTCGCGCATAGTCTTTAGCCCTTGTGTATTGTCCCAATGTTGCAGGATTATAATATTTGCCAACAACTACTTGATATAATTGATTCCAAATATTATTCAGAAGTCCAGATAATAGCAGTTTCCAACCAAACCCCCACATATAACGAAAACTAACCATACTGAATCGTAGTGATGGCCACCATTTGTTGAATATCCATAGGAATATGGTATATAAAGTTTGTTGCAAGATTTTCTGAACGACTAAAGCCCAAACACCAAGCCCGATATAGGCACAAAAGATACCGACAATCCCACTAGTGACAGACGAAATGAATGAAACTTTAGTTTTTGTCTTAAAATCGATTCGCTTAGTCAGAATGGTGTATTGCGTCAATGACATAGCATTGATAATGAGTATTAAACCCATTGTCGGTAAAAGTCGTCTCAATTCTTCTCTGGCAAAGAAATCAGCTATTAATGAAGAGGAAAACGTCAATCCAAGATACAATATAGCACTGCAAAACAAGTTGGTATAGAACATAGTGTTATAATCATCATCTACAGCATCTTGCTTGCGTATGATAGCTGTTGAAAAGCCACTATCTACAACACCATTAAGAACTATCACAAAAATCATTACTATTCCAATGAGACCATAATCTTCAGGTGACAGTAATCGTGCCAACACCAACCCCACGATAAAAGAAACACCTTGTCCCAAAAAAGCATCAGCAGCACTCCATCCAGCTCCTTTTATTGTCTTGTCTTTTAAACTTTCTATTGACATTTATTTATCGAAAATATATCTTCTCGCGACCAAGAAATACTCGTTTTTACACTTTTTGCAGGTGAACCAACTGGTTAACAACACTCTGGTATGTTTTTATTCACAAACGAACGAAAACCTATGATAGAACCATCGCCTATTGCCACACCTTTCATTATAATTGATTGCGGCACTATCCAAACATAATTTCCAATAGAAATACTTTTAGTTTTGTTTATTCTTTGGTTTATATGTAAATCATATATAGCATGAGAATCACTAGTACGTACAATAACATTATTGCTAAACATACAATCTCTTCCTATTTCTAAATTTGAGCCCAAATTTGAGTTCTTCTCAAAAGAATGCATACTTTAAGTTCTTACAGACTCCACAAATCCCACCGGCATATCCGCACAAGCACACCCCAGCATATTCAACCGAACAGCAATTTTGCTTCTACCATCTATCGTAACAAGTTCTCCTACAAGACCAGTCAAAGGACCTTTAATGACACGTACTTTTTCACCACGTGCCAAAGGAGCACTATTCATACAGATTGCCTCTTCGGAATAGTCAAGCATAAAACGGAAACGAGCCATTTGTTCATCAGGAATGATAGTCGGACTGCTCTCACCACGCATTACCATATACCGACTAACGGTAGAAAAGGAAAGAACCTCTTTACGTTCTTTAGGATCAGCATGTACAAAAACCATCATCGGAAGCAACACGGATTCAACCACTTTACGGCGGTCGCTCCATTGATGTACTTCTTGCTGGACTGGTACAAAATTTTCAATCCCCATTTTGTCTAAACGTTCGGCTACTTTCTTCTCATGATGCATACGAACCAGAGCAACATACCAGCGTTTAGAGTGTGCTACGCCTTCCCCTGTCCCAATATTAGGCCCAGCACTTAAAGTTTCTTTCGTTAGAATCATACTTTTTTACCCCTTATGTTTCCGTTACTTCTTAGGTAACGGATAATTATTCGGTGCAAAGATATGCAAAAATACAAATAGTAAACAAGTAAAATCTTCTTTTTTTTCTGATTTGTTGAAATATGCAACAAAAATATATCAGGACATGATGATTCTGTTTGATCATGCCTGAAATTCCTGTACTCTGTTTCCAAAGATGCTTTTCCCTTCGCGTAGGTTAGAAAAACATCTTTGTAGGCAGTTCCTGTCCATGTTTTTCTGCTTTCATCTGTTTTTCTGTGAATGAGTACCTTATCCGTTACCTAAGAAGTAACAGACACATTTCGCCCTTGATTTCTAATACTTTATCGTTAGCTTTCAACCTAAACGATAGTTCCTAATGTAAGATAAATTCCCTTTATTTACCTCTGTGCGTTCTCTTAGCTCAAAACCCTTCAAATAGATTTGCGTGGTTTTTATAGATTTATGTCCCAATGATTCACTAATCATTTCAATTGGCACTCCACGATACTTGGCTGTAGTCGCCCATGAATGACGAAGTGTGTAAGAAGAAACGGGAGATTTCAACCGCAGAGCTCTTGCCAACTCCTTCAAACTATTATTAAAATTCCGAAGAGCAGACTGATATTCACGGTATGCCCTTTCATCTTTCCGTTTTTTGTTACTGCAAAGTATATCAAACAAATAGTCCGGACAATCGGGAATGGGTTCCTGATTACTCCGGAGTTGATTAATCATTCCTCTGGCAGTATCAAGCACTTCTACGCTCATAGGAGTTTTCGTCTTGATTCGATTATAGCGCAACACACTCTGATCTAAAGCTGATTTTTCCAAATGTGCTAAATCAGCAAATGACATTCCACAAAACTGGAACATCAGGGCGGCAATAATTTGTGTGCGACGTAAACGCTCTGATTTGGGATCTTCATACAGGAGTTTGTGTAATTCACCGGCAGGCAAAGCTTTCTTTTGCCGGACATCCACACCTGTATAGACATCATGAAATAATCGGGGAACATAAGGAGCACTTCCCGATTCCACTCCCCGATTGTAAATACTACGAAGCATACGCATATACGTAGAAATCGTATTAGGCTTCAAACCACAATCATAAAGATACTGACCATAACGTCGTAAACGTTCTTTGGTGACTTGTCTGAACGACATATTCAACGTACCACAAAACTTACCGAAAGAATAAAGGGCGTTCTTATAAACGTGCGCCGTAGAATAACGCCCTTCCTTTCGTAAACGATTGATGTAGTTCTCACCACATCGACTAAATCCATTTTTATTCATCATTTGCATCACTAGTTATTTTATATATATACTATTTGGCAAGCGACAAAAGAACAAATCTTTTTGCACGTTCAATTTCACTTTCCAGATATTATTTTTAGAATTAACACATATTTAACCAACATTAAAATTAGTAGATTATGAAAAGTAAAAATGCTAAAAAAGGTAGTAAAAACGACAAGGTAAAAAGAAATGTTCAAACAATGAAAAAAGCCCCCGGAAGACAGTCAAAGGAAGAAATCATCACTGAAGAAGAGCTGGAAAACAGAATAGCAATCACTGGAGATATTCGCCTTTATCTCACCACGCATCTGAAAATCTTTATCGATGGATATTTCCACCATCCTAAGAAAAAAAGGCTGATAAATCTGGCCCAATATATCCATAACCAAAAAGTATTGTACATTCACAAACACAATGGATATAAACTAATGGAACTTAGCAGCATACATGCTGAATTGGGGGCATTGAGAAAGTCTGTCGAAGAAGAGTATATGAGAGAAAAAAAGGAAAAAAGAGAACAAGCTGAAAAGGTCAAAAGCAAGTACTAAGAAAAAATAATGGGACAGTTGAAATATAAGGCTTACCTTCGCCGCCGTTTTCAACCGGTCGAAAACTAACTGATTTTCCCTTAAAAAAATAGTGACGGTATGCTATCGTTATAGCGTCACTATAATGAAAGGATAGTGACGCTATGACAACAACATACCGTCACTATCTATAAGGGAAGATTTACGCTTAAACAGAAATTTATTTTTCAACAAAAAAAAGAAATAAAATGAGACGAAAAATCAGAAAGAGCAAGTTCGAAGCTTGCAAATTGGTATGGAAAAAACGTATTACTGCCGAAAAGGGGATTTCGGATAAATGTGCGGAGAGAATTGTACAGGAGTGCATTAAACTAATAGAACACATGTTGTATGGAAATGCAATGATAGCTTTTCATAAGCAGGATGGTACGTTCTGCCTGGAAAGAGGAACACTGGTGGGATATGAAAAATTCTTTCATAGAGAATTTAATATCACAGCACAACAAGAGTCTATTATCTATTGGAGTGAAGAACAAAAAGGATGGAGAAGATTCATGATCGGAAACCTGATGGAATGGAAAGCTATTGTATAGTTTATAATAAAAAATACTGAATAATGAATATGATTAATAAAGGGATACCTTACTTCCCGACACCGGCAAACTTTTTTGACGAAGAGGTTATGGAGTTATTAGAAGCAAAATTCGGAGTGTTAGCTTCTTACATGGTCATGCGATTACTTTGCAAAATCTATAAAGAGGGATATTACATCTCTTGGGGGAAAGAACAAAATCTAATTTTCGTCCGCAAAGTAGGTGGCGGGATCAAAGAGGATATGATGGAAAAGATTGTCGACCTGTTATTGGAAAAAGGATTTTTCCATAAAGAAACCTACGAGAAACACGGTATACTCACTTCGGAACAGATTCAAAGAGTGTGGTTCGAAGCTACGACACGAAGAAAAATAGATTTCTCACAACTACCTTATTTATTAGAGACCAAACAGAGAAAAAGGATACATAAGGATGAGTTGAACAAGGAAAATGCTAACATTTTTCCAACTCAAGAGGAGGTGAGTTCAGAAAATGCAGACATTTCCCGACAAACTAAACTAAAGGAAACTAAACTAAATACTGAAGAAGAAGAAATAAGCGATGCTTCGTTTGAAATTCCGGGGTATGCATACAATCAGGCCACACACAACATGAACGGACTGATAGAAAGCCTGGAACGCCACAAAGTGACTAATTTGAAGGAGAGGCAGACAATTCTCCGGTTATCAGACTATGGCAGGAAAGGCACCCAAGTATGGAAACTACTCTCCAATACGGCCTGGAGCAAAATCGGAGCACCGGGGAAATATATCATTGCAGCACTAGCCAGCGGACGGAAATAAACCGACTGATTAAAAGCTGATAAAAAAGGTACGAAAAATCTGTGCTTTTCACAAATTCTTCGTACCTTTACGCTCCGGTAAAACAAGTTCTATCCACATAAAAGATAACAAAATGGAAAACAGAAGT
>ERZ791631.398-NODE-398-length-40749-cov-6.031258_pt1 | contig 40749 bp, 38 predicted proteins | sample MGYA00509961_ERZ791631 | MGnify/ENA primary metagenome ERZ791631 (study PRJEB30046, sample SAMN00715248) | human gut metagenome | study: EMG produced TPA metagenomics assembly of the A metagenome-wide association study of gut microbiota in type 2... | reverse complement strand
AGGATGGCGGTTCCGAAGAAGTACCCGAAGAACCCGGTAAGTCCGGCAGCCGTACCGGCGGCATTCTTGGGAGCAAGGTCGAGCGCTTGAACACCGATCAGCATTACCGGACCGTAGATGAAGAAACCGATAGCGATCAGAGACAAGGTTACAATTACATAGTTATCGGAGAAATGCCAGTAAAGGAAAATAAACACAGCTACAATAGCCATAAAGATGATAGTAGTCATGGCGCGTCCGCCCTTAAATACCTTATCGCTTAACCAGCCGCAAACCAATGTTCCGGGTATTGCCGCAAATTCATAAGCAAAATATGCCCAACCGGCTTGCTTGATATCATATCCTTGAGCTTCTTTCAGGAAAGTAGGAGCCCAATCGAGACATCCGTAACGTACCATGTAGACAAATGCATTAGCGATAGCGATGTACCAAAGCATCTTGTTATTGAATACATGCTTAAAGAAGATTTCTTTTGCCGTAAGCACTTCCTCCTGCTTCTCGCTATAATTCTTGGGATAATCATTACGATACTTCTCAATGGAAGGAAGTCCGCAAGATTGAGGAGTGTCACGTATCAGACAGTATGCCACTAATGCCACAAGGATAGCCACTGCCGCCGGGAATACATACGTACCGATGAGGAAGTAACGGGATGAGTCAGCGCCATAGAACCAGGAACCAAACCACAATGCGCCATAAACAGCCATCGGACCAACCAATGCACCGCCCACATTATGAGCGCAGTTCCAGATGGACATCATCGTTCCGCGTTCGGTCACCGAGAACCAGTGAGTCATGACACGTCCGCAAGGAGGCCAGCCCATACCGTTAAACCAACCTACCAGGAAGTTTAAAGCAGCCATTACGATAATAGCCAATGATTTCTGTTCCGGACCGAAGAACTGCACCGGTACAATCATAAACATCATGGAGACAGCAGCCAAAATCAATCCTAACGGAAGGAATACGCGTGCATTACTGCGGTCGGACACGCTTCCCATCAAGAATTTGGACAAAGCGTAAGCCACGGCATTCATAGAAAGAACGATACTCAACTCACCCTTTTCAAAACCAAACTGAGCAAGCTCCGGAATGGCCATCGAGAAGTTTTTACGCACGATATAAAAACCTGCGTAACCGATAAATATACCCAGGAAGACTTGCCAACGATAACTTTTATACGTCGAATCAATCTTCTCTGCCGGTAATTCCTGCTTATGAGCAGGTGGTGCTAAAAAATTCCACATAGTACTAAGATTTTAAGAATAATATTATTTGTTACTATTTAGTTTGCTGGTTTCTTCTAAGTCCAGAGCTTCTGCAAGTATCGAAATCGGGTGTTTTACTTTTGCCGGAGTGGACATCTCGATCTGCCATTTACAAGTTTCGCAATCGGTAGCGACAAAATCGGCCGCCACTTCTTCTATCTGACGGAACAGTGAAGCGCCTATTCCCTGTGATGTTTCATAGTTTTCCTTTTTAAAACCGTATGTACCTGCGATTCCACAACATTGGGAATTAAGTACGGTGAGATTTACATTGGGAATACTGCGCAGCAAAGCGATGGAATAATACGCCCAACCGAGTTTTTCCATGTGGCAAGGCGTATGATAGGCTATCTTCATCTTTACATCATCACGGAATTTCAGTTTTACATTTCCCTCTTCGAGCAAGCGGAAAATGAAACGTGTAGCCAATTCTATGCTGTCGCGTACATCTGCATTATCAATTCCAAGCAAATGCGGATATTCATCCCTCATTGTAAAAATACAAGTCGACGAAGCCCCGACTACCGGACGCTTATCTTCAAAAATCGACTTACGGACAGAGCGGAGATTTGCTTCAGCTTGCTTGCGCGCCTGATTTATCAAACCGTTGGAAATCAAAGCCACTCCGCAGCATTTCTCTTTTTCAAGCAAATGCACTCCATAGCCTATTGCGTTAAGCACACTCACCATATCTTTACCCAACCGGGGGAAATTATAATTGATGTAGCAACCGTGGAAGAAACTTACATGCTTCCCGTAGTTATCCTGCGAAGCCATCGCATTCTTTTTGAACCAGCTCTCGAATGTCTGGGAAGAATACTTCGGAAATACACGATGATGGTCTATTTTCAAGACTCCGTCCATTACCATTTTCACCGGCTTCAGAGACAATGTGGTATTCACTACGGGAGCAAAGGCGGACGCCATAGTACCTACGAAATCCGTATTTGCCAGCATAATATCGCGCAACGCCGGTTTCTTCTTACTATATTTGATACGTGCCAACTGAATGATGTCGCCAATCTTCACATTCGAAGGACAAGCCACTTCACAACGTTTACAATTCAAGCAATATTTCAGCGCTTCATCAAAGTATTCGCCTCTTTTCAAGCGAAGACGCTCTTCGTCCGGACCGGCCTGCTTCGGACCGGGATATTTAGGATTCACCGGGATAACCGGACAATATACCGTACAAACCGTACATTTGATACATTGCTCAAAATTGTTTTCGCTTATATTATTCTGCTGCATATTCATGACATCATCCTTTTATTAAGTTATCCGCTACATATAATGCCGTAAGCATGGAAATACCGGCACCGCAACCTTCATGTATTGTATTGGACCCGCTCAACACCGACCCAATGGCAAACAGATTCCGTTGCGCATCACCCTTAATCTTTATCCGTAACTTATCATCGGTAGCTACACCGAATGTCATATAATTCTGTTTATTGAAGAAAGCTTTGTCATACCAACTGTCACGTCCGGGAGTGAAATCGACATCACTACCGAAAACTGGTTCGATAACGCTATCCGGCTGCGCAACCAATCCGTTGCTGAAATAGCTGCCCGAAGCAAGGATAAAGTTTTCCGCCACAAATGAGATGTCTCCATGATTGACAGAGTATACCGCCTGCACTTTATTACCGCTGAAATCAGCTTTCACTACCGTATCACCCAACATGTAAACTCCTCCCAACTCTTCAAAAGAACGGCGGAGTTGTTGCTGCGCACGAATACCCGGAACGGAAGGTGGCATTGTAGGAATCAGCCACACCGGAATATCCAACGATTCTTTCAGCTTCTTTACCGGCGCCGCGGACGACAATCCGAATACGGCCGGCAAAGCAACGATGTCGAAATCGGATATCTTTCCGGTCAACTCCAGAATCAAAGCTTCAAGCGTCTTTTCATTCTCCAATACTCTGGCAATATTGGTAGAACGCATTTCCGTCGGACTGATCCGTAATCTTTCCAGTTCCGGAAGATTAATAGAGGAAATCCGGCATTCGGCGCCATACTTCTCAAAGCTGTCGGCAACAAACTTCGTGTTGAAATCAAGGAATCCGGCCATATTGACTACCAGAATCTTCTTACCGGCTATATCATTTGCCGAGGAAAGCGGCGTAAAATCAGAGAATGTCAGCCACGTCGGTTTCAACGTACCCATCGGAGTTATGCGTAAATGATTATGCTCGGCGTCACCGTTCACTTCAATGCCGCAATCGAGGAACTGCTGCTTTGCTTCACGAACGTAGTAGGCAAAATTATCGCCCAACTTAGCGTATGGATGGTTCGCACTAACCTTGTCAGCCGCAGCCACAGGATTGTCCACCTTTGTCCCGTCGGCAAGCTCGTTAAGCAAATCAAATGAACCGGAAGAAAAATGCAACGCACTTTGCCCGGTGGAAACGATAGCACATTTCACGCCATTCTTCTGCAAACGGATTCCACACGTCAGACCGGCAAGTCCCCCACCTATTATTAAAGTATCAAATTTCATCTCTATTCATTTTATTCCATTCCACAAACTCCACTGTATACCCACTGGGTATATTCACTTTCACGCAATGCTTCGCCCCATGCCACAGGATACAATCCTTTCCAGCGTTCGTTCAGGAACGAAGCCAGGTCATTCTTCGCTTTTTGAGAACAATTATGCGCCTCACCCAACAATCCTGCCGCACGACAAGCGCAGAGTTCTCCCTGACAGGTTCCCATACCGACGCGTGTGCGACGACGCAAGTCTATCAGATTATGCACATCAAGTTCGTTTACAGCATAGTTGACCTCACCTACGGTCACATCTTCACATTCGCAAACCAGACTGTTGTCATACTTGCTTTCCGACGCAATCCTGGCGGCCATTTCACCGTGACGTCCGACCGAAGAACGTTTGGGTTGATCCGTCGTCACTTGTTTACCGTCAGACCGTCCCTCTTCCAAACGCGAACCGGGAAGGGGTTCATTCATCGTAGTACAAGGCTTGTCAATGCCAAGTTTCTTGCAAGCCAGATTCGTAGCCCATTCCGCCATCAGTCGATAAGTCATCAGCTTTCCGCCGGTAATAGTTACAAAACCCGCAACACCATCACGTATCTCATGATCCAGCAACACGATGCCACGGCTGATGTTACGTCCGGAAGGGTCGTTATCGGCGGCCACCAACGGACGAACGCCGGCGTATGCGCGCAAAATACGAGTTGTAGCCAAAGCAGGAGCCAACTTCTCCCCCTCCGACAACAACAAATCAACCTCTTCCGACGTAACCCGCACATCATCCACCTCATCAAAGCCCACGCGACTGGATGTCGTTCCAATCAGGCAGATCGTATCTCCAGGAACAAGAATATCTGCATTGGCAGGCTTGCGGCAACGGTTAAGCACAACATTATTGATTCGATGCCCAAAAATCAATAATGAGCCTTTTGCAGGGAACATGTCCACCCTTATGCCTGCTTTTGCAGCAATGCCATGTCCCCAAATACCTCCCGCATTAATAGTCAGAGGTGCGTAATAATTATGTTCTGTTTTCGTTTTATGATTAAATACAGTGACTCCGACAATACTTCCCCTGTCCTGAATCAATGCTGTCACTTCATGATAAACCAGTACTTTCGCACCGTGAGCTTTGGCATCAATAACATTTGCCAGAGTCAGTCTGAAAGGGTCTATCGAACCGTCAGGCACTTTCACCGCTCCTGTTATGGCAGGATTAACAGAAGGTTCTATCAATCTCGCCTCGGCAGGGTCTATCACTTGCGCATTGATACCTGCGGCCCGACACGATTCCACAAATAAGTTTTGATACGAAAGGTCGTCTTCCGGAAGAGAGATGAACAAGCCGCCGTTTTCTTCTACACAATGGCGCGCTATCTTCCGAAGAATCATATTCTCCTTGATACATTCGGCAGCCGATTCCCTATCAGTCACCGCATAACGGGCGCCACTATGAAGCAATCCGTGGTTTCGCCCGGTGGCACCAGCAGCAAAATCAAAGCGTTCTACAAGCAAAACACGCATTCCACGCAAGGAACAATCTCTTGCCGTACCCGCTCCGGTCGCACCTCCACCAATAATAATGATGTCAAATTCGTTAATTTCGCCATTAAGTACCATGTCTCTTATAATATTAGTTAACGTCGTTTGATTTCAAGATTAGGATAACAGCGCTTTTGCTTTCTTATCAAAACGACTTAGGTTTCATTTCGCAACAAATATAAATTCTATTTTTATAATAACGAAACATTTCCTTTGTTTTTTTACTGAAAAGCAGAAAAAAAATCTTCAGACAGGAAGTTTTATATAAAAAAACGACAACAAGACTTACGTTTCAAAAGAAAAGATAACAGAACTGCTGTTTTATAATTTCTTAGCATTATGAGTTTTCCCATACTGTTTTTTTCAAGTATATTAGCGCATTAAATACGATTTTCAAGCTTATTATGACAAAAGAAGAGAGACAATCTATCATATTAGAATTGTTGATACAGCATAATTCGATTCTGGTAACGGACTTAGCCACACACCTTAACGTTTCGTCAGTTACGATACGCAAGGACTTAACCGATCTCGAAAGAGAAAAGAAACTATACCGAAATCACGGAAAAGCGATTTTAATAGACCCCTATATCGACAATAGGAATGTTAGCGAGAAGGAAAAGCTGTATGTCGAGGAGAAGAGGCTGATCGGAATGAAAGCCGCAAGCCTCATCGCTCCCAAAGATTCTATACTCATAGCATCGGGAACAACCATGCACGCACTCGCGCGCAGCATAGTTCCGGTGGACGAATTGACCGTCATTACCGCTTCCATGGAAGTATCGAATATCCTGGCAAGCGAAAAGAACATATATATCATCCAACTGGGCGGTATATTACGGCATAGCAGCCTGTCCGTAGTAGGAAAATATGCAGAGAATATATTGGCGGATTTCTCGTGCAGCAAGTTATTCATCGGTGTAGACGGTATCGACCTCGATTTCGGTATCACCACCACCAACATGATGGAAGCAAGTCTTAACCGCGTCATGATGCAAACCGCCCAGAAAACGATTGTGCTTGCAGATTCTTCCAAATTCGGGCGGCGCGGTTTCAGCAAGATTTCCGACATGGAGGATGTCGACCATATCATCACCGACTCCCGCATCCCCCCTTCCACCGCTTTACGCTTAGAGGAGATGGGCATCGAACTGACAATTGCCGATGCCGGTTATCACAATAACATGTAAAAAGAAAACAGGTGCCATAAAGTCCTTATGACACCTGTTTCATATCTATTTATAATGTATATGAAATCAATTCCCCTCTACATGAAGCCCCGTTTCATCCAGGACATAGGTTTTGAAGCTATCGGAATAAGTATAAATACTGAAATAAACATCCACGCCCTGCACACCTTCAGTCATATATTGTTTTAAGGGAACGGACAGATAGGCACGCTTACCGTAATCTTGCACATCGCTACTCACATCGTGATATAAAGTCAACCGCACTTTGGCACGTCCGCTATCTTCATCTATCGAAACTCCATCCTCTACAAAATGAAAAAGATGTTTGCCCTGCTGCTTCACCTCTAAAACAACATTCAGATAATCATATCCCAACCAAATACTCCGTATTTCAGAAGGTTCCGTTTTCACTCCCCCTTCAAATTCACCGGCAGTCAGAGGCAGGGGAGAAATCGTTTGCAACAGAGCATACAGTTTTACGCCTGAAACCCGACCGTCACCGGCGACCGACGTCTCATAATTGGCGACAATACGAACGGATGCATCCGCGTTCGTACGCAGGCCTGACGCATCCTCAAGAATTTGAAACGTCTCGCCCTCATCGGTCAACACCGACTCCAACCGTCCGTCCGCTCCGGAAAACGCAGTCATAAAATCCTGCTTCACGGAAGGATAATGATAGTCATCATCGCCGCATGATACCGACAGGCACGACACAACGGCGACAAACAGGCCACAGCAGTACTTTTTCATACCCACTTACTACACACTGTTACGATTCCTCTTTACGCAATCAATCGACAAGCCCTTATTTGGTCGCAGCCAAATAATTCGTCAACGGATTGGCATACATCAGCAACAACTTCTCACGCAAGAAATCCACATCCTTGTCAGGAATAGTGATACGCTCCAGCTGACCGTCAATATAACTTGTAAAGCGCTTCTTATCCTCTGCCGTATAATGTTCGACAAACTCCTCGGCATTGTGCAGCAAGTCGTGAGCCACATAATTATTGGCAAAAATACGATAGTTGGCATGAATACGCTTATCAATCAAAGCGGATATGGCAACGAACAACTCCGGTTTCGGCAATGTTCTGTCCAATTCGCCCAAATCTTCATTGATACAAGATGCCATACGGAAACATACACGGCCTTTGTATCCCAGAAGTCCGGTCTGCATGTTCAGCAAGTCGTCATCCGTGGTTTTCTTAAAGTCGGGTATATCACGCTTCAGCTGGAATTCCTGCGCTTTCAGATAGTCGCAAGGATCATATTCGTACGAAATGGAAAGCGGAACGATATTCAGTTCCTGAAGATTGGTGATGATGTCTCCGTCGCCGCCCATCGCCAACATTTTCAGAACGCTATCCTGCGTGATGTCATTAGAGTCCTTGGCACGTCCCTCGCGTTGGGCTATCCAGATAGACTGCTTCTTTTCCGCAATCGTGTAGTGCATATAACGCGACATACGAATGGACGACTCCAACATCTGGCGCATGGTAAGCGCGCGCTGCACGGTGAAGCATTTATTGATACGCACCAATTTCTTAATCCAGGGATAAATCAGCAGATTATCACCGATAGCGATTTCTACGGTATCCAACCCCTGCTCCACCAGAAGAACAGACAAGAAGCCGGAGTCGAGAATGATGTCCCTGTGATTGGACACATAGGTATAGGCAGACTGCTTGTTCAACACAGCCATACTTTCCAGTATCAGTCCGTCTGTAGTATCTTTGGCTAATTTATGCAAGATGCCGTAGCAAAGGTTTTCCTGGAACTCCTGCTTGGTCTTACTCGCACGCATTTTCTGCGCGATAGCCTCAAAAGGAACACCCGGCATAACGGCGCAAGCCACTTGTTGGAAGGCCGGGTCAGCAATTAATTCCTCAAAAATCTGAGGTAGTTCTTCGTCATGATAAGGGCGGATTTCTTCAAATTCCATGATATGCAATTTTAAATTTTAAACAATAAGCATTTGGTTTCAAGACTAATAAACGGGCATCTAATAGTCGGTTGATACCTAATAGTTAATATCTAAAATTGGTTTTCTATTATATCTGTCATTATATCTTTAATATCCAGGTTCGCCGCACGTACCTGCTGCGGGATAAAACTGGTAGCGGTCATACCCGGAGTAGTGTTTACTTCCAGCAGATTTATTTTCTTTCCTTCGGTAATGATATAGTCTACGCGGATAATTCCGGAAGCTCCGAGGATATCATAAATGGCGGAAGTAAGTTTCTGCACGCGGTCGCGCAGTTCATCGGGAATGCGCGCCGGAGTTATTTCGTCCGACTCACCGTTATATTTGGCTTTATAGTCAAAATACTCATTATGCGATACTACTTCCGTAATAGGGAACACCACAGACTTTTCTTTGGTCTTGTAGCAACCGCAAGTAATCTCCATACCTTCCATAAAAGCCTCCACCAAGACTTCTTTCGCTTCGGCGAAAGCCTTTGCAACGGCAGGTTGTATCTGCTCTTTCGTATTCACCTTCGTCACCCCGAAGCTGGAACCGCCCAGACTGGGCTTGATGAAACAAGGCAAGCCTATCTTCTCAATCACATCTTCGTCGGAAACAGACTGCCCCTGGCGAAGCAGCAAAGAGTCGGCGATACGCACACCGAACGTTTTCAGATATTGATTGCAGGCAAACTTATCATACGTCAGTGCGGCCGCAAGCACTCCGCAACAGGAATAAGGTATATGAAGCATATCGAAATATCCCTGCAAACGCCCGTCCTCACCCGGAGTTCCGTGAATGGTGATATATGCAAAATCGAATACAACCTTCGCGCCGTTCAGCCGGAAGCTGAAATCATTACGGTCTACCGGAGCTTTCGTACCGTCGGGAAGCTGCACGTGCCAGTCCGGCCCCTGCATCTCTACTATATATAATGTGTACCTCTCCTTATCGATGAAGGAGTAGATTCCTTGTGCACTACGCAGGGAAACTTCGAATTCGGAAGTGTCTCCTCCGCATACAATAGCAATTGTGCGTTTCATTCTAATTCTCTATTACTAATATAGCCTCTCCACTTATCAATCAGCCGACTCATATCATCCGGCAACTCCGAGGTAAAGTACATTTCCTCCCCGGTGACGGGATGTACGAACCCCAGCGTCATGGCATGAAGCGCCTGCCGCGGACAAGTATCAAAGCAATTGTTTACAAACTGTTTGTATTTGGCAAAATGGGTCCCTTTCAGAATCTCATGGCCGCCATAGCGTTCATCATTAAAGAGGATATGTCCGATATGCTTCATGTGCACACGGATTTGATGGGTACGGCCTGTTTCGAGGATACACTCCACAAGCGTCACATACCCCAGGCGTTCCAGCACACGATAATGGGTAACGGCATGCTTACCCTGGTCATCGGGCAGAACGGTCATCTGCATACGGTCTTTAGGATTACGCCCCACATTACCGATGATTGTACCTTCGTCTTGTTCCACATTTCCCCAGACGAGGGCACGGTAACGGCGTTTGGTGGTTTTATTGAAGAATTGCAGACCGAGATTGGTCTTGGCATCCGGTGTTTTGGCAATCACCAGCAAACCGGACGTATCTTTGTCGATACGGTGCACAAGCCCCACATGCGGGTCGTTGGCATCGTAATCGGGAATATCTTTCATGTGCCAGGCGATGGCATTGACGAGCGTACCGTGATAATTCCCGTGCCCGGGATGTACCACCAGCCCCGCCGGCTTATTGACAACCATCAGGTACTTGTCTTCATACACTATATCCAGGGGAATATCTTCGGGGATAACCTCGTTTTCGTAACGGGGACGGTCCATCATCACCGTTATCACGTCCAAAGGTTTCACTTTGTAACTGCTCTTGACCGGCTTATCGTTCGCCATCACAAATCCGGCATCGGCGGCTTTCTGTATACGGTTACGCGAAGCATTGGTCAGACGGTCGAACAGATATTTGTCCACACGCATCATCTCCTGCCCTTTATCCACTACCACGCGGAAGTGCTCATAAAGCTGCGACTCATCACCGACAGGTTCTATATCGTCCAGTACATCATTTTCTATGTCGTCCGGTAACTCTTCGATCATCGTTTGTCCTTTTTAAGAATTAAAGACAGCTTCATTCCCGTACACCTACCTGCGTTAAATTCAAAACCAAGACTCATCGGCCGCAGAACCTTCGGAACCAACCGGTTCCTGAGTCTCCGTTCCGTTATTCGCGGACAAAGAATCGCTTTCCAGTACCTCTCTGTCACCATTGCCCACCATCAAAGTCAGCGTTGCGCCCATAGGCACTTTTTCATCAATGGCGAGCATGCGCCCCTGATACTTCACGCCATATACCCAGTCCTTTTCACCTGCCATGTATTCGATGTCGTTCAGCTTGAAGCCCGAAGCCAGAATGCGCGCTTCGGCCTGACGCAAGGAACTGTTATCCGCCACATCGGGAACAGCCTGCAAAGGTATATTGATGGCATTGATTGTCAGATAAATGATGCGGCCTTCTTTCACCTTTTGTCCGGCGGCCGGATTATAGTCCAAAATGCAGCCGGCAGGTTTGTCCTTGACGTAAGTGGAATCGGAAACGACACAGGCCAGCCCCCGGTTACCGAACACCGTTCCGGCTTCCGCTACCGTCATGCCCTTCACATCAGGTACTACCACAGCCTCACCGTGGCGGGTATATATATCTATTCCTTTTAAAGTTCCGAACAGCAACAAGGCTACCACAACAATCATTGCCATGACGTTTATCCAGAAGTATTTGTTCTGCCGGAAAGAAAAAAATTCCTTTATAGTCATAATCACTACAATTTGGTGCAAAGATAATGCAAACAGAGAGCAGAATAAAAGAACTTGTTCATTTTTTATGCCGAGGTGCGGTTTATCTTCGCTTTTGTTGCAAAGATAATGCAATTTAGGCGCATTGCAATGATGTTTTCTTGAAAGTTTCACAAAAGAAAAGCCGCAAAACACTGTCACCAGTCCTTTGCGGCTTTCTTATTTCTCTATCAAAAGGAATGACTTACGCCTTCACTCCGTTGTATTCGTCAGAAACAGTCAGTTTCTTTCTGCCTTTGGCACGACGTGCGGCCAATACTCTACGACCATTAGCTGTAGCCATTCTCTCACGGAATCCGTGTTTGTTTTTTCTCTTTCTGTTAGAAGGTTGAAATGTTCTTTTCATTACTGTATCTTGTTTTATGTTATTATTCTACGTAATCGGGCTGCAAAAATAGAGACTTTTTCTAAAATAACCAAGAGATAACTCATTTTATCTCAAAACTTTTTGTGTTTTTTACCGATTTCCATTACTTTTGCACCCGCAAATCAAGGGAAACATCTTAATAACATAATAATAATAAAGACTATAAAAGTATGATTAATGCCCAAGACATTAAAAACGGAACTTGCATCCGCATGGACGGCAAACTGTATTTCTGCATCGAATTCCTGCATGTAAAACCGGGAAAAGGTAATACTTTCATGCGTACCAAGCTGAAAGATGTAGTCAACGGCTATGTTCTTGAACGTCGCTTCAACATCGGCGAAAAGCTGGAAGACGTACGCGTAGAGCGTCGTCCCCATCAATATCTCTATCATGACGGTGACAACTACCAGTTTATGAACCAGGAAACTTTCGACCAAATTCCTATCGCTCACGACTTGATTAACGGCGTAGACTTCTTGTTGGAAGGAATGGTTGTAGACGTGGTATCCGATGCTTCTACCGAAACGGTTCTGTATGCCGACGTACCTGTGAAGATTCAGCAGAAGATTACATACACCGAACCGGGATTGAAAGGCGATACAGCTACCAACACCCTGAAACCCGCAACAGTAGAATCAGGCGCGACAGTACGCGTACCGTTGTTCATCAACGAAGGCGAAACCATCGAAATCGATACTCGTGACGGTTCTTACGTAGGTCGCGTAAAAGTATAAGAAACAATTGTTTTTCTAAAAACATTAAAAGCCACCTGACTGAGCACTCTGTCAGGCGGCTTTTTAAGATTCTTTACCTAATATAAGGCAACTATATATTGCCTCACAGTGTGAATTCTTGTTAAGCAGTAGGGTGTATGAAGATAATAAACCCTCTATAAATTGTATAATCGTTTATAGAGGGTTTTGTTGTAAGATAGTATATAGTCACCCTACCCTATTATAGGATAACCACTATCATCTACATATCTGATAGATTTCCAAGTTAAATTATTCCAAGTTAATCCTGAAACTTGACTTTTTTTATTTTTGTGAAGAGTCAAATCAATATCAGTACTCGTATCAAAACTATCATAAATGTATATCTCTTCACGAGAAGTTAAACTTACCAAAGATAGCTTCTTACAGCCTCTAAAAGCCCTGTAAAGATGCGTAACAGAAGGAAGATTTACTGAAAATAATTCTTCACAACCACTAAAGGCATTAAACTCTATATTTGTAACAGTTGGAAGATTTATGGTTCCTAAATTACGGCATGAATTAAAAGCTCCTTCCCCTATACTCACAACAGAAGGCAAATCCAACGAAGATAACTTATCACAAAATACAAAAGCATGATCACCTATACTTGTAACTGTAGGAATATCTATAGAAAATAAATTATAACAACTTCTAAAAGAACCGTCTCCAATATTCAAAACCGAAGGAAGAATAGCAGCAGACAAATTTTCGCAATATACAAAAGCATCATCACCTATACTTGCGACAGAAGGAATATTTATTGATGTTAATCCTGCACAATTATTGAAGGTATTATCAGGAATCTTTTGTTCAAAAGGCATATGAAGAGTAACCGATACATTCGAATGATCTTGCAACCAATTTCCCAAAACAATATAATCATCGTCAGAACCATTTACTGTTAATGCAATAGGATTGCTTTTCCCTACAGCTTGGTCTATCATATAAAAAGAAAAGCCTGAGCCTTCTATTGTATGAGTAAAAGGATTTACTTGTGTATATCCAAAATTATTATCGCGTATAAAAGAACAGCTATTTATATCAATCCCTTGATACAACAGACGCCCAAAACTTATTCCACTTCTGGTTTTAACAGAAACTGTATAGCTTTCCCTCTTCAGTAATTCTGTGGGATAAGTCATTATATAAACTGTGAGGGTTGGACTCGTAATTTTTTCCGATTCCAATGTTATGTCTTCCAATTCCAAATCAATTTTAGAACATCGATCATTACTGCCTTGAGAAATAAAAATATCTCTATCCGCTATTAATGAAAGACCGATGATCTCACCATGCGTAGCAAAGTCATAAGTATTCATAGCCAGTTTCAATTTCAATAATCCCATCAAATCTTGTTTGAAAGAAAAATCAACCAATGCAGGTAATGTAGCCCTCATATAGCTATATCTCCATAAATGAGCCGTATTATTATTACCTACTTGTTTCTGACCGGTAAGAGGTAATTCCAGTTGACACTTAAAGCTATCATCTTCGGAATAAGTATCAGGGAATTTATCTGCCGGATAGAGAACTTCATAGTTTCCCCCATCCGGTAAAGAGGATGGAGCCATTCCCTCAAATACGCCTTCTACAGTTCCGACGCCACTTTTCAACGTAAAAACCGCACTATGATAAGTATTATCTTTGTCTTTCCAATACACACGAATTTTATCCTGCTCATTCCATACTTGTTTTATTCCATCATCAATTTCTTGTCTTGAATCAAAATCAAAATATGTGTAAGTAAAAGCAAGACTTTCAATCCCCACTTTCATGCTAATCAGTTCCGTTTTAAATTCTTTTTCTGAAGAACCTGCACTTTTATCTATTGCATCTTCATCTTTACTACATGAGGTAATAAACAATAACAATACACTTATTAAAATCCATGTTAAGTTTTTTAAAGAGATAGAACTTCCCATAAGTCTTATTTTATATTCCGTAGACTCCCCAAAACGGACGGTTCATAATATCAGAAAAGTTATACCTACATATAAAGAAAAAGCGCGGGAATCTGTACCTATTACTCGTCCCGCTGTTTGAGGCCTTCGCATTGCCCACCATAGTCTGAACGAGCAACGCAGAAGCCCACGCCGATATGTATAACAACCTTGTACACTTTCAAGGCTGAAAGCGTATAAGGGATATAAACATACCCCGCAGACATCTACTGTTGCTTTATCCTTTGACTATGATTTAAAAGTTGCGAAGTTTCAAACAGCCAAAGACAAAACGTCAAGTAAACGTCTTTTCTTTAAATATATACCACACTCCCCACCCCTTAGACTTCAATATGAAGTATCGGCGTAGGAATGTGCAACAAAGTTAGTAAAAAATCAATAAACAGAAATATATAAGAAGAAAAAGTACAGCCACATTTCACGACTTCACCATTGAGAAGTTAACATTATACACGCCTAAAACATACAAATTTAGTAAGCTAACATTATATCTGCATTAAGTTAATTAAATGCATAGCACAAAAATAGAGAAATACGATGGTTCTTACGTAGGTCGCAAAAAGCATAAGACTCCTTCTTCAAACATTTGGAAAGAGGGAAGCAAAACTAATTTAAGCTATCACGCTGTCATTCTGAACGGGTGAAGAATCTCTTCTCCTTAATATATAAGAGAGGAAATTCTTCGTCACAAGCTCCTCTGAACAACAAAATGATATGTCAATTATTGTTTTGACACATCTCCTTTTCTTTTTATAACACTTTGTCGTGACCTTTGGCTTCGGTTCCTAATAACGGCATTCGCAGGATTTATGCATTCCCATCGGATTTATCAGTTCTTTCAATACCTTATGCTAATTCGTTAGACAGCCGTTGCCCGTTCGTTAGACAGCTGTCTAACGAACGGGCAACGGCTGTTGAACGAAAGGATGACATCTGTCTGACGAATTATGACTGACGATGCGGCCTCTTGTTATTTATTGTACCATCCCCTATCTATCACCAAATAAAAGCGTATCTTTGCAACATCAACTTCCGCAACCCGATAAAGAAAAAGACACAGAGATATGCGATACTCCGTTATCATCCCCGTATACAACCGCCCCGATGAAGTGGACGAACTCCTGCAAAGCCTTACCCGGCAAAGCTTTAAGGATTTTGAAGTCATCATTGCAGAGGACGGCTCTTCCGTTCCTTGCAAGGACATCGCAGACCGTTATCAGAACATGCTGGATATCCATTATTACGCCAAACCCAATTCCGGGCCGGGGCAAACGCGCAATTACGGTGCCGAACGCAGCCGGGGGGAATACCTGATTATACTCGACTCCGACTGCATCCTTCCCGAAGGCTATTTTGCGGCGGTGGAAGAAGAGTTGCGGAAAGCCCCCGCCGACGCTTTTGGCGGACCGGACCGGGCGCATGCATCGTTTACCGATATACAGAAAGCCATCAACTACTCCATGACTTCGTTCTTCACTACCGGCGGCATCCGCGGCGGGAAGAAGAAGATGGACAAGTTCTATCCGCGAAGCTTCAATATGGGCGTACGCCGTGAGGTTTACGAAACGCTCGGCGGCTTTTCACGGATGCGTTTCGGAGAAGACATCGATTTCAGCATCCGCATCTTCAAAGGCGGATATCAATGCAGGCTATTTCCCGGAGCATGGGTATATCATAAACGGCGGACGGACTTGAAGAAGTTCTTCAAGCAGGTACACAACTCCGGCATTGCCCGCATCAACCTCTACAAGAAATATCCCGAATCTCTAAAAATAGTTCACCTGCTGCCGGCCGTATTCACATTAGGAGTAGCCGTACTGCTGGCAGGCGCGCTCTTCTGTCCGTACAGCCTGCTTCCGATCGCATTGTATGCGTTACTTGTCTGCACGGATTCCGCTATCCGGAACAAGAGCCTGCGCATCGGCATCTATTCCATCGCCGCATCTTTCATCCAGCTTATCGGATACGGAACCGGTTTCTGGCGTGCCTGGTGGAACCGCTGCATACTCGGTAAAGACGAGTTTGAGGCATTCAAGAAGAACTTTTATAAATAACGGGCAGTGAAGGAGCTGCAGGCGGTAAGAAGAAAAGGCATGGAGAAATTAACAATCAACCGGTGGGCAGCCGAAGACCGTCCGCGGGAGAAAATGATGCTGAAAGGCGCGGAAGCCCTGAGCGACGCAGAGCTGCTGGCCATACTTATCGGCTCGGGAAACACCGAAGAGAGCGCCGTAGCACTGATGCAGCGGACACTTGCCTGCTGCAACAACGACCTGAACCAATTAGGGAAATGGGAAGTACGCGACTTCTCCCGCTTCAAAGGTCTCGGACCCGCCAAAAGCATCGCCATCATGGCCGCCCTCGAACTGGGTAAACGCAGAAGACAGCAAGAGCATCCGGAACGCGCCGTGATACACTCGTCCAACGACATCTACGAAATCTTCCATCCGCTGTTGTGCGACCTCACCATAGAAGAATTTTGGGTGCTCCTGCTCAACCAGGCTTCCCGTGTCATCGATAAGGTACGAATCAGCCGGGGCGGCATCGACCAAACCAGCGCCGATGTAAGAAGCATCCTGCGCGAAGCATTGCTGCAACGCGCTACACAGATTGCGCTGATACACAACCATCCTTCGGGAAACCCGCATCCCAGCATGAACGACTGCCGGCTGACGCAGTTCATACAGAAAGGCGCGCAAACCATGAACATCCGCCTGATTGACCACGTTATAGTCACAGACGGCAGATATTACAGTTTTAATGACGAAGGAGCGCTGTAATGTAGTGTGTACATTCTTTGTAGTTTCAATTAAAATCTTTAGATTTGCTTCGCTAAACCAACAAACCGTACGAATATGACCAAATTTGAAATAGAAGAGAAAATAGTTGCCATGCTGAAAACCGTATTCGACCCGGAGATTCCGGTAAACGTGTACGACTTGGGGCTCATCTACAAAATAGATGTTGCCGACAGCGGCGACGCAACCATCGACATGACCCTGACGGCTCCCAACTGCCCCGCCGCAGACTTCATCATGGAGGATGTCCGCCAGAAGATAGAATCGATAGACGGAGTGAATTCCGCCACCATCAACCTGGTATTCGAACCCGAATGGGACAAGGACATGATGAGCGAAGAAGCCAAACTGGAATTGGGTTTTCTCTAACGAATAACGGAACTGTGTATAAATGAAGAACGTATATTTCCTATCAGACGCACACCTGGGTTCACGGGCCATCGAGCACGGACGGACACAGGAACGACGGTTAGTCAACTTCCTCGACAGTATCAAACATAAGGCGGCTGCCGTATATTTGCTGGGCGACATGTTCGACTTCTGGTACGAATTCCGCACGGTCGTGCCCAAAGGCTACACCCGCTTTCTCGGCAAGTTGTCCGAACTGACGGATATGGGCGTGGAAGTACACTTCTTCACCGGCAATCACGACATCTGGTGCGGAGATTATCTGACTAAAGAATGCGGGATCATCATTCACCGCGAGCCTCTCACTACGGAAATCTACGGAAAAGAATTCTACCTGGCCCATGGCGACGGACTGGGCGATCCGGATAAAAAATTCAAGCTGCTGCGTACCATGTTCCACAGCCGTACGCTTCAAACTCTGTTCTCCGCCCTGCATCCCCGTTGGAGCGTAGAGCTCGGACTGACGTGGGCCAAGCACAGCCGTCTGAAAAGAACAGACGGGAAAGAGCCCGACTACATGGGCGAGAACAATGAACATCTGGTACTCTACACCAAAGATTACCTGAAAAGCCACCCGAACATCAACTTCTTCATCTACGGTCACCGGCACATCGAACTGGATTTGATGTTGAGCGCCACCGCCCGTGTCCTTATCCTCGGCGACTGGATAAATTATTTCTCTTATGCCGTATTCGACGGTGAGAACCTTTTCCTGGAGGAGTTTATCGAAGGAGAGACCAAACTATAAACCATCCATCTCAACTTTCAAGAATCGTTTATTCTTATAAATGATTACGAAAAAGGACAAAAAGCCGGAACTTTTTGCCCGGTATCTTGTAGTATCATCATAACCATTAAAAAACAAAAGCGTTATGGATGATATGATTTACAGAAACGATTCGATTGCCGAAGAGAACATAGACCCGAACGGCCGCCCGGCAGAGAATAAATTTGAAGAATGGAGCGAGGAAGTTTCCGAACGGACAGACCTCGGCTATAAAGAGCAAAAAGTAAAATCCGCCAAAGAACGGAAAAAGCTCATTAAAGAAATGGATGAAATCATCAAAAAAGAGATAAAATGAAAATAGGGTGTCAATCATGGTTTTGACACCCTATTTCTATTATCTGACCCTTTTTCTTATTTATATCCGGCAGCTTTGGCAATGCGTTTCGGAATTTCCGTATTATCCATCTTGCCGACAAACAGTCCGGAGCCCGCACCTATTGCAAAAACAGGAACATAACCGGCTGTATGGCTGGAACTGGTCCATCCCACCATGGCTATCTGGCTCATTACCTTTTTGGCAGCGGCGGCCAACGGCTCGGTCTTGGCATAAAGGCTCTCCTCGAAAACAATCTTGTTCTTTACGAAAGACGTTTCATATTCATCACGAAGCATCTTTTCCTGTTCCCAGGTTAAAGGCAGCTCTTTCCAGAAGCCCATTTTATCGGCAAGTAACGCCTTTACCTCATCCCATGAAGCCTTACCGGATTTCTCTTTACGCAAGTCGGTAATCGCTTTGGAAAGAAGGTCTTGGGATTGTTTTTGATTCAACAGGGATTTCAAGTGCAATTCATACTTTCCGATGCCCAGACCCAGGCCACCGGTCTCGTGGTCGGCGGTTACGACAATCAGAGTTTCTTTCGGGTGCTTCTTGTAGAACTCATAGGCGACCTTTACCGCATTGTCCAAATCGATAACTTCTTCAAAAACGGTGGCAGGGTCATTACCGTGGCAAGCCCAGTCTATTTTGCCGCCTTCTACCATAAGGAAGAAACCTTTATTGTTTCCTTTTGTCAGGAACGAAATGGCGCTTTCCGTTATTTCCGGTAAGGTAAGGTCACCTTCTTCACGGTCAATAGCATAAGGAAGGCAAGATGGAACGGCACCCTCTTTCTGGATAAGTATCATCTTCTTCGCATCCGCTGCTTTGGTCTTGTATTCGTCCAAGCCGCGGGCAATCGTATAACCCGCTTCTTCCATAATGGGGAAGATACTCGGCGCTTCTTTCTTATCGGCAGTCGTAGCAGGCTTCAGGAAGCCGCCGCCCGCATAAAAGTCAAAACCGGCTTTCGGCAAGTCGAGCGCGATTTCGTAATACATGCTACGGTTGGGCTGGTGAGCGTAGAACGCCGCCGGAGTAGCGTGGTCTACGCTGACACTGGTAGTGACACCTACTTTCTTACCGGACTTCTTGGCTTTCTCGGCAACTGTCTGCAAGACGTTTTTATCATCGTCCATACCGATAGCCCCATTGTATGTCTTTGCACCGGTGGCAAGAGCCGTACCGGCCGCTGAAGAGTCGGTCACGGAATTAGTGGCGGAAAAAGTCGTAGCCACGGTGCCAACCGGGAAGGTCGTAAACAAAAGCGGTTTTACACCGATACGTCCTTCTTGTTCAGCCAGGTACATCTCCGTACCGTTCACCTGGTTCACTCCCATTCCATCACCGATGAAATAGAATACATACTTTGCCTGCTGCGCATAGGATACGCCCGTCAGCAATACAAAGAGCAATACATACATTAATCGTTTCATAAACTGTTCTATTTAAAATTATCTGTAATGTCAGTGTTTTTCCTTTATAGGGAAACAAAGATAAGAATTTTAAATCATTCACATATGACGATGTTATGAAAAAGAAAGTGCCGGAAACAGTCTTGACTGTTTCCAGCACTCGTATCAAGTCCTTATTACAATACTGTTATTTGCTCAAGATAGCCATTGTGTCAGAAGCAATCATCAGTTCTTCATCGGTCGGGATAACCACTACCTTCACCTTAGAATCGTCTGTGGAGATTACAGCTTCTTCACCGCGAACCTTGTTCTTTTCCAAATCGACCTTGATGCCCATAAATCCGAGGCCTTCGCATACTTCGCTGCGGCAGTTGCACTGGTTCTCGCCAACACCACCCGTAAATACGATGATATCCACACCGCCCAAAGCAGCGGCATAAGCGCCTACATACTTCTTGATGCGGTAGAAGTACATCTTTTCTGCCAGAATAGCTCTCGGATTACCGGCAGCTACGGCATTCTCCAAGTCGCGCATATCGCTTGACTCACCGAAAATACCCATCACGCCGCTCTTCTTGTTCAGCAGATTGGATACTCCGTTTGCATCCAGATTTTCCTTATCCATGATGAAAGTAACGGCACCGGCATCGATGTCACCGCTACGAGTACCCATCATCAAACCTTCCAACGGAGTCAGACCCATGCTGGTATCCATGCATTTGCCGTCTTTAATGGCAGAGACGGAGCCACCGTTACCGATGTGGCAGGGAATGATTTTCTTTCCTTCCGGCTGTACCCCCAGGAATTCGCACACACGCTTTGATACATAACGGTGAGAGGTTCCGTGGAAACCATAACGGCGAACGCCATATTTTTCATACAGTTCGTAAGGAACGGCGTACATATATGCATAATCAGGCATTGTCTGATGGAAAGCGGTATCAAACACACCGATCTGCGGAACATCAGGCAGAATGGCGGAAACCGCATTTACACCCTTCAGGTTGGCGGGATTGTGAAGCGGAGCCAAATCATTGCAAGCGGTAAACGCGTCCAGCACTTCCTGAGTCAGCAATACGGATTCGCTGAATTTCTCACCTCCGTGTACCATACGGTGACCTACCGCATTGATTTCGTCCAAAGACTTGATGGCGCCGTATTCGGAGCTGATCAATGTATTCAGGATGAACTCTACACCTACGGTGTGTTCCGGTATGTCTTTTTCCAGAATCTTTTTCTCGCCATCAGGCAAGGTCAATTTCAGGAAGGAGCCTTTCAGCCCGATTTTTTCAATACCACCTTGAGCGATAACCTCTTTGTGGTCCATATCAAACAATTTGTATTTGATGGATGAGCTACCGCAGTTCAATACTAAAACTTTCATATTATATCAGATTTAAAGTTATTTGGTGTGTTTAGCGGCGATAGCCTGGTTCGCAGTAATCGCAATCATGCGGTAAACATCTTCGATAGAGCAGCCGCGCGACAAGTCGTTTACCGGACGTGCGATACCTTGCAGAATCGGACCGACTGCATCGGCATGTCCGAGGCGCTGTACCAATTTGTAGGAGATATTACCCACTTCAAGGCTCGGAACAACGAGTACATTCGCATTACCCGCGATAGCGGAACCCGGAGCTTTGCTGGCGCCGACTTCGGGAACCAACGCCGCGTCAGCCTGCAATTCGCCGTCGATAGCGATATCAGGAGCCATTTCTTTAGCAATCTTCAAAGCTTCCACTACTTTGTCCACCACTTCGTGTTTTGCAGAACCTTTCGTAGAGAAACTCAACAGCGCCACTTTCGGGTCCAGACCTGCGACAGCCTTAGCCGTACGTGCAGTACAAACAGCGATTTGAGCCAATTGAGAAGCATCGGGAACCGGAGTTACGGCAACGTCACCCATTACCAGAATACCATTCTTACCATATTCGGGAGCATGCGTCAGCAACAGCATCGCACCGGAAACACAAGTAATGCCGGGAGCCGTCTTGATAATCTGCAAAGCCGGACGAAGCACATCGCCGGTAGTATTGCGCGCACCGGCCAACTGACCGTCCGCATCACCGTTCTTGATAATCAAACAGCCCAGATAAAGCGGATTGGTTGCCAGCTTACGAGCTTCTTCAATGGTCATGCCTTTTTTCTTACGTAACTCGAACAGCAACTGTGCGTATTCTTCCAATCTCGGATTGTTTTCCGGATCGATAATGGTCGCCTTGGAAATATTACCAAGCCCCCACTCCGTTGCACAAGCGTTGATTTCAGCAGGATTGCCCAAAAGAATCAGGTCTGCAATACCATCTGTCAAAATTTGATTGGCAGCTTTCAATGTGCGTTCTTCCGTACCTTCAGGAAGAACAATGCGTTGGCGATCGGCTTTCGCACGCTCTAAAATTTCATTAATTAATCTTTGCATGATATTTTAATTGTGTATAAGAATCGGTAGTTCGTGTTATTCACGCCGCAAAAGTACATAATTTTGCAATATACACATTGCAATTTCGAGGCTTTTTCTACATCAAATGAGAATTATTATAATATTTAACACTAACAGATGATTTACGGGATAGTTCCTCACTCCAAATAGCTAACTTTGCAGCGTTTTCAATGTTTTCAACAGGTAGGTATTATTTAATAATCAGGTATTATGATCCGTCAATGCGCCATCCTTTTCGGATGTTTGGCTTTGGGTGAATTGATTGTATTCTTAACGGGTATCAAACTTCCGTCCAGCATCATCGGCATGCTGCTGCTCACCCTTTTCTTAAAGTTGGGTTGGATAAAACTGCACTGGGTGCAGGGAATGTCCGACTTTTTAGTTGCTAACCTGGGATTCTTCTTCATTCCGCCCGGTGTAGCTCTCATGCTCTATTTCGACATTATCGCCGCCGAATTCTGGCCTATTGTCATCGCCTCATTAGTCAGCACCCTGTTGGTACTCGTGGTTACCGGATGGGTTCACCAATTAACACGTAAAATCAAATGAACTTTTTAGAAAACGAATTCTTCCTGCTGGCTATTACTTTCGGGATATTCTTCTTAGCCAAGCTTCTTCAAAAGAAGACAGGAATCATGCTGCTGAATCCCATCTTGCTCACTATCGCCATACTTATCATTTTTCTGAAAATGACAAATATCAGTTATGACACTTATAACAAAGGCGGACATCTGATTGAATTCTGGCTCAAACCGGCCGTCGTCGCACTGGGCGTTCCTTTGTATCTGCAATTGGAGACCATCAAAAAACAATTGCTGCCTATCCTGCTTTCACAATTGGCCGGATGTATTGTAGGAGTTATCTCCGTAGTCCTGATAGCGAAACTGATGGGAGCTTCCGACGAGATTATTTACTCGCTGGCTCCAAAATCCGTTACCACTCCGATAGCCATGGAAGTTACGAAATCAATAGGCGGCATTCCCGCACTGACTGCCGCCGTAGTGGTTTGCGTAGGTCTGTTGGGCGGAATACTCGGCTTCAAGACAATGAAACTCACCCATATCGGGAGCCCCATGGCGCAAGGACTTTCCTTAGGGGCAGCCGCCCATGCTGTCGGCACGTCCACAGCAATGGACATCAGCAGCAAATACGGTGCGTTTGCCAGCCTCGGACTGACGCTTAACGGAATATTTACGGCCTTGTTAACCCCAACTATTTTACGATTGTTAGGGTTACTCTAACAAAATCTTCTTATTTTTGTTATTATATTCTTAACCAATAGAAATTATTTATGATTCCATTTAAAGATATCGAACTAAAAGACAAAGACCTGATTACTTCCTTTACTCTGAACAGTCCGCGACGCAACTGCGACCTTTCATTCTCCAACCTGTGCAGTTGGCGCTTTTTATACAACACTAAGTTTGCCATTATGGACGGTTTCCTGTTATTGAAATTCTGGGCAGACGGAGAGCTTGTATATATGATGCCTATCGGTAACGGCGATTTAAACAAAGTGCTGGACGCGCTGATAGAGGATGCCAATCAGGAGGGAGAACCTTTTTGCCTGTTGGGTATCTGCGCCGGAATGTGTTCCGAACTGGAAACTTTCATGCCCGGCAGGTTCCACTTCACGGCGGACAGGGATTATGCCGATTACGTATATCTGCGCTCTGACCTCGCCACCTTGTCCGGCAAAAAGTTTCAGGCCAAACGGAATCATATCAACAAATTCAAAAAGACTTATAATTACGAATATACTCCCATTACAGCCGACCGTATTCAAGAGTGCCTCGATTTGGAAGCGGAATGGTGCAAAGTCAACAACTGCGACCAGCATGAAGGTACAGGCAACGAACGTCGCGCATTGATATACGCCCTGCATAACTTTGACGCGTTAGGACTGACGGGCGGCATTCTCCATGTAGAGGGCAAGATTGCGGCTTTTACATTCGGCATGCCTATCAACCAGGACACATTCGGAGTGCATGTAGAAAAGGCCGATACCCGTATAGACGGCGCTTATGCCATGATTAATTACGAATTCGCCAACCACATCCCGGAACAATATATTTACATCAACCGGGAAGAGGACTTGGGCATTGAAGGACTGCGGAAAGCAAAGCTCTCCTATCAGCCCGCCATTATCCTGGAGAAATATATCGCTTGCTTAAAAGAACAGCCGGTAGAGGCTATCAAGTGGTAAATCAGGGAATAAGGCAGGTGACAGAATGGTACAATTATGATAAAGGGTGAAACGATGCGGGAAAAAGTAAAGAATTTATGGAAGCTATGTTTTAACGACAGCGATGAATTTACAGATATGTATTTCCGCTTGCGTTACAGTAATGACGTCAACATCGCTATTCAAAGCGGTGAAGAAGTGATTGCCGCCCTGCAAATGCTGCCCTATCCCATGACTTTCGGAAAGAACGAAATCAAGACAGGATACGTATCGGGCGCCTGTACACATCCCGATTATCGTAATCGCGGGGCTATGCGCGAACTATTATCGCAGGCCTTTACCCGTATGCTGCACAATGACATGGCCGTTTCGACCTTGATTCCGGCGGAGCCTTGGCTATTCGGGTACTATGCAGGCATGGGCTACGCACCCGTATTCAGGTACTCCTCAACAATCTTTACGGCTTCAGAGGTTACTACCGCTAACGAAGCAGTTGTTCTGAACAAGATAAATGATTATCAAGAAGAGGTATACCGCTATTTGGACCGGAAATTACGGGAGCGTCCCTATTGCATCCAGCATACGGAAACAGACTTCCGGGTGATTCTTGCCGATTTACAATTGGGGAAAGGATGTGTCTATATATTGAAGCAAGGCGATAAAATTCCGGCATTAGCCATTGTATACCCGGCAGGCAGTACTTGGCAGGCAGGAGAAGTCGCTGCGGAAACCCCTGAGATGCACTCATTATTGCTACAACGCATTTGCGGACAACTGAATATCCCGTCCATTCGAGTTATCGCTCCGGCTGCGGCAGGGCAAAACCCGCAAGTATTGGGTATGGCGCGCATCATCAATGCCAAAACGGTACTGCAACAATATGCCGCCGAGCACCCGGAACAGGAAATGAGCATTGCTCTTACAGATCCGCAAATCAGCGCCAATAACGGTTACTACTATCTGAATAACGGCAAGTGCATGAATAGCGCCAAGCGCCTGCCGGGCAGTCACTTGGCACTCACTATCGGCGAACTTGCCGAAAAGATATTATCGTCCTTACACCCTTACATGAGTTTAATGCTGAATTAGCGGTTATTACAATCCGCTGAAGTCCACGTCCTCGAATACCAAGGACGGAATACGCCATGAAGAAGACAAACGGGGATCATTACCCACAGCCGATAAAGACGCCCAAAGCGTAATCATATTGCCCGTGACATTCATTTCGCTGATTGGCCGGGTCGGTTTGCCGTTCTCAATCAGAAATCCTTCGATGCCGTACGAGAAATCTCCGGAACTGCTGTTACAGTTACCGCCATTGAATCCGGTAACCAGAATGCCTTTCCGCACATCCGCCACCAAACCGTTCAAATCTTTGTTTCCCGGTTTGAGTACCAATAAGGAAGGAGAGCCAACGGTAGGTTCCACTCCCATCTTCCGGGAATTGTAAGTGTCGATGAAGTATGTTTTCAGCACTCCGCTTTCAAAGATAGGGCGTGGCTCCGTAGCCACTCCTTCGCTGTCGAAATAACGTGCGCCCCTTGCTCCTATGATATGAGGCTCGTCCATGAGATTCAACAGCCCGCCACCGACCTTGGCATTCAGCTTATCCAGCAGGAAAGAGTTCTTTTGCTGCAACGCAGAACCATACAGCGCGCTCAGCATCGGACGAAGCAAACTACTTGAATTCACAGAATCTACCACCATCGTATATTTGCCGGAAGCCACCTTCTTTTGTCCGAGTTTGCGCAGCGCGCGTTCCAAGGCCGTTGCGCCTATACCCGACTTCACCAGTTTATCGTAAAACAAAGCCGAGTCATACCAGTAAGAAGACGGACGCGCCTCTCCCTCTCCCCGCAATGCCACATCGGCAGATACTGAGAACCAGGTAGACTTGGACTCTCCTTCGAAACCATTGCTCGTCAAACGGTAAGAGGAGTTTTCACCGTCACCATACGAGGTGCTTACGGATATAACGCGGTTGTCTTTGCCCAAAACCTCCTCGGCGGCGGCACGTGCGACAGCTACCTTATCATCCGGATTGATAGTTTCGAACCGCTCGTCGAATAATTGTAAATCAGGTTTTCCACCCTTATAATAACGGGAAGTATCGGGCAGTACACGCGCCTCGTCCACGGCCAGATAACGCGTAGAGTCGATGCCATTCTTTATAAACGACTCCAGTTCCTTCTTATCCAAACGATTGGTTGAATAAGAACCGTATTTGCCATCAACATACAAACTGATACTAAGCCCGCTTTCCGAGGCTTGCTGCAATCTGTCCATTTTGCCATCGCGTAATTCAAATGAAGCGTTGGAGTTGGAGTACAGCGCCAACTTCACTGCCCGGCATCCGTTTTTCAAGGCATAATCCATTGCCCACTGCGCCAGTTTTTTATTATTGTCTGTAATCATATTCTTAGTTGACTGTGGATAGCCGATAGCCAAAGAAACATTATCAGTTATCAATTATCCGTTAGTATTTAGTTTTCCCCTCCTACGGTGAGTTTGCTGACCAGCGCCGACGGCATACCGCACGTCACCGGGCAAGACTGCCCGTCTTTACCACAGGTCCATGTACCATTGTCAATCCTATCATTGTCGGCTACCATCGTGATGTCCGCCAATGCTTTCGGCCCATTACCTATGATATTGATATCCTTAACGGGCTGCGTCAGCTTTCCATCCTCAATCAAGTAACCGGACTTCACAAAGAACGTAAAATCACCGGCCCCAATCTGAACCTGCCCATTCGTAAACGTATCTACGAAGATACCGTTCTTCACCGTAGAAATAATATCCGCTTCTTTCATATTGCCGGCTTCCATATACGTAGCGCGCATACGGGGAATAGGTACGTTGCGGAATGTATCGCGGCGACCGTTTCCGGTGGGGTTCACGCCGTAATGTCTGGCGCTGATACGGTCGTGCAGGTAGCTGGTGAGCACGCCTTCCCGGACGATGTACGTTTTCTGTCCCTCCACACCTTCATCGTCAAAATTCACAGCACCGCGGTTGAAGGGAATCGTACCGTCGTCCACCACATTGATATGCTCGCTGCACACTTTCTTATTCAGCTGACCGGAAAATATAGATATGTCCTTACGGTTGAAGTCCGCCTCAAAAGCATGGCCGATAGCCTCGTGCAACAAGATTCCCGAACCGCCCGCGCCCATTACAACAGGCATTTCACCACCTTTAGGTTTGATGGCTTTAAACAGAATGGCTGTTCGGTCTACTACCTCACGGGCAATTACGTCTATAATATCATCTGTCATGAACTCAAAGCCTCTGCGATAAGACCTGCCGGCATAACCGTTCTCCATTTTTCCGTTTTCTTCCATGATACAAACGGCCATGAAAGACGCCATCGGGCGGTAATCGTAATAGCTGATACCTTCCGAATTACAAAACAGCACATGCGACGTACTGTCCTGCAAGTATGCCTGCACCTTCCGAACGCGACTATCCAAAGAAAAGATTTTCTCATTCAGTTTTTCCAGATAAGGAATCTTTTCTTTTACGCTTACGTCTTCCCAGGGAATCGTCACAGCATAACGGTTTTGAGATATCGTCTGCTCCGTCAGTCCAACAGGCACACGTGCCTTACCCGAAGACGCAATACGGGCGGCAGTGCGTGCGGCACGCAACATTTCTTCCAAAGTAACACCTTCTACGTACGCATAACCGCTCCTATCTCCGGCCAGTACGCGCACTCCCATACCAAAATCTATGTTGGAGCCGCAATTGTTTACCTTACCATCCATCAAACTCACATTGTTATTGAACGTATGCTCAAAATAAAGGTCTGCGTAATCCCCGCCTTTTTCCAAAGCAGCCGCCATTACTTTCCTTAAATCGGCTTCCGTCACACCAAAATGATTGATGGCAGCAGCGACAGCGGATTTGTTATCCGCCCCGTCCGGAGCGGTCATCCCGCCGGTTCGTAAAAAGTTTCGTCCATCCATTTTATCCAGTTATAAATTATGAATTATAAGTTACTTATCTTTACAGAGAGAGAATCTTGGGAAATAAGCCGCATATCGAGATAGCCTCAGTCGCATACTTAGGGTACCTCTGTCGTATACTTAGGGTATCTCAGTATACGACAGAGACTGCTTTATACAATTACTATTGATTATCAGATTGTTATAAATCAGCAAAACAAAGTCAATCCATTTAAATATCTTTTGTCAAAAGACTCTCCAGTTCTTCCGCGTTCAAACGCAGATAGAACTGCCCTTTATAGGCAACCGAAATGGACCCTGTCTCCTCTGACACAATGACGGCATGAGCGTCCGATACCTGAGAGATTCCCATGGCAGCACGATGCCGCAAGCCCAATTCTTTCGGAATATCCAGATTGTGCGATACAGGAAGAATGCATCCCGCCGCCTTGATACGTTTCTTGCTGATAACCATAGCCCCGTCGTGCAACGGACTATTCTTGAAAAAGATATTCTCTATCAAACGCTGGTTTATATTGGCATTGATAATTTCGCCCGTACGCACCACATCGTCCAACGGCATATTATGTTCAATGACAATCAACGCACCGACTTTCTGCTTGCCCATACTGATGCAAGCCATTACAACGGGCATAATTTCATCGTGCTCCATACTCTCCTTCTTGTTTCCCGTAAAGAAACGCACCAATGCACTGGCATGCTGATGCGAGCCGAGCGTAAGCAGAAAACGCCGTATTTCGTCCTGAAACAAAATAATCAGAGCTAACACTCCTACACTGACCAGCTTATCAAAAATAGAACCCAGCAGTTTCATCTCCAACACCTGCGAAACCACCAGCCAAATCAAGATAAATACCAGAATACCCGTAAACACGTTGATGGATCCGGAAGCTTTCATCAGCTTGTACGTATAGTAAAGCAGGAAAGCCACCAGCAATATATCTATAAAGTCTTTTATGCCAAATTCAAAAAACACGGTTTTCTAAATATTAAGTATTAACTAATCAGCTATCAATTCTCATTCCATAGGCTTTGCACCCTCTTTCTTCATAGCCTCAACGATTTTCACCGTTTCCACCGCTTCGCGCACATCGTGCACGCGAAGGATATCGGCTCCCTTCAATAAACAAATGGTATCCAATACGGTTGTACCGTTCAGCGCCTCTTGCGGAGTAGTTCCCAACAAGCGATAAATCATAGACTTACGGGAAACGCCGGCCAGCAAGGGAAGTTCAAAAATACGGAACTCTTCCAGATGGGCCAGCAACTCGTAATTATGTTCAACGGTCTTGCCAAAGCCGAATCCCGGATCCAATATAATATCCTTTACTCCTAAATCGCGCAGCTGCTGAACCTTGCGGGCAAAGTACATAAACACCTCTTTCAGTAAATTATCATAATGAGGGTTTTGCTGCATATTTTGCGGCGTGCCCTGCATATGCATCATGATATAAGGAACATTCAAGTCGGCAACCGTACGGAACATATCGCCGTCCATTTCTCCGGCGGCTATGTCATTAATGATTGCCACACCGTACTCCTCAACGCACATCCTTGCCACATCCGCCCTGAAGGTATCTACCGAAACAACGGCATCGGGCTGCACCTTTCTTAGAATACCCAACCCCATACGCAAACGTTCCATCTCTTCCGCAGGCGACACATTCTCCGCATTGGAACGCGAAGAGTAAGCGCCGACATCAATAATACCGGCTCCCTCGCCCACTATCTGTTCTATGCGGTGTGTTATGTCGATTTCCGTCTGCATACGGCTGCCTGCATAAAAAGAATCGGGAGTGACATTAAGAATTCCCATGACGCAGGGAGAGGAAAGGTCTAACAAGAAACCATTGACATTTATATATTTGGATTGCAGAGCTTTCATGGACAGTTCTTTTTTACTTATATATCTGCAAATGTAAACAAAAAAGGCGTTGCTGGTACACCAAGTCCAAAAAATAAAGTATCTTTGTTCAGAATATACAAGTATTTATCATGAAGGTAAGTTCAAAATATATTTTTCCCACGTTATTCTGCATTTTGCATTTCCTGCTTATGCCGCATAACGTATCGGTTTGGGGACAACAGAAAAACGCGATGGAAGAATACCGTGTAGACAGTATTTTATACAAATACTATCTCCGTTGCAAAGCCGAAATATCGTCCCCCGTCATTATGCAGATGGCTGACACGCTGTTTCAAATGGCTGGCGAAAAGCATGATTTGCGTATGCAGGCAGTAGCCCTGACCAACAAACTGGATTACCATTACTTTCGAGGTACCGACAAAGACAGTATTTTATACTATGTGGAACTTGTGAAGCAGTTTGCCACAGAAACCCGGCAACCCAAATACTACTACTTTGCCTGGAGCAAAAGACTTATCAACTACTACATCAAACAGCAGCAATACAATACCGCTCTTTACGAAGCCGATAAAATGATGAAGCAAGCCGAAGCGGACAACTACCCCGCCGGCATGGCAAACGCCTATAATATATTAAGCTCCATCTATCAAGTCAAAAGGCTTTTCAAATTGGCAGCCGAGAATCGGGAAAAGGAAATCGAGATAATCCTGAAATATAAAATAGACACCTATAATTTATCAAACACTTATTCCTTACTGGCCTCCTTCTATTGTTCCCTGGGAGAAATGGAGAAAGCCAAAGGAAAACTGGATAAGGCCAAGGAAAACATATACAGCGATTTGCAGGAGTTCTATTTTTATTTGAGATCCGCCGATTATTACCAGGCCCTTAAGGACTATCCCCAAATGAAAGGATGCTTGCAAAAAGCCAAAAAGCTGTTGGACGAGAAGAAAGAAGTGAAACGGATGGCAAGCGATTATTATCTGAATGAAAGGAATTATTATATGGCCACACGCCAATATTCCAAAGCATTATCCGTTCAAGAGTATATCTCTCAAAACTATATGGACAAAATCAATCGGGGAGACGCCTTGCGGAACACGGCAATCATCTATCAGGAAATGAGAAATAATGCCAAAGCAGTAGAGTATTATCAGGCGTATATCCAGAAAACAGATTCCGCGAACCGGATTTACGAAGATATCGCCGCCGGAGAATTCTCGGCCATATTAGGAGTAGAGAAACTCAACATCGAGAAAGCAGAACTTCAGCAAGAAGCCCAACAACGGGATTTAGCCAACAAACAGCGCATCATCATCCTGCTTGTTGTATTGCTGGTTCTCGGCGCCATATTCTTCTATCGTGAACATCTGCTCAACGGAAAACTCAGGGCATCGCAAAAAGCCGTCTCCGAAAAGAACAAACAATTGCTCATCTCCGAACAGGAACTGCTCGTCGCCAAAGAGCGTGCCGAGAAAGCGAGCATGATGAAAACCGAGTTCATACAGAATATGAGCCATGAGATTCGTACCCCGTTAAATTCCATTGTAGGTTTCTCCCAAATATTAAGCAGCATCAGCGGCGACAGTACGGAAGCGCAGGAATATGCCGGAATCATAGAGCAAGGCAGTAACAACCTGCTGCAATTGGTAGAAGACGTGCTGGACATTTCGAGTTTAGACAGCGGAACGGAAATTCCGACCCATATCATGGCCGACGCCACAGAGTTATGCCGGAAATGTATAACCAAAGCCCGGCAAGACCTGAAGTCGGGAGTCGGTCTCGAATTGCAGGCCGAACAAAGCGAATTCCATTTTCATACCAATCCGGAGCGTGTCAGCCAGATACTCTCACATTTACTGAAAAATGCAACGAAGTTCACCACGAACGGACATATTCTTCTTGAATGGCATACGGACAAAGAGCGGCGGCGCATTATTTTCAGTGTATCGGATACCGGAACAGGAATTTCCGCCGATAAGCAGGAATTCGTATTCGAACGGTTTGCCAAAGTGGATACTTTCGTGCAAGGTACCGGTCTGGGACTGCCCATAGGGCGTATCTGCGCAGAAAAGATGGGTGGAAGCCTGGTGCTCGACCCCGACTACACCAACGGTTGCCGCTTCCTATTGACTTTGCCGCTAAAAGGCTAAGGAAATATAACAGTCTTTTTTTTCCACGCCGCCCCATGCAATGTAGCAAATTAAACCATATCTTTGCAGCCGTATAAACAGATTTTTCAACCGTACTTCAAAAGAAGGGGAAACCATGGATATAACCGCTCTTTATCAGATATTTCTTAGCTGTACCGGCGTAACCACCGACAGCCGCAATTGTCCGGAAGGCTCACTGTTTATCGCTTTGAAAGGCGATACGTTCAACGGCAATGCCTTTGCCGCCAAAGCGCTGGAAACGGGAAGCGCCTATGCCGTCGTGGACGAAGCCGCCTATGTTCCTGCCGGAGACACACATTACATATTAGTGGACAATTGCCTTCGCACCCTGCAACAGCTTGCCAATTATCACCGCCGCCAACTGGGCACGCGCATCATCGGCATTACAGGAACCAATGGTAAAACCACAACAAAAGAACTTATATCCGCCGTATTGTCCCAAAAGTACAACATACTGTACACGCTGGGAAATCTGAATAACCCGATCGGCGTGCCGCTCACCCTTCTCCGCCTGAAAGCAGAGCACGAACTCGGCGTAGTGGAAATGGGCGCCAGCCATCCCGGCGACATTAAGGAACTGGTGGAAATAGCCGAACCCGATTATGGAATTATCACCAATGTAGGAAAAGCGCATTTGGAAGGATTCGGCTCTTTCGAAGGTGTCATCCGGACTAAAGGCGAACTGTACGACTATCTGCGCCGGCAGGGTAACTCCACCATCTTTATCCATCAGGACAATCCTTACCTCACCCAAATAGCATGGGGACTGAATCCGGTAACTTACGGAGAGGAAGACAATCTCTATATCAACGGTCACGTCACCGGCAACTCTCCTTACCTTACTTTCGAATGGAAAGCCGGAAAAGCAGGAGAACGTCATGAAGTGCAAACCCAACTGATTGGCGACTATAACTTCCCCAATGCCTTGGCAGCCATCACTATCGGACATTTCTTCGGAGTGGAAGCGGCAAAAATAGACAAGGCACTGCATGAATACGAACCTCGAAACAACCGCTCGCAACTGAAAAAGACCGCGGACAACACACTGATTATCGATGCCTACAATGCCAACCCTACAAGCATGCTGGCGGCCATCAGTAATTTCCACAACATGCAGGCAGGAGGCAAAATGCTGATATTGGGAGATATGCGTGAATTGGGAAAAGACAGTCCCGGGGAACATCAGAAGATAGTGGACTGTCTGGAAGAATACGGTTTTAAAGACGTGGCGCTGGTAGGTGAACTATTCGCGGCGACCCGTCACACCTATCCCACCTATCCCGACGCTCCGGCTTTAATAGCCGAACTCCAAAAGAATAAACCTTGCGGAAAGACCATCCTGATAAAAGGTTCAAACGGCATAAAACTGAATACGGTAGTGGATTATCTCTAAGACCGGCGCATCATTTTAGGTTTCAACACGAAATAAGCTACCAATGACGCCAGCACAGCCCCCGTGGTATTGGCTGCAAAATCCAGCCAATCGCCGCCACGGTAGGTAGTGCAATACTCCTGCAAAAGTTCCACCGCCCCGCTAAACAATACCGGGCAGACAAACGCTCCCAACCATGCGTGCCATATAGGAGTACGGTCTCTCCTATGCGCCCTCAAGAACTCCAACCATAACATGCCCGACATACCGAAATACATACAAATATGTACCACCTTATCAAGATTAGGGATAGTGCCCAGTTCGGTAGCAGGCGGTTTGAAGAACGACAAATAGATTACAGCAAGTATTACTGTCAGCGATACCGGATATTTCTTAATATAATATAGCATATCTCAAATTATGAACAATCTGTGCGCAAAAGTATGGAACATTTTCTATATTTGCACGTTTTAAGAGGTATTAATAACGAATTGTAAGAAAAATCCACGTTTTATGACAAGAAATGAAAGAGCTAACTTTGGAAGTAAACTGGGGGTGATACTTGCTTCAGCCGGTTCCGCAGTTGGTCTGGGTAATATATGGAGATTCCCTTTCGAAACAGGTAATCATGGCGGCGCAGCCTTCATACTGATTTACCTGGTATGCGTACTGATATTAGGTATTCCTATCATGATAGCCGAATTTCTTATCGGACGCCGTTCACGCGCCAATACTGCCGGAGCGTATCAAAAACTGGCTCCGGGAACCCAATGGCGTTGGGTGGGACGAATGGGCGTATTAGCCGGATTCCTGATTTTGGGCTACTACTCGGTAGTAGCGGGCTGGACTCTGGAATTTATAGGAGAGGCCGCTACCAACAGTTTTGCCGGCAAGTCCGCCGCAGAATTCATCGCCTCCTTCAACGGTTTTGTCAGTAATCCGTGGCGCCCTGTTATCTGGCTGATAGTATTCCTGTTGGTCACTCACTTCATCATCATAAAGGGAGTGGAAAAAGGCATTGAGAAATCAGCCAAAATAATGATGCCCATGCTGTTCATCCTGCTGATAGTACTTGCCATTTGTTCCGTATCATTACCCGATGCCGGTGAGGGTATCGAATTCCTGCTGAAACCAGACTTCAGCAAAGTGGACGGTAATGTATTTTTAGGCGCGATGGGACAAGCCTTCTTTTCACTCAGTCTTGGCATGGGATGTCTCTGTACATACGCTTCCTATTTCAGAAACGATACCAACCTGCCTAAAACAGCGCTCAATGTAGCAGGTATAGACACGTTAGTAGCCATTCTCGCCGGGTTCATCATCTTCCCCGCTGCGTTTTCAGTCGGCATTCAGCCGGATGCAGGACCGAGTTTACTGTTCATCACATTGCCCAATGTATTTCAACAGGCATTCGGCAACATACCTTGGCTGGCAATTGTCTTGTCCATCATGTTCTACGTTTTACTGGCGCTTGCAGCATTGACTTCAACGATTTCCTTACACGAAGTGGTAACGGCATACCTGCATGAGGAATTCAAATTCACGCGTGGTAAAGCCGCAAGATTAGTTACAGCCGGTTGTATCATACTGGGAGTATTATGTTCGCTGTCATTAGGCGTAGGAAAGGATTACACGATTTTCGGCCTTAACCTGTTCGATTTGTTCGACTTCGTCACCGCCAAAATCATGTTGCCCTTAGGCGGTTTCTTTATCTCTCTCTTCACCGGCTGGTATCTGGATAAAAAGATTGTATGGGAAGAAGTCAGCAATAACGGAACTTTAAATATACATATATACAGATTACTTATCTTCATTCTGAAATATATCGCTCCAATAGGAATCGGACTTATTTTCATCAACGAGCTGGGTTTCTTCAAATAAACAGTAATGAAGAATCCGTTTAAAGACTTCTTATACTTCTCCCGGGGAGAAAGGCGAGGTATCCTTGTTCTCATCATTGGGATAATCCTCATCTTTCTCTCCGGATATATTTATTCTTTCCGGCAAAACAGCAGGCAGCTTTCTGAGGAAGAAGCCAGGATACAGGCTGCCGCCTTGAAAGAATACGACAACTTTATCAGCTCTGTGCGGGAACAAGAAAGAAACGAGAACAGCCGTCTCAAGAAATCGGAGAGATATAAAAAGAGAACAGTTGTATTGGCTCCTTTCGACCCTAACCGTACGGACTCCGTCACCTTCTGCCGCTTAGGCCTTCCCGCATGGATGGCAAAGAACATCTTACGCTATCGAAGCAAAGGAGGAAAGTTCCGCAAGGCCGAAGACTTCAAAAAAGTATATGGGTTGACAGAAGAACAGTACCAAACGCTCTCTCCCTACATCTATTTTACGGCAGAAGACACTATAAGAAAGGCGACCTCTTTACTCACCCTTCGGCAGGCCGGGAAAGACAGTATTTATAAATATCCGGCAGGCACAATACTCGACTTAAACCGCGCAGATACCGCCGAATTGAAAAAGATTCCCGGCATAGGCAGCGGTATAGCCCGGTTAATAGTAAACTACCGGCAACGTTTAGGCGGTTTTTACCAAATAGAGCAATTGCAGGAGATTCATTTGGATTATCGCCCACTGCAAGCATGGTTCACCGTTACGCCCTCTGAAATCCGGCGCATCAATCTGAACCGCGTCGGCATAGAACGCCTTCGCAACCATCCCTATATAAATTTTTATCAGGCAAAAGCCCTTGTGGAATACCGCAAGAAGAAAGGAGCGCTCCATAGCCTCAAGCCGTTTACCCTCTATGAAGAATTCACCGAAAGTGATTTGGAACGGCTGAGCCCCTATGTCTGCTTTGAATAAGAAAAGAACAGACAGCTATTCTTTGCAAACTTCACCGTCTTTCAGATGAATGGTGCGGTCGGTAATTTGCGCCAGCCCCTCATCGTGCGTCACAATCACAAACGTCTGCCCTAAACGGTTGCGCAAATCAAAGAATAACTGATGCAGTTCCTCTTTGTTATGGGTATCCAGACTTCCGGACGGTTCATCCGCCAACACCACCGCAGGATGATTGATGAGCGCACGTGCGACAGCAACCCTTTGTTTCTCGCCACCGGACAGCTCATTGGGTTTATGCGAGGCACGTTCCGCCAATCCCATGAAATCCAATATTTCGGTAGCCGCCGCTTTCGCTTCCTGCTGCCCTACTCCGGCAATGAAGGCAGGTATCATCACATTCTCCAAAGCCGTGAATTCCGGCAGTAATTGGTGAAACTGAAAGACAAAGCCTATATGCCTGTTACGGAAAGCGGAGAGTTCTTTTTCATTCAAACGGTTCACCAATGTACCGTCAATCGTTACCGAACCGCTGTCGGGCATATCCAGCGTCCCCATAATCTGCAATAAGGTAGTCTTTCCCGCACCGCTGGGACCGACAATACTGACAACTTCCCCTTTTTTTATCTCCAGGTCGATGCCACGCAATACCTGCAAATTACCGAAACTCTTCGTGATTCCTTCTAATCGTATCATCGTTTTAGTTACTGTTACAATCTTTTAATGACATATTCCGCCAGATAGCAGCCAAATACAGCCGGCATATAGCTTACAGTTCCGCAAGTAGACTTTTTATTCTGTTCATCTTCCGTCAACAGCACCGCCTTCGGGTCGGCTTGCTCGGTACTGAATACAACCGGGAGTTTCCGTTTAATCCCCAGTTTCTGCAAGCGTTTTCTTACCGCCTTGCTCAGTCCGCAATGATAAGTGTCCCATATATCGGCAAACCGTATTTGAGTAATATCACTCTTGGCCCCCGCCCCCATACTCGACACAATCTTGATATGCCGCTTCAACGTTTCCGCTATCAAATAGCACTTGGGAGCAAGCGTATCGATAGCATCCACCACAAAGTCGTACCGGGCAGCATCAAGCAGTCCGGGTATATTATCGTCTTTCAGAAATACAGGCAACACCGTCAGCTGTATATCCGGATTGATATCTTTGAAGCGTTCCGCCAAAACCTCCGCTTTCTCCCTACCCATAGTAGAGTGTAAAGCAGGCAGCTGACGATTTATATTGGTAAGCTGCACCGTGTCCGCGTCCACAATCGTCATTCGCCCCACACCGGCACGGCATATCATTTCGGCCGCATAAGCGCCTACTCCGCCAAGACCGACAACCAGCACATGCGCCTGTTGCAGCCGTTCCATTTTCTCCTCTCCCAGCAAAAGCCGGGTTCTCTGTTTCCAATCCTCCATCATCGCCAACCGCCAATCATTAACCCCTTATCACTAATCACTTATCACTTACTAATCTTCCTTAAACCATTTATAAACCCACTTTCCTACCTTCTCGTAATGCTGCGCCTCATTGCGCGGATTAGAGAAAGAAACGGCATCCTGAGGTTCACCCAACTGATCGGGATAAAGCACAATCAAACTGTTATTGGAGAAATATTTGCCCAACTGCGCCGGAAGTTTCTCGAAAGAACTGTCGTAGGAGATAGAACCCCTACGCGCGCTTATCACTACCAGCAAATGGTCGTAATTCACTTGTCCGGTCAATATCAGCAAGTCCCCCCAATCATCCAGGCGGGAGAAGTCCGTCAAGGTCTGTCCGTACTTTTTCTTCACCAATGCCTGCAACCGCACGGTCGTTTCCTCATTTGCAAAAAAATGCACCCGGCAACCCAGCGTGCCGCCCATCCGGCAAAAATGCTCCACCCATTTCTGGAATCCGGCTTCGTATTCCGCTTTAGGCGGAACCGCTATGATAATTCGCCGTATCGTATTAATCGGAATCAGGAACTTAGCAATCATAACCTCACGGTGCAGACCTTTCAGCAAGTTCTCGGCAAGCATACCGAAGAAAGAGTCCACAATATTGACCTTGCGGTGCAGACCGATAATCACGTCGGTCACCTCATATTCTTTCGCCGTATGGATAATACCCGCAGCAATATTCAAGTCATACCGGGTAATCTGGCGCAACGGCACATCGGCGGAGGCCGTAATCATGGCTGCCTTCTCCAAATACCTCTTGCCGCGAAGCTCCAAGCCCTCGGAAGTATTGTTGTCATTGATTACGTTCAATGCCAACAGATTATCTTTCTGTTTGGTATCACGTATCAGCAAGGAGAGGTTCATCAGATATTCAATCGTATCCGGATTCGCCACCGGAATAAGAATCCTTTCCGCCTCAACCGTACGTTCTTCTTCCAGATGCGCCTCGCACATGGCAATCTTACGCGCGGCTCTTTCCGTAATAAAGGAACTCACCACACACGTAACGAGAATCAGCAATACCGTACCGTTCAGCACATCCTCATTCAGCAAGCGCTCACCGTTCGGCAAGATGATATTATAACCCACCAATACCGCCGCCAGCGTAGCCGCAGCCTGCGCATTACTCAAACCGAACATCAACTCACGCTCTATGGGAGCCATTTTATAGATTTTCTGCGTCAGCCAGGAAGCGATCCACTTGCCCACCAGCGCCACAATAATCATAACTGCAGCCACCTTCAAGGCGTCTCCCTGTCCGAAGATGACATGAATATCAATCAGCATACCCACTCCTATCAGGAAATAAGGGATAAACAGAGCGTTACCCACAAACTCCAGATGATTCATCAACGGTGACACATGCGGTATGAGACGGTTCAGCACCAATCCTGCCAAGAACGCTCCCAAGATGCCTTCCATACCCACGAACTCCATCAGGCCCGCTCCCAGAAAGACCATGGCAAGCACGAAAATAAATTGCATCACATTATCGTCGTAGCGGCGGAAAAACCAACGTCCGATACGCGGGAACGAATACATAATCAAAGCTCCGAGAAAGACGACCTTAATCACCAGCCACAGCCAGAACAGACCGCCGGACTCCCCCTTGAACAGACCGCCCACCACAGCCAGTACCAGCAATGTAAGCGTATCCGTCACCGCCGTACCTCCCACAGCAATGCTTACACTGCGATGGCGGGACACACCGTAACGAATCACAATCGGGTACGCCACCAGCGTGTGCGAAGCATACATACTCGCCAACAATATGGACGTCACGAGGCTGTACTTCAGCAACATCATATTGGTGACCAAGCCGATGCCTATCGGAATGACAAAAGCCAGCAATCCCAGCATTACAGCCTTTCCGCGGTTCTTCTTGAAGTCGCCCATATTCATTTCCAGACCTGCCAGAAACATGATATAATAAAGCCCGACCTTGCCGAACAACTCAAAACTGCTGTCGCGCACCAAGATATTAAAACCATGTTCTCCAATCACCAAACCGGCCAGAATCATGCCGATAATGTGCGGTATACGCAGTTTATTCAGCAATATGGGCGCAAACAATATAATAAGGAGTACAAGGAGGAATATCCATGTAGGGTCTGTTATAGGAAGTGTTAAACTGAGATCGAACCAGTCCATACGCAGCGAGTTTTAGGTTTTAACTGCAAAATAACGAAAAAGTTTTCACTTTATGCGGTGCCATACAGCAATTTGTTATAAATTTGCAACCAATTCTATCATTTATAGATAGATTGGAACTATTTTATAAACTATATTAAAAACAAAAGAAAAATGAAAGTAGCTATTGTTGGAGCAAGCGGAGCCGTGGGACAAGAGTTCCTG